>Ga0214171_1000322_pt1 | contig 17511 bp, 17 predicted proteins | sample TroBogEpilimnion_40_FD_153009 | JGI IMG/M metagenome (GOLD analysis project Ga0214171, IMG submission 153009) | Freshwater microbial communities from Trout Bog Lake, WI - 02JUL2007 epilimnion | ecosystem: Environmental > Aquatic > Freshwater > Lake > Epilimnion/Euphotic zone | place: Trout Bog... | reverse complement strand
GAGTATTGTCTGCATCTTCAATATGGCCTAATGCCTTCCACTCCCAAATAATATCTTTACCTTCTACAGTTCTAGGTTTAAGGGGCACCATTAATCCTGACGCACTCGAATCTGCATCTGCATGGATTACTGTTCTCCCTTGGTATTTTTGTAAGGTATAACTTGTTTTATTTTTTGATGGGGTTAATGTCCATGGATACCAACCTAATAATTGATTTTTATCATTGATTGGCTTGAAATTTTCATCTAGCCTGATCTGTGAGAACTTCTTAATATCCTCTTGTTCTGTATTGCTAGTCTTTTGCGTATTGGTGCTCACACATGCACTTAAAAAAAGCATGGTGAATAGGCCAATAAAAATAAATCGATTCATGGATAAACACTCTTCGGAAGAATTGCCCATAAACGACCTACTTGTTTCATTTTTCCAGCTTTCTCACCAGCTGCATCACCAGATCCCCAAAAGAAATCAGCCCTTACACCCCCGACAATTGCTGAGCCAGTATCTTGTGCATATACCAATTTTTCAATAGGCGTAGAAGTTTGGGGGTCAGTCGTTGCAATATATACAGGAGCACCTTTAGGAATGGCTTGCCAATCTACAGCAATACTTCTTTGTTCCGTGAGTGGTACACCAATGCTACCAATCGGTCCATCGGTGGCTGATGTTGAGGATTCTAAAATCTTGAAAAATACAAATCTTGGATTTGCATTCAACATCTCCTGTACCCTCGCAGGATTATTCTTTGCCCAATTTGAGATACCTTGCATACTCGCTTGAGAATACGTAATTTCTTTTTGATTAATCAACCATTGAGCAAAAGATGCAAATGGTTGATTATTGGTTCCAGCAAAACCTAAACGAATTATCTTGTTGTTATCCAGAAGAATTTTTCCTGATCCCTGAATTTGCATAAAGGCCGCAGCAACAGGATCTTCTACCCACGCAATTTCTAAACCCTTTAAAGCACCAGACTTTAAAAGCTCAGCCCGTGGGGGTCTTTCTTTACTTGTTGACCCCATCCAAGAAGGGGGCATTTTATAAAGAGGAGTTTGATATACGCCCTGTTTTTTGAGAGATCCTTTTATGAGGGGCTCATAATATCCTGTGATCAAACCTTGATTACTGCCCTTTGAGTATTGGTTCTGATCTCTAGCTTGACGAAGTTCCCATACCTGAAAATTTTTTTCAAAAAAATCTTTAATTGATTTTTTGTCATTAGGATTAATCTTTTGAGACTCACGGCATACTTGTTGCCAATCTGAATCCTTAGTTTTATTGAAATATTGACAACTTTTTTGCCATGCAGGCCATGACTGTTCAAAAGACTCTACATTCCAACCGGGTAGATTTTTCCAATTACTTAAATAGTAATGGGCTGCGGAAAATTGCTTAAACTGCCCACTGGGTGAAGCAGCGACTGTTTCCACAACTGCCTGATCTTGAGTTTTATTTGTTGTAGCGCATGCGAAAAGTAAACAACATATACTTATAGCAAATACATTACGAAACTGGTTAATGATCATGCAAAAAGGAACCAACTCATGTCTGAACTATTAGATGAATACCCCATGCTTTTACTTGTAGCAGAAGCAGGAGTTGCTCTATTCATTTTAATTTTTATTATTGTCTGGACTATGATGGGTCGGAAAAAATAAAGCTTTGTGGTTTTAATGCAAAATTCTTGGCATGTTTAAGGCGAATTCTGGAATAGGCACCTCAAACATCTCAGCATCCTCAGAAATACAGAAATACTTACCCTTCATCGTTCCAACAGGAGTTGGAATTGTTGCCCAACTAGTATATTCAAAAGCCTGACCACCTTTTAACAAAGGTTGTTGACCAACGACACCTAAGCCCTTGATTTGTTGAACATTTCCATCTGAATCTGTAATTACCCATTCGCGGGCAATGAGTTGGAATGGGATCTCGCCATCATTTTTGATACTCAATGTATACGCAAAATGAAATTGGCCTTGCTCAACATTAGATTGCTCCTCTAAAAATTGAACTTGCACGGAAATTTGAGCTGAAAATTGGGTCATATAGTTATTTTCGTAGAAGTGCTATTCAAATGCAATGAATCATTCAGTTACACTCAAGTAAAATAATACTATGAGTAATAAATTACAGCCAATCATTGCACCCTCTATCCTTGCTGCAAACTTCGCACGTCTTGGCGAAGAGGTAGAAAACGTTTTACAAGCAGGTTCCGATTGGATTCACTTTGATGTCATGGATAACCATTTTGTGCCTAATTTAACCATTGGCCCTATGGTATGTGAGGCCATTCGACCATTTGCTCAAAAAGATGGTCAAGCTGTTTGTATTGATGTGCATTTGATGGTCGAGCCTGTAGATCGTATCATTCCAGATTTTGCTAAAGCTGGAGCAAACTTAATTAGCTTTCATCCTGAAGCAAGTCCACACATTGATCGATCTTTAGGTTTAATTAAAGAAATGGGTTGTCAAAGCGGCTTAGTACTTAATCCTGCAACCCCGCTTCAGTATCTCGATTTTGTTCTTGATAAGGTTGATTTAATACTACTCATGTCTGTCAATCCAGGATTCGGGGGGCAGCAATTTATTCCCTCCACAATCGATAAAATTTCTCAAACTAGAAAAATAATAGATTCATACGCGCAAAAAAGTGGTCGCCAAATACGCTTAGAAGTAGATGGTGGCATTAATACCAAAAATATTGCAGCCATTTATGCTGCTGGAGCAGATACATTTGTAGCCGGATCTGCAATTTTTGGGCAGGCTAATTACGCAAAAGTCATCCACGAAATGAGACAAGAACTGGCCAGTGTGCAATGACCCCTTCAGAATTTAATGCCCTTGCTGCAAAGGGATACAACCGTATCCCCCTCGTTTCAGAAACACTCGCTGACCTTGAAACACCACTCTCTCTTTACATTAAGCTAACGCAAGCTGTAGGCTCAAAAAATACCTTTTTATTAGAATCCGTTGTTGGCGGTGAAAGATTTGGTCGATATTCGATTATTGGTTTGCCGGCCAATACTGTTGTTAGGTCTAATGGATCTCCAACTCAACCAAAAAATGAGGTTGTAGTCGATGACGTCGTCATTGAAACGAATAACTATAACCCTTTAGATTTCATTGCTGAATTTCAATCTAGATTTAAAGCAGCTATTCTTCCAGGTCTTCCAAGATTCTGTGGTGGGCTAGCAGGATACTTTGGCTACGATACTGTTCGATATATTGAACCCAAATTAGCCAATACCTGTCCTAAAGATGAATTGTTTTTACCAGATATTCAACTTTTACTAACTGAAGAGTTGGCTGTTATTGATAACCTTGCAGGCAAACTTTATTTGATTGTGTATGCAAATACAGACGACGCAAATGCCTATGAAAAAGCACAACAACGTCTTCAAAAGCTTCTTAATAGCCTTGATGAGCCAATAAGGTCAGAGAAGTCTCTTGCGACAACAAAAACTGAACCTGTGCGTCACTTTGGTCGTGATGAATTTATTCGCAAAGTTAATTTAACCAAAGAATATATTTTGGCTGGGGACTGTATGCAAGTCGTCTTTGGGCAGCGTATCAGTCAACCTTATACGGACTCACCTCTCACCTTATACAGAGCTTTACGTTCGTTAAACCCTTCACCATATTTGTATTTCTATGATTTTGGTGATCACCAATTGGTCGGTTCCTCTCCAGAAATTTTGGTTCGTCAGGAAAAGGTAGCCTCTTTAGATGGCTCACCTCAAAAACGAACAGTTACCGTAAGACCTTTAGCTGGAACACGCCCTCGTGGCAAAACTCCAGAGACTGACGCAGCATTAGCAAAAGAACTTCTCGCAGATCCAAAAGAAATAGCTGAACATGTCATGCTCATAGACTTAGCGCGAAATGATATTGGCAGAATTGCGAAAATTGGTTCAGTTAAAGTTACAGAAAAAATGGCAATTGAAAAGTATTCTCATGTGCAACATATTGTGAGTTCGGTTGAAGGTGAGTTGCGTGATGACATCAGCAATATGGATGTTCTAAGGGCAACCTTCCCTGCTGGAACACTATCTGGAGCACCCAAAATACGTGCTATGGAAATTATTGATGAAATGGAAATAACAAAACGCGGCCCTTATGGCGGTGCCGCAGGTTATTTGTCGTTCTCAGGTGAAATGGATGTAGCAATCATTATTCGTACCGGTGTAATTAAAGATGGTTGGGTTCACTCTCAAGCTGGGGCTGGAATAGTTGCCGACTCTAATCCTGATTCTGAATATTTAGAAACTGAAGCAAAAGCACGCGCTGTACTTCGTGCTGCAGAATTAGTTCAAGGAGGATTACATGCTCCTAATGATTGATAATTACGATTCATTTACTTATAACCTTGTTCAATATTTTGGTGAACTTGGTAGTGAGGTAAAAGTTTTTCGGAATGACGAAATTACTTTAGAAGAAATTTCCGCATTACAACCCACTCACCTTTGTATTTCTCCTGGACCTTGTAGTCCTGCTCAAGCTGGAATTTCTATTCCAGCAATCCAGCATTTTGCTGGGAAGGTTCCTATTTTAGGAGTCTGCCTTGGACATCAAGCAATTGGAGAAGCTTTTGGTGGTGATGTAATTCGTGCTAAACACGTCATGCATGGAAAAGTAGATACGATTTACTCTAAACGACGTGGAGTTTTTCAAGGACTTCCAGCGTCATTTCAAGTAACGCGTTATCACTCTTTAGCTATTTCGAAAGAAACGCTTCCTGCATGTCTTGAAATAACCGCAATGACAGAAGATGAAGAGATTATGGGTGTTCGTCACAAAACTCTCGCGGTTGAAGGTGTGCAGTTTCATCCAGAATCAATTCTGTCCGAGTACGGTCACGAGCTTTTAAATAATTTTCTAAAAATAAGAATTTAATCTAGGAATACTATGGCAATTACCCCCCAAGAAGCCCTTCTTCGTTGCATTGAACATCGCGAAATATTTCATGACGAAATGCTTGAACTAATGCGCTCTATTATGCGTGGCGAGTTGTCGAGTAATTTAACTTCTGCATTATTAGTAGGGCTTCGTACAAAAAAAGAAACGATTGGTGAAATAACTGCAGCTGCTTTAGTCATGCGCGAGTTTGCCAATCAGGTTCAAGTCGCAGATAAATCACACTTTGTTGATATTGTTGGTACAGGTGGTGATGGTTCACATAGCTTTAATATCTCAACAACTGCAATGTTTGTTGTGGCCGCAGCTGGAGCTAAAGTGGCTAAACACGGTAACCGTGGTGTGAGCAGTAAATCAGGCAGTGCGGATGTTCTTGAGTCTCTTGGCGCATCGATTCAGTTATCTGCAGATCAAGTAGCGCAATGCTTGGCAAAAACTGATATCGGCTTTATGTTTGCTCCGAATCATCATCCAGCAATGAAAAATGTTGCTTCAGTTAGAAAAGAACTCGGCATTCGTACTATTTTTAATATTCTAGGTCCTCTCACAAATCCTGCTAACGCCCCTCATATGTTGATGGGAGTTTTTCATCCTGATTTAGTAGGGATTCAAGTTCGCGTATTACAACGCCTAGGTTTAAAACATGCCTTAGTTGTTTACGGTAAAGATGGTCTTGATGAAATATCTTTAGGCGCTTCTACTTTAATCGGCGAACTTAAAAATAATGAAATCATTGAGTATGAGATTCATCCTGAAGACTTTGGTTTATCTATGGTGGGAACAAGAGCATTTAAAGTATCTAGTCCAGCTGAATCACAAGCTATGTTGTTAAACGTTTTAAATAATGTTTCTAGTCCAGCTTTGGATATAGTTTGTTTAAATGCTGGTGCTGCTTTATATGCCGCAGATATTTCTGAATCTATCCAAGCAGGTATCGATCTTGCACGAGCAACCATCGCAGACGGTAGTGCCAAAAAGAAATTAGATCAATTTGTTCAAACAACACAAGAATTGGGATCTAAATAATGTCTGATATTTTGCAGCGTATCTTAGAAACCAAGCAACGAGAAGTTGCATTGGCAAAATCAGTAACTCCTTTTTCAGCATTAGAAGATCAAGCATTAGATAGCATTCTTGATACATATCTCAAACCAAGAGGCTTTCACCAAGCAATCGAAGATAAGATTACTAAGGGCTATGCAGGAGTTATCGCTGAAATTAAGCAGGCAAGTCCAAGTAAAGGTATTCTTCGTAATCCTTTTGAACCAGCTCTAATCGCTCAAAGCTATGCGCAACATGGCGCTGCATGCTTATCTGTTTTGACTGATGTGGAGTACTTTAAGGGCTGCACTGAATTTTTAATCGAAGCCAGAAAAGCTTGTGATTTACCTGTGATTCGTAAAGACTTTATGGTTGATCCCTATCAAATATATGAAGCACGCGCTATGGGTGCTGACGCCATATTATTGATTGTTGCCGCTTTATCAGACCCTCAATTAAAAGAGTTTGAAGACATCGCTTTAAAACTAGGTATGGATGTTTTAGTCGAGGTACACGATGATGAAGAACTAGAACGTGCTTTAAAACTCAATTCGCCACTACTCGGGATTAATAACCGTAATCTCAAAACATTTGAGGTGTCTATACAAAACACCATTAGCCTTTTAACTAAAATTCCTAAACACAAACGCGTTGTAACAGAGAGCGGAATATTGCAACAATCAGATGTGGATTATTTGCGTCAACATCAAGTTCACGCTTTTTTAGTTGGTGAAGCTTTTATGCGCGCACCATCTCCTGGGGCTGCTTTACAAAAATTATTCTATTAATTTGCAAATATCTGCTGCAATCGCCAGTGATGCAGTTAGTCCAGGGGATTCAAATCCGAAGAGTTGAATCAAGCCCCTTTGATGATGCTCTTTTGCAGTTTGAATATAAAAATCTGGAAACACTTTTCCGTCATATTTGATCTTAGGTCGAACTCCAGAATAATCAGGACTTAACACTCCACTTGGCATTGTTGGCCAATATTGCCTAATTTGTGTTTCAAAATGATCCACCCTGCCAGGATCGACAGCGTAATCAATAGCTTCTTCATTTCTGGTTTCAATATGCTCTACGTCTGGGCCAAACTTAGCTCTGCCATTCAAGTCTAGGGTTAAGTGCACTCCGAGTCCAGCCTGTTCTGGAACGGGGTAAATCAGATGCGAAAAAGGTGTTTTACCCGATAAAGAAAAATAATTACCTTTTACAAAATATGCTTGAGGAAGTTCTTTTGTGTTTATGTCCTCAATACTATTGGCTAGATCTACAGCTCCCAATCCTGCAGCATTAATTAAATAATCACAAGAGATTTCAAAATCCTGGTCAGGCTCATCTAGACTATTTATAGTAATAATCCAATTACCATCTTGATTTGATTTACGAGCTGTTTGAACTTGCGTTCTATAACTTATGACCCCTCCCGCATTCTCAAAATCACCAAGCAATGTCAACATTAAAGAGTGACTATCAATAATTCCAGTTGTGCCAGAATAAATTGCTTCAACTGATCTTAACTCCGGCTCTAAGGCTTTAACCTGATTTTGCGATAAACGCTCTAGTTCGCTAACACCATTGGCATTTGCTCCTAGCCAAATTTTTTCTAGAGCTTCAAGTTCATTAGCGTGACAAGCTACGATAAGTTTGCCAAAGTTTTTAAAAGGAATCCCACGATCTTTTGCAAAAGCATACAAACGACGATTGCCTTCAACGCAATACTTGGCTTTTAATGAGTCCTTAGGATAGTAAATTCCAGCGTGGATCACCTCACTATTACGTGAGCTTGTTGCCATACCAAAACTATTTTGTTTTTCGATAATCAGCGCTGATTTACCAGACAAGGCAACTTCGCGAGCTATTGCGAGCCCAACAACCCCTGCACCAACGATCACAACTTCAATGTGATCCATTTGTAAAGTTCTTATACGTTAAATAAGAAATTTAGTACATCGCCATCTTTAACAATGTACTCTTTACCTTCTGCGCGCATTTTTCCAGCCTCTTTAGCACCCTGTTCACCTTTAAAGTGAATAAAATCCTCAAAAGCAATGGTTTGAGCGCGAATAAAGCCTTTTTCAAAGTCGGTATGAATCACTCCTGCCGCTTGCGGAGCAGTATCTCCAATATGAATTGTCCATGCCCTTACCTCTTTAACTCCAGCGGTAAAGTAAGTTTGAAGTCCTAAAAGATTAAACCCGGCACGAATAACTCGGTCAAGTCCAGGCTCTGTCATACCCATATCTTTTAAAAATTCATCTTTATCTGCGTCATCTAAATCTGCAATTTCTGCTTCAATAGCCGCACACACTGCCACAACAGGTGCACCTTCCTTTTTGGCATGCTCTCTAACCGCATCAAGATGAGGGTTATTCTCAAATCCACCCTCAATCACATTTGCGACATACATGACTGGTTTTGCAGTTATCAAACAAAATGGCTTTAGTAAGAGGAGATCTTCTTTACTAAGACCAAGAGATCTTACAGGCTGAGCTTCATTTAAGTGAGCAGACACTTTCGTTAATATAGCTAACAACTGTGCTGCCTCTTTATCATTTCCTGATTTTGCTGCCTTGGTATATTTCGCAACTGCCTTATCCACGGTTGCTAAATCAGACAAAGCTAATTCTGTATCAATCACGTTAATATCGTCAATTGGATTAACCCTTCCGGCAACGTGAATAACATTGTCATCTTCAAAGCAACGTACCACGTGAGTAATGGCATCCGTTTCGCGGATATTCGCTAAAAACTGATTACCTAGACCCTCACCCTTGGATGCGCCAGCGACTAATCCAGCAATATCCACAAACTCCACAATTGCTGAGACAATACGTTCTGGGTTAACAATTTGTGAAAGTTGGGCTAATCGGGGGTCAGGAACTTCAACCACACCCACATTAGGCTCGATCGTGCAAAAAGGATAATTTTCCGCCGCTATACCCGCTTTGGTAAGTGCGTTAAATAAAGTAGATTTGCCGACGTTAGGCAGGCCGACGATGCCGCATTTCAATGACATAACTAGTATTGTAATAACATCATATGATGAGTGAACAAGATTTAATCGTTTTAGGTGGGGGTATTGTGGGTAAAACCACAGCTCTTGCCCTTGCACAGCAAGGGTTTAAGGTACTTCATATAGCCTCTTTTTTAGAGCCTAAAAATAGTGTCGTCAACACAACAAATGATGAAAACGAGTGGAAAAGTCGTGTTTATGCGATTTCCTCCAGCTCAAAAAATCTTTTAAACCAACTCCAAGTTTGGGATACTCTTCCTAAAAATCGTATCCAATCTGTTCAAAGAATGTTGATTCATGGAGATCGTTTAAATCCTGAAGATCAATTAGAATTTTCGTCATTTGAAAGCGCTGTACCTCAATTAGCTTGGATTATTGAAGCAAATGCCATTGAACAAGGCGTTGATATGGCTTCTCGATTTTCACAATCTCTAACCCGACTTCAAGCTGAGGTAACAAATATTCAAATAGATGTTGATCATGTTAAGGTGAATACATCTGAAGGAAATTTTCAAGCAAAACTTCTCATTGCGGCAGATGGAGCAAATTCTCCCACTCGCAAATACTTTAACTTTGAAGTAGAAGAAGAAGCTTATGAACATACCGCCGTTATAGCGAATTTAGAGTGTGCCCAAGCTCATCTTCAAACTGCTTATCAATGGTTTTTACCTGGAGGAGATGTTCTTGCTCTTCTACCATTGCCAGGTAAACGCGTCTCCGTAGTTTGGTCAACCCATCATGAGCATGCTAAAACACTTCTAGACTGTGCAAAAAATAATCCCATTGAGTTTTGTCAACGGATTAATCAAGCTGCACAAAATAGTGTCAACTATGAGTTAGGAGAATTTAAGCTCATTAGCGATGCTCAAAGCTATCCTCTGAAAAAAATTAGAGCAAAACGTTTAATTGGTCCAGACTTAGACCCGAAGATAGTTTTGATGGGCGATGCCGCGCATGTAATGCATCCCCTAGCAGGTCAAGGATTAAATTTAGGACTGCGTGATATTAGTGATCTAAGTGCCGTTTTTGCAGAAAAAGAATCTTTTAGAAGTTTAAATGATCCTATTCTCTTGCGTCGCTATGAACGCCGTCGAGCTGGGGACATTGATGCACTTTTGACCATTACACATCGACTACATCAATTGTTTTTGAATCCAACTCCTCCTGTTCGTTGGATCAGAAATACCGGCTTAAAAATATTAAATCAACATGATGCTTTAAAACGGCTCTTAATTGCTAGAGCTCTTGGTTAAATAGTATGATGTGTTCCAAAAGGAATTTTTAATGAAAATATTATTGCGAGTTTTATTCTTGTTGTGTCTTTGTTTGTGCGATATCTCTATGGCACAGTCGACTGACAAGATTAGATCTGAATTACAAAAACAATTTGGTTCAAAGATTCAAATAAAAAGCATCACTCCAAGCCCAATTCCTGGAATCTATGAAGTTGTTGCAAATTCTTCCATTATTTACGTAGATGCTCAAGCCAAATTCTTCATCCAAGGTAGTATCACTGATCTAAAAACAGGTAGTAACCTTACTGAGGCACGTGAAGAAGAAATTAATCGTATTCAATTTAGTGATCTACCACTTCAGGATGCTGTTAAATATGTTCGTGGCGATGGCTCACGAAAGCTAGCTGTATTTGCAGATCCAAATTGTGGCTATTGCAAAGCGCTCGAAAAAACCTTCCAAAATATCGACAATATTACGGTTTACACTTTTTTAATTCCGATTTTATCTGCAGATTCAGGTACAAAATCAAAAGCGATATGGTGCTCTAGCGACCCATCAAAAACATGGGTATCTTGGATGACAGCACAAACGCCATTACCAAGCAAAACTGACTGCACAAACCCATTAGATAAAAATTTAGCCCTAGCAAAAAAATTAGGAATTAGTGGAACACCCGCAATTTTCTTTACAGATGGCTATCGCTTTCCAGGTGCAGCCTCTAAAGATGATATTGAAAAAAAGTTAGCCTCTATTAATAAATCCATTATTAAATAAACATCATGAGTTCTATTGAATACTTGATTAAGCCTATCGACCCTTTGGGTCATTACTTTGAAGTCGATTTAATCATCTGGCAACCACAAGCCTTGCAAAAAGTTCAGATGCCAGCCTGGATTCCAGGTAGTTATATGATTCGAGACTTCAGTCGGCAGATAGTAAGTATTCATGCATATGAAATTAATGCCAAGCAACATTTAATTTCTCCTTTAATCATCGATTCATTAGATAGCAATACTTGGCAAATACATACGACGCATAAGCCGATATTAGTCAGAACTAAAGTGTATGCATTTGATCAATCTGTGCGCAATGCCTACTTAGATCAATTTAGAGGTTTTTATAACCATAGTACTTTGTGTCTTCAAGCTGTTGGTTTTACAGATCAACCATGTCTTGTTCATATTGAAAAGTGTTCTTGGATTCATCATTGGTCCTTGATAACTTCTATGGAAGCAAAATCAATTGATAAAAATGGTTTTGGCACTTATTTTGTTAATAGCTATGATGAACTTATCGACCACCCTGTTAGCCTAGGGCAATTCCAAAGTATTTTATGGAAATCTTATGGCATCAACCATCTAATGGTAATTCAGGGAGCGAGCGATTCAATTGATGCTGATCAATTAACAAAAGATCTCAAAGCGATAACGCAATCTCATATCGCTTTTTTTGAACCAAAGACTCATCTAGCACCATTTAAACAATATATTTTTCATGTCAATGTAAGCGCTAATGGTTACGGCGGATTAGAACATCGTAACTCGACCGCTTTACTTTGCAAACGCTCAGACCTACCCTATAAAAATTTAGTCCTTGATAAAAAATCATATGAGGACTTTTTAGGTTTATGTAGTCATGAGTACTTTCATGCATGGAACGTAAAAAGCATTAAACCCAAAGCGTTTCAACCTTATCAATTACAACAACGTAATCACACCTCTTTATTATGGCTATTTGAGGGCTTTACTAGCTATTACGATGATTTACAGTTACTAAGAAGTAATACTATTACCCTAGATTCATATCTAGAGAGACTCAGTAAAACCATCAATCAAGTTCTATCAACAACAGGTAGATTAAAACAGTCAGTTTCAAAAAGCTCTTTTGATGCATGGACTAAATACTATGTGATGGATGAAAATACTCCTAACGCTGTTGTGAGTTACTACTCTAAGGGTTCATTAATCGCTCTTGCACTAGATCTATACATTCGTCAATTCACCCAAAATCAACAATCTTTAGATGATGTCATGCGTGCTTTATGGCAAAAGCATGGCTCTCTTGACGCATCAAAGCCTGCTGAGGGTATTAGCGAGAGTGGCTTTAAAGATGTCGTTTTAGGTGCTATTGGAGAAGCTTTTAAATCTACTTGGAATCAGTTTGAGAAGCGTTTTATCCACGGCACTGAGGATCTGCCTTTAAAAGAACTTTTTACCTCACATGGATATGCTCTTAAAGAGATACCGTTAAGCAGTTCTGAATCAGTTTTGCAAAATTTGGGTATTAGAAGCACATCACATGAGGGCTTTGTGAAAGTAACTCATGTTTTAGATCAAGGAACCGCCCATCAGGCAGGTCTATGCGCTGGTGATTTAATCCTTTCTATCCAACGCGAAAGAGTATCGCCAAATAATCTCAATAGTCTCCTAGATCGTTATAAAAATCATGCAATCCAAATGACGGTTTTTAGGCAAGATTTACTCCATGAGTGCCTTATTGAAAAGAATGACAAAGGATTTAGCAAGTTGCAAATCACTGCTACTTGAAGCTTAGTATTAGTATGACTAACAACTTGCTCAAGGATTTTTTAAATCGTATTCCACAGGACTATCAAGATTTATTAAGTTCTTTTCTGTCTCAAGCAGAAAACATCATCCATTTAGAGCGATTGGCTCAATTAGAAAATACAGCTAGAAAAAATCCCTCTTTAACGATCTTTCCAGAGGAAAAATCTGTCTTTAATGCCCTCATAAAGACGCCCGTCAAAGATGTAAAAGCGGTCATCTTGGGACAAGATCCTTATCACACACCTGGACTAGCACAAGGTTTGGCATTTTCAATACCAGAAAATATTCCAACTCATTCAAAATCCTATCCCAGTTCATTACGAAATATGAGTAAAGCACTTTTTCTGGATGGTTTTGAACCTTTGCCCAATGGCAATCTAAACTCTTGGGCTGAACAAGGTATATTGCTTCTCAATAGCTGTCTTACAGTTTCGGAAGGGGAGCCAAATAGCCACCAATCTTGGGGGTGGAATTTACTAACTAATGCAATTATTGAAGCTTTGAGCCATCAACACCCTATTGCATGGCTACTTTGGGGAAAGTTTGCACAAAAATCCTCAAGCTTAATTTCTATGCATCATCCCCATTTGATTCTTTCTGCTTCTCATCCATCAGGGCTTGGTGTCTACCAAACAGAAAATCCTTTTCTTTTTAAGGGGGATATAAAGTCTTGTGCTCACTTTAAAACCACAAATGAATGGCTAAAGAAGATGGGTAAAGAACCTATTCAATGGTCACACTCGATATTTATTTGAAAGATTTAGATATTTTTCTTGGTTAAAACGTAGAAAAAGTTGTTGCTAATCGTTACAAAGCGTTTTTTTTGATAAAAAACGTACTAAATCTTTATAATTCGATATATGCAATTACTCACCCTAGGTATTAATCATCATACCGCCCCCATCGAGGTAAGGGAACGCGTTGCCTTTGGCCCAGAAATTTTAAGTTCTGCACTGCATGACTTTAGGTCTTATATTGGTAGCAAGGCACCCCTGCACTTTACAGAAGCGACAATTTTGTCGACCTGTAATCGCACGGAAATTTATTGTGCTTGTAATGAAAATCCAGATATTGATTCTTTAAAAAATGCTTCTATTCAGTGGCTATCTGGAACTCAAGGGATATCTCAAGACGTCTTACAGCCTCATATATATTCTCTCCCACAATCATTAGCTGTTAGACATGCATTTCGAGTTGCAAGTGGACTTGACTCTATGGTGCTTGGGGAAACTCAAATCCTGGGGCAAATGAAAGATGCCGTTCGTCAAGCCGACGAAGTCGGTGCGCTTGGAACGTATTTAAATCAACTTTTTCAAAAATCATTTGCAGTTGCTAAAGAGGTTCGTGGAACTACCGCTATCGGAGCAAGTTCGATATCAATGGCAGCAGCTGCAGTGCGTCTTGCTGAACGTGTTTTTGGGGATATTAGTTCTCAAAAAATACTGTTTATCGGTGCTGGTGAAATGATTCAACTATGTAGTGTCCATTTTGCAGCGAAACACCCTAAACACGTTGGTGTTGCAAATCGTACAGTAGAGCGTGGTCAAGAATTAGCAGATACCTTGTCTATTCAGGGTCTTGATACTGAATCCATTCGTTTATCTGAACTACCTGCACACTTAGCTGATTTCGATATTGTTATCACCTGTACAGCAAGCTCCTTACCCATCATTGGCCTTGGTATGGTTGAAAATGCTGTTAAAAAAAGACGTCGTAAACCTATCGTTATGATTGACCTTGCTGTTCCTAGGGACATAGAACCTGAAGTCGCAAGGTTAAATGATGTTTATCTCTACACTGTTGATGATCTGGGAGAAGTTGTTCAATCAGGTTTAGGCAATAGGCAAGCTGCTGTTGGACAAGCAGAAGCCATCATTGAAACTCGAGTTGCACATTTTATGCATTGGTTAGAAACGCGTGATCAAATTCCATTAATACAAGAACTTCGTCAACGTGGTCAGATTCTTCAACAGGTTGAACTAGAAAGAGCCAAGAAAAAATTATCTAGGGGAGAAAATCCCCAAGATGTCATGGATGCCCTTGCACAAGGCTTAACTAACAAATTTTTACATGGCTCACTCCACGCTCTTCAACATCTCCAAGGGCCAGAGCGTGAAGTTTTAATTAAATTATTACCCGAATTGTTCCGCTCAAATCATATAGAAAAATAAATGAAACAAAGTATGCAATCTAAGCTGGAGCACTTAAAAACAAGGCTCCTAGAATTAAACTCTCTTTTGTCAAGAGAGGATGTAACTCAAAACATGGAACAGTTTCGCAAATATACGCGAGAACATTCTGAAATTGATCCAGTAGTTACAAAATTTGCCGAATATCAATCTGCTCAAGAAGACGAATTAGCTGCGATCGAAATGCGTAGCGATCCAGAATCTAGAAGTTTTGCTGAAGAAGAAATTAAAGCCGCTCGCCAACGCATGGAAATTCTTGAAAGCGAATTGCAAAAACTACTTCTGCCAAAAGATCCCAATGATGAAAAGAACGTATTCTTAGAAATTAGAGCTGGTACCGGTGGCGATGAGAGCGCCCTTTTTGCAGGTGATTTATTGCGTATGTACTCACGCTTTGCAGAACGTCAAGGATGGAAAACTGAATTCATTAGTTCAAACGAATCTGATCTAGGTGGCTATAAAGAAGTCATTCTTCGACTCGAAGGCGATAAAGTTTATTCTCAACTTAAATTTGAGTCTGGAGGGCATCGGGTTCAACGTGTTCCTCAAACTGAAACGCAAGGACGTATCCACACTTCAGCCTGTACTGTTGCAGTTTTACCCGAAGCTGATGAGGTTGAGGCTGTACAAATTAACCCAAGTGAACTTCGCATAGATACTTTCAGAGCATCTGGTGCAGGTGGTCAGCATATTAACAAAACAGACTCTGCAGTTAGGATTACACACTTACCGACAGGTATCGTCGTTGAATGCCAGGATGACCGAAGCCAACACCGAAACAAAGAACAAGCAATGAAGGTTCTTGTTTCTAGAATCATGGATGCTAGATTAAGAGAGCAACATAATAAAGAAGCTTCTGAGCGTAAAAGTTTGATTGGTACTGGCGATCGAAGCGATCGTATCCGTACTTATAACTTCCCTCAAGGTCGTATATCTGACCATCGTATTAATTTAACCTTGTACAAAATTGATGCCATGATGGATGGTGATATCCATGAGTTGATTAATGCCTTAACCTCTGAGCATCAAGCGGAACTTTTAGCTACACTTGGCGAAGACTAAGTCTCTATCTTGGCAACGATTAAAAGTATTCTTCAAGAAAGTTCCTTAGATCGAATCGATGCTCGGATTCTTTTACATTACATTTGCCAAAAACATTTAGGCTGGAATAAAACTAAGCTGATCACTAATGATCTTGAAGAGCTTCCTCACATTGTTTATGAAGAGTGGCGAGCTCTAGAAGCAGCCCGAAAAAATGGATCTCCTGTTTCTTATTTGATTCAGCAAAAAGCTTTTCACGGGATTGAATTATTTGTTAATGAGCATGTCCTCATCCCTCGGCCAGAAACTGAAATATTGGTAGACAGTGTTATTCAATATGTTGAGGACGTTTTTTCAAAAAACGGCTATTCACCAAAGAACCCTTTCCGAATTCTTGACATGGGTACAGGCAGTGGAGCCATCTTATTAGCTTTAGCAAAACACTTTCATATCAATGATCTTCAAAACTGCTTTGAATTTCTTGGCTTAGATAAGAGTCAAGATGCTATTGAAGTTGCAAGGACAAATGCCAAACGTCTCAATTTACCAACTGTTCAATTTATACAAAGCGATTGGTTCTCTCAACTCGATCCACAATTATTTCATTGCATTGTAAGTAACCCTCCCTATATTGCTAAAGGTGATTCCCATTTAGTTCAAGGAGACCTTCGATTTGAACCAAAGCTTGCTTTAACAGATGATGCAGATGGCCTTGCTGCATATCAAACTATTTTTAAAGATATCTCTACCTTTATTCAACCAAATGGAAAAGTATTTTTTGAGCATGGTTTTACCCAAGGATCATCTATTAGAGACCTTTTTTATAACAAGGGCTTTAAGGATGTACAAACGCTTCGCGATTTAAGCGCAAATGAAAGAATTACCTTCGCTACTGCCCCAATCTAACTTGTAAAGTTGAAACAAGCTAAAATAGAATTATTATTTGTTTTAGGAGAATCCACATGAGTACTCAAGAACGTATTAAAGATATTGTTACTTCGAATCCAGTTGTTTTGTTTATGAAAGGAAATGCTCAATTTCCACAGTGCGGTTTTTCTGGAAGAGCAATTCAAATCCTCAATGCTTGTGGCGTTAAACAGCCATTTACTGTCGATGTATTAGCAGATGATGAAATTCGTCAAGGTATTAAAGAATTCACAAATTGGCCTACTATTCCTCAACTCTATGTCAACGGTGAATTTATTGGTGGTTCAGACATCATGATGGAAATGTACGAAAGTGGCGAACTACAAAACGTTTTAAAAGCCTAATCATTTCTTAATAATCTCAAAAGCGTGGTTTTGAACTGACCCCCAAAAGTTGGACGAAATGTCTAACCTCTGGGGGTTTAGTTTTATGTCAAAGTATTCATCTGAGTTTAAATTAAAGATTGTTCAACACTATTTAGAGGGAAAAGTTGGCTATAAGGCTTTAGGTCACATACATGGCGTTTATTATCGGCATATTGCCAACTGGGTCCGGCTATATCAACAGCATGGATCTGAAGGT
>Ga0214171_1000321_pt1 | contig 17540 bp, 13 predicted proteins | sample TroBogEpilimnion_40_FD_153009 | JGI IMG/M metagenome (GOLD analysis project Ga0214171, IMG submission 153009) | Freshwater microbial communities from Trout Bog Lake, WI - 02JUL2007 epilimnion | ecosystem: Environmental > Aquatic > Freshwater > Lake > Epilimnion/Euphotic zone | place: Trout Bog... | reverse complement strand
CAGCATGGGTTCGTGGGTGACCTACGGCCTCGGCTGCGAGGCGGATGATCTGCCAGGATTCGTCGTGATGATGTCCACCGGCAAAGGCCGCAATCCTCAGCCCATCGCCGCACGGCAGTGGAACAGCGGCTTCCTGCCCTCCAAGTATCAAGGTGTACAACTTCGCTCACTCGGCGATCCGGTGCTCTACCTCACCAGCCCAAACGGCGTCACTCGTGAGCGGCAGGGACGCGATTTCGCCGCCATCAATGCGCTCAACAAGCAGCATGCTTCCCTGTGCGATGATCCTGAAATCGCCACCCGCATTGCCCAATATGAGATGGCGTTCCAAATGCAGGCCAGTGTCCCTGAACTGATGGACATCCGCGGCGAAAGCGCCAAAACCCTCGAACTCTACGGCTGCCAGCCCGGCGACGGCTCCTTCGCATCAAACTGCCTGCTCGCCCGCCGCCTCGCCGAGCGCGGGACGCGTTTCATCCAACTCTACCATCGCGACTGGGACCACCACAGCCTGCTCAAGGAAGAACTGCCCCTGCGTGCCAAGGAAGTGGACCGCGCCTGCGCAGCGCTTATCAAGGACCTTAAGCAGCGTGGCATGTTTGATGATACGCTCATCGTCTTCAGCGGTGAATTCGGCCGCACACCCATGGCCCAGGGCAACAAAGGCCCTATCGGCCGCGATCACCACAACAAAGCCATGTCCATGTGGCTTGCCGGTGCAGGCATCCAGCGCGGCATCACCTTTGGCAACACCGACGACCTCGGCTATGCCGCACAGGAAAACATCACCACCGTCCACGACCTCCACGCCACGATGCTTCACCAACTCGGCATTCAACACGACGCCTTCAGCTTCAAGTTCCAGGGTCTGGACGCCCGACTCTCCGGCGTCGAAGGTGCCAAAGTCATCAAACAGATCCTCGCATGAAACCCACTGCCCTCATCCTCCTAGCACTCTCACTCAACGCCGCCGCGTTCGACATCGCCATCGTGGAAAAAGACCACGTCGATGTTTCCGACGGCGGCAAAGTCGTCGCCCGCCTCATGACGGCGAATGATCTGAGCACGCCAGATCGCCATCATGAGACTTACAAGCCCTATCTGCACGTCTTCGATCCCAGTGGAGCCACCCGACTCACCAAAGGCCACGGCTTCAGCTTCACTCATCATCGCGGCATCTTTCTCGGCTTCAGCAAGATCAGCTACGGCGGGAAGTCCTATGACCGCTGGCACATGAAAGGTGGTGATCAGGTCGTGACGAAGGTGGCACCCGGCGAGTCCAGCTTCACGGCCTTCATCAACTGGCAGGGCGATACGACGGACCCTTTTCTCACTGAGGAACGCCGCTTCACCTTCACCGCGCCCGCGAAACCGTTTTATCTGGGCATCGACATGACCAGCACCATCAAGCCCGTCAGTGGCGAGGCTGAGTTGAGTGGCGATCCTGAACACGCTGGCGCGCAGTTCCGCCCCTCCGAACTGGTGGATACCCAAACGACGGCCTACATTTTCCCAGGTGAGAACATTGACGCGCACAAGGTCAAAGACCTGCCGTGGGCCGCTGAGGTGTTCACGGTCAAAGGCAAGGAGGACAAGGGTGATAAGACATTCACCGTCGTGATCCTCAATCATCCCGACAATCCGAAAGACACCGCCACCTCGGCCTACCGCGATTACGGCCGCTTTGGCATGTTCCCAAAAGGCAAGGCCACCGCCAAAGCTCCCTTTAAGCTGCACTACCAATGGGTCATTGCCGAAGGCGATGTGCGCGATGCCGCAGTCCTGCAGCAGGCCTGGAATACCTTCGCTGGGAAGAACGAACCAGTGCCGACGCTGACCATCAAAGGCTCCGAGCAGCCGAAGCCGAAAAAAGAAAAGTGAGGCGTCAACGCCACAAGAAACCTCGAAATAGGTCATTGAGCGATTAGGATTCCACCGCCCCTCAAAACCAAAAACGCGCCCCCATGCCTCCCCCAAGGATACCCTCCCTCGTCCTGCGTTCGTCGCTGTTCATTCTGGCGTCGTCTTTCCTGCCCTCCGCACAAGCAGTTCATCAAAAGAACGCTGGACCTGAGAAGGTCGAATTGAAGTTCAAGCTGCCGCCACCAGCGCCACTGTCGCCGGAAGAGGAGATGAAGACCTTCAAGGTCGAGAAGGGGTTCCACATCGAACTCGTCGCGAGCGAGCCGATGATCGAATCCCCGGTGGCGATGAGCTTTGATGAGCAGGGGCGGCTCTACGTCGTCGAAATGCGTGGCTACATGCATGACCTCGAAGGGGCAGGCGAAAAAGAACCCACCGGTCGTGTTTCTCTGCTCGAAGATACCGATGGCGATGGCCGCATGGACAAGGCGACGCCGTTTCTCGACAATCTCGTCATGCCACGTGCAGTGCTCGCGGTAAATGGCGGGGCTCTGATCGCTGTGCCACCGAATCTCTATTTCTGCAAAGACACCGACGGCGATGGCAAGGCAGATGTGAAAGACATCGTGGCCAGCGACTTCGGCACGCTTGGCGGTCAGCCAGAGCACATGGCCAACACTCCAATCTGGGCCATGGACAACGCCATCTGGAGCGCCGGATACTCCAGCCGTTTTAAACTGCGGAGTGGCGTGTGGCAGAAAGACACCGGCCTTGGTCGCGGCCAATGGGGCCTGTGCCAGGACGACTTCGGCAGGCTCTACTTCAATTACAACTCCGACATGCTCCGTGCTGACCTCCTGCCCACGGAGGCCTTCACGCGGAACCCTCTGCTGCGCAACGCCGCGAGCATCAATGCCAAGGTCGCAGCAGATCAAACGCTTTACCCCTCACATCCTACCCCTGGCGTGAATCGCGGTTACGATCCAAAATCACTCCGCGCCGATGGCACGCTGTCAAAGCCCACCGGCACCTGCGGCGCATTGATCTACCGTGGTGACGCCTTTCCCGCCGCCTACCGTGGCAATGCCTTTGTGCCAGAACCCTGCGCGAATCTGGTAAAGCGCTTCACGATGACCGAAAAGGACGGCGTCGTGAAGGCCACGAACACCGCCAAGAATACCGAATTTCTTACCTCCACCGACGAGCGCTTCCGCCCCGTGCAAGCCGCCAATGGCCCCGATGGCGCGCTTTACCTCGTGGACATGTATCGTGGCATCGTCCAGCACCAGAGCTTCCTTACGCATTACCTCATCGCGAACATCAAGGATCGCAAACTGGAGACACCCTTCAATCAAGGCCGCATCTGGCGCATAGCACCAGACACGAAGGAGCGTCCGCAACCGGTGAAAGTAAGCAAAGACGTAAAACTGCTCACCCATGCCAACGGCTGGGTGCGGGAAACTGCGCAGCGCCTCATCGTCGAATCTGGCGACGCCGCCACCGTTCCCGCACTGAAAGAAATGCTCTCCAATAAGTCGGCGCTCGCACGTCTGCATGCGCTATGGACTCTCGATGGCCTTGCCGCCGTCACTCCCGATCTGCTGCGTGCTGCCTTTGCCGACAAAGACGCCCAGGTGCGTGCTACAGCCGTGCGTATTTCCGCACGCGATCTCGCTCCTGATTTGATTGCCCTGACAACGGAAAAAGAGGCACTCGTCCTGGCCCATCTCGCCATCAAGCTCACCTCATTCAATCTGCCGGATGCCGATGCCGCCGTGGCCAAGCTTCTCGCGGGCAATGGCAAGAAACCCCTGATTCTCGAAGGTGCTTTGACCGGCATGCGTGGCAGGGAGGCCGCCTTTGCCAAACTCATGGCCGCGCAGCTCACGAAAGAGAACAGCGCGCAGATTGCGCCCGTCTTGGAAGCGTTAGGAGCAGTTTTGGCTCAGGCCAACAAGGCCGGGCCGTTTGAAGACATGTTGGAACTCGCCACGGCACAGACTCAAGGGGGCGCAATGCAGGCGGCAATCATCAAAGGACTCGCCAGCAATGGCGGTGACCCCAAATCCAAAACACCCGCAAAGCTGCTCTGGCTTGACGCCGAGCCTACATCGCTGAAAGCACTCAAATCCGTGATGGGCGACAAGGCAGGTGCCAAGCTCTTTGCGAGCGTGGAGGCACGCCTCGCATGGCCCGGCAAACCGGGAGCTCCACCGCCCCCAAAAATCGTCCCTTTGAACGAAGCGCAGACAGCCTTGTTTGAAAAAGGCAAAACCGTCTACGCGACTCTCTGCGCAGCCTGCCATCAGCCGCATGGCTTCGGCCTCGATGGCCTCGCCCCTCCGCTGGTGGACAGTGAATGGGTGCTCGGCAAGCCGGACATTCTCACCCGCATTGTCCTGAATGGTCTCGCCGGTCCGGTGAAAGTAGGCGGACGCAGTTTCAATCTCGCCATGCCCCCGCTGCCACAGCTAACTGACGAGGACATCGCCGGGGTGCTGACCTACATCCGCCGTGAGTGGGAACACAACGCTTCGCCTATCGAAACCAAAGCCGTCACCACTCTGCGCGGTCAAAACAAAGGCCGCATGGCGATGTGGACGGAAGAAGAATTGAAAAGTCTGGGCAAGAAACAGAGTTCCAAATAACCATGCACACGCCATCACCTCTCCACCGTCGCGCTTTCCTCGGCAAAACCTCTCAGGGACTCGGAGCGGTGGCGCTTGCCTCCTTGATGCGAACGGCAGAGGCTGCTCCAGTGCTTGGTGTGCTAGGCACTCTGCCCCTGCCACAGAAGGCCAAGCGAGTGATCTGGCTCACCATGGCAGGCGGGCCATCGCATCTGGAGACTTTTGATCCCAAACCAAAGCTTGCCGAGATGAACGGCAAGCCGATGCCCGAGTCGTTCACGAAAGGGCAGCAGCTCGCGCAGTTGCAGGGCAAGCCTTTGAATTGCTTCGGACCGCAGCATCCATTCGCCAAATTTGGGAAGAGCCAGACTGAGATCTGTTCGCTGTTCCCCCAGATCGGCAGCGTGATCGACGACATCTGCCTGATCCGCTCCATGACCACGGACGCGATCAATCACGATCCGGCGCACATGTTCATGAATACAGGCTCGCAGATCGCCGGCCGCCCGAGCATGGGCTCGTGGATCACCTACGGCCTCGGCACCGAGGCTTTGGATCTGCCGGGCTTCGTCGTCTTGACCTCGCTCGGCAAAGGTGGACAAAACCAGCCCATCGCCGCACGCCAGTGGAGCAGCGGATTTTTGCCCTCGAAGTATCAAGGCGTGCAGCTGCGTGCCCAGGGCGATCCCGTGCTTTACCTCACCAACCCGAATGGCATCACGCGTGATCAGCAAGGCCGTGATGTGGCGGCAATCAACGCGATCAACAAGCAGCACGACGCCATCGTGGACGATCCCGAAATCGCCACACGCATCGCCCAATACGAGATGGCTTTTCAAATGCAGTCCAGCGTGCCCGATTTGATGGATGTCAGCAAGGAAGGCGCGAAAACCCTGGAGCTGTACGGCTGCCAGCCGGGAGACGGCTCCTTCGCATCCAACTGCCTTCTCGCACGCCGCCTCGCCGAGCGTGGCACTCGCTTCATCCAGCTCTATCACAAGGACTGGGACCATCATGGTGGTGTCAAAGAAGGCATAGCGTTGAAGGCGCAGGAAATTGACCGTGCATGCATGGCGCTCATCACCGATCTCAAACAACGCGGCATGCTGGATGAGACCCTTATCGTTTGGGCTGGCGAATTTGGTCGCACCCCAATGTCGCAAGGCGGAAGTGGCCGCGACCATCACAACAAGGCCATGTCCGTGTGGATCGCGGGTGCTGGAATCCGAGGAGGCATCGTTCATGGTTCCACGGACGATCTCGGCTATGCCGCCGTCGAAAAAATCACGACCGTCCACGATCTGCACGCCACCATGCTGCATCAGCTCGGCATCAATCACGATGCTTTCAGCTTCAAGTTCCAGGGGCTGGATGCACGCCTCAGCGGCGTCGAAGGCGCAAAGGTGATCAAGGACATCCTCGCGTGAAATGAGCTTCCGCACTTTTGAATCAGCATCCATCGGTGGTGGCATCCATCACGCCACAGCGAAGTCGGCGGCGCTGCGCCGTCGTGCGGACATCAGCTTCTATGTGCCGCCAGAGTCCAAGGTGGAAAAGCTGCCGCTGGTGATCTTACTGCACGGCGTTTACGGTAGCCACTGGGCCTGGTTGTACAAAGGCGGGGCGCATCAGGTGCTTGATCGTCTTATTAAAGGAGAGAATCTGCCCCCCATGATGCTGGCGATGCCATCAGACGGCCTCTGGGGCGATGGCTCCGGCTACGTGCGGCATCGCGATGCCGATTACGCCCGTTGGATCGTGGATGAGGTGCCGGAAGCCGCAGTGGAGATTGATGCACGCTGTAAGGATGCACCTCGTTTCATCGGCGGACTGTCAATGGGCGGCTATGGCGCACTGCGGCTCGGCTTGCTGAATCCAAACAAATTCGCTGGCATCAGCGCACATAGCAGCATCACAAATGTGACGCAGATGCAGGGCTTTGTGGAGGAATCGCTGGCGGAGTTTGAACTTAACGACACCGCCCCTCTTGCGGTCATTGATTGCGCAAAACTGAACTCACATCTGCCACCTCTGCGCTTTGATTGCGGCACGGAAGACATCTTGATCGAACACAACCGTACGCTGCACCGTGATCTGCAAACCGCAGGCATCCCGCATGTGTATGAAGAATTTTCCGGCGGACACACCTGGGACTACTGGCATTATCATCTGGCGGACACATTGAGATTTTTTAAAACTTGCCTCGCACTCTAGCGCTCACTTCTTCACCGACCTGGCCTTGTCCGTATAAAAAACCATCGGCAGGCTCAGGTGCTCCTTGTCACCCACCGTCTGTCCAACCAGTGGAATGGGGTTTTTGAAAGGAAACTCCGGGCTGGGCGAAAAATCGCGGTCGAAGGCGAGCATGGGGCCACGAACGATGAGGTCACGCCATTCCGAATAGGGGCCGGTGTAGATGTCAGTGATGCGCTCAGCTTTGGCGGAAACAGGTGTCATGACGAAACCAGCCAGTTTCACGCCGCGCGCTTCGGCCTTTGATTTCATGACTTCGTAGTCAGCGCGCTGGGTGCAAAGGTTCACGCAGGGGACGTCGCCATACCAGGCGACGAAGGCGGGCGAGTCCGAGATGATGAACTCATTCTTCTCCGTGAGCGAGCGCAGGATGGCAACACGATCAGGTATGAAGGGCGGCCAATGCGGCGGGATTTTGCCCCTCATGGTCAGGCCGAATTTCATCACCACCGGCAGATTCACCGCCATGGGCAGCGCTGTGATGAGCAACGCCACCAGCGGCGCACCCCAGCGAGACATGAAGTCTCCAGCCATTTGAAAGCGGGACCACAGCACCACAAGCATTGCCGCACCGAAGGTGGACATGGCGGGCATGAGCACGATGTAGAGGGCGTTGCCATCCTTCTCTTTGTCGTTCAGACCGAGGAGGCCCATGGCGATGGTCACGCAGGCAAAAACAACCGCCAGTGTCCAGCGTGCCGAAGCGGCTTCCGCCTTGCGAAAGCGGTGCATGAGGGCAAGAAAAAACAGCAGTGCGGGCACGACATAACCCAGATACGCGATGAGCAGCCCCAACTGATCCTGCCAGCCGAGGCCGACCCGACGCAGCAGGTCATCCACCTGGAGCAGCGGCAAGCTGGGGGAGAAATCTCGCAGCAGCAGGTCATGCGCCACGGCAGAAGATTGCGCCTGAAACAGTGCCTTGATGCCACCGAGAGGATCGCCGCAAAGCTGGGCGTTCCACCAGCCCCAGGCGATGAGTGTCAACGCCGGGACTAAAGCCACCAATAGAACTCCCGCTTTCCCACGAGGAAGAAACACGGCTAAACCAACAATGACCCCCAGCACGATCCAAAGGGCCATCCAGTGCGTGAGCACCATCAGTGAGCACACGATCCCCAGCAGAGCCAGCGGCACAAGCATGCCGCGATTTTCCACGGCACGAACCGCCACAGACGCATAGAGGCGAAACGCCAGCGCAAAAAGCAGCACCAGCAGCCCACGCGGCGCGCCACTGACCATCAGCTCCCAAGCTGGCTCACAAACCAGCAACGCGATGGCTGCAATGGATGCGACCTGTTCATCAAAAAGCCGCCGTGCAGCACCATGCGTGAAAAAAATCGTCAGCAAATACCACGTCACCCCAAAACACGCAATGACACGGTCCAGCAGGAAAACGGAACCTCCGGTGGACGGATCGTAAACCTCCCATCGCTTCATGAAACGGAATGGCACGGACCACAGCAGCGGCTGTAGTGGCGGCTGCACAGTCTCTGGCATGGCCAACGGCGTGGGCTGCTTTTGCGCGGCCTCCATCTGCGCCCAAGCATACGGCTCGATCACATGCGTCTGATACGATCCCGTGCGGGCGATCTGCCGCGCGAGCTGCGCCTGATTCATACCTTCAGCACTGCTCAGGCCACGAAACGTCACAAACACATGCAGCAACGCCATGACAATGGCGGCGGCATAAAACACCAGTCGAAGCAGAGCGCCGGGGCCGGAGGAGTTGGGAGACATGGCCGTTACATGCCACAGCCCGGCCCTGCGTGCCAAGAACGATCTCGCGCTTCACTGATGCGGCTCAAAGATCACCCAGGCACACTCGCGCCGCCCGTCCGTAGCCGCACAGCGCCAGTGCCAGCGCACTGCAGGCTTCACAAATGAACCCAGCTCACCTTCAAGGATGCGGAACTGCCCCAGCAGTTCGCCTCCATCACGCACCACCAGCGAGCGCGCCGCCACCGTGCCGGATAAAGTGCCTCCCTGTTCCAAGATCACCGGCCCTTCACACACGAAATCCCCCGAGACATGACCCGAAACCGAGATCGAGCGTGCCCGCACCTCCTGCAAAAACGTCACTTCACAGCCAGCCACCACTTCGAGGCGGTCACATACGACATTGTCGGCAATGAGTCCGTCCATGTCGAACGTGCGTGAAGGCAGCTCCAAGGTCTCCTGCTCAAAGCGCTGCAGCTTTTTCATGCAGATCGGGCAGGTGGGCGTGGCGAAATCCCCCGCCGTAGTGACGACGAAGAGAAAATCACTTTTATCGCCCGGCAGCGCCCGCACGGCGGCGTCCAACCCCACGGCATCCACGGCTTCGATGCGCAGTTCCTGCGCCATGCGCAGCGCCGCCGGACTGAAACCCGCTGGCGCGATCAAAATGCCACGCGTGTTGCGAGCCGTGCGCACCTCCTGGGCAAAAAGCTGCACCGTCTCCTGCGTGGCCCCCCATTCGTTCCATGGGGCGATCTTCACCATCGCCCGCCGGGCTTTCGCCGACTTGGGCTCCTCAATCATGCCAAACAGCACTGCCCCATCCGGCATGATGCGCGAACCCGCCAGTTCGCAGCCTGATTCCGCAGCAATCGCACGCGCCAGCTCGGAGATCCGCACCCAGTCCAGGCCCGCGATCAGTTCGGGCGACCACCCGGCCAGCCGGTCCACGCCGCGAGTCTGCCGCAGTGAGAAACCGGCTTCTTCGAGAGTGACAAACGGATCAAGCATGGGTGGACGGCTGGAGACTAAAAATGTTCAGCGGTACCAAAGCACATTCAAGCCAACCACCAACCATCGTTTTATCCTACCGCTGCGGGAATCGGGCCTGCTGCATCTTGCGGCGAGCAATCCGCCTTGCCGCAACTCCAAAACCCTGTTTCTTCCGCCCCTCATGTCGAAGGCCGCCAAAACAGCAGAAACCAAATTTTTCCATACCGGAAGCACCCAGGAACCGTTCACTTTCGCCAGCGGTGCCCAACTGCCGCAAATCACGGTCGCCTACGAAACCTACGGCAAGCTCAACGCCACCAAATCAAACGCCATCCTGCTGTTTCACGCCCTCTCCGGCAGCCAGCACGCGGCGGGCATCAACACCGAAGTGCCCGATACCGATCAGCGCTGGACTGAAGACATCCACACTGGCTGGTGGGATCTGTTCATCGGGCCGGACAAGGCACTGGATACCAAGCGCTATTTCATCATCTGCGCCAACTACCTCGGCGGCTGCTACGGCAGCAGCGGTCCGGCTTCAATCAACCCCGCCACCGGCAAGCCCTACGGCAGCGCCTTTCCTGAGGTGCGCACCAGCGATGTGGTGAAGTCCCAGCTCGCCCTGCTCGACAGCCTCGGCATCAAAACACTCCATGCCGTCATGGGGGCGTCCGTTGGCGGTTTGCTCGCCATCAATCTCGCCACCTTGCATCCCGAGCGTGTCAAACTCGTCGTCCCCATCGCCAGCGGCTGCCGCACGACGGTGCTCACGCGTCTGACACTGTTCGAGCAGGTGCTCGCCATTGAAAACGATCCGCACTTCCGTGGTGGCAATTTTTATGACGGCCAGGCCCCCGAGTACGGCCTCGCCCTCGCGCGCATGATCAGCCACAAGACCTTTGTGCATCTCGATGCCATCGAGCGCCGTGCGCGGCAGGACGTGAAGAACGGCGGCGCTTCTCTTTCGTGGTATCGCGTCCAACACAACGTCGAGAGCTACATGCTGCATCAAGGCAAGAAATTCGTGAAACGCTTCGATGCCAACACCTACCTGCGCATCGCCGACATGTGGCTGCGCTACGATCCCCTTGGGGATGCCGGGGTGCAAACCTATGCCGAGCTCTTCGCCCGCAGCGCTGCCGCCGGACAGCACTACCTCGTCTTCAGCATCGACAGCGACTTCTGCTTCTACCCCGAGGAGCAGGCGGAACTCGTCGGCCACCTCGAAAAAGCCGAAGTCTCCAACATGCACATTACCGTGCATTCTGACAAAGGCCACGACTCCTTCCTGCTCGAACCGCAGCTCTACACTCCACATCTATCGTTCACTCTGGATGGCCGCTGGAACAAAGGCTCGGTGGATCGTCCGGTGCAGGAGGTGGAGTAGCAAACCCGACCTTGATGAGGCTCATGCCTGATATGATTTGTCAGAGAGCTGAGCCAGTGCGCGATATAGGCAAAACACCAGAACCGTCTCATAGGCTGAGATGACGTCAGCGATGAGATTCAAGGCAACGTCCAAAAGCCAGTGGTCTGGCAGGGAGAGAAATGCTGGTGCAAACCAGCAAAAAGCAAGCCACCCTCCCATGATTCCAGTCACGACCAGCATGAATTGAAAAACTTTCCAATAATGCCCACGGGTGAGTGCATAACTACGATCAATGGCGGCGTTTCCCGAAAGCCCTTCGCAAACGACCACGCTCTCGACCAGAAAGAGCCTTGGCATGAGATAGAGACAAGGCACCACCAGCAAAACAAAGGAAAGCACCAGAAACGCATCGGTCAGAAACTGCGTCCACGCCATTCGAGGCCACGCTCTCAAACCTGCGCGAAACGCCTGCCCAACGGTGATAGTGCCATCGGAAGAGTGCGAGAGCGCCACATGGACCATTCCTGCGGTGGCGATGACACCAACCAAGTAATAAAGCAGCCGACTGAAATTGTAAGATGCTTTAATGTCAGCTGGATCGAAGACAAAATAGTCCATGTAGCTGCTGAACAACCCGCATGGAGTCCAGACCAGCAACACCAGGGCTGAGATCACCACGAATCGAGCACGAAGAATTCCCAGGCATCGACGAAAATCGTCCACATCCCGATTGGATTCTGGGGACGACTCAAGATCTTGGCAGCCGGTGGTGCATAGGGATTGATGGATTCGCTCATACATGAAAACAATGCAGCCGTATTTCACCACATCTCGGCCTGTGAAAGTTTCAAATCTTGGCTAACACTACCGGGACACTTTCTTTAAACCCCATGTCCATGCAACTCACATTCCTCGGCACCGGCACCTCTGTCGGCATACCGGTGATTGGTTGTGACTGCGCGGTGTGCCGTAGCACCGACCCGAGGGATAAGCGGCTGCGCAGCTCCGTTTTCATTCATACTCCAGAGGCGGCATGGGTGGTGGATACCGGGCCGGATTTCCGCATGCAGTGCCTGCGCGAAAACATCCGCAGCCTGGATGCTGCGATCTTCACGCATCCGCACATGGACCACCTCACCGGCTTTGACGATCTGCGTCGTTTTACCACCGAGGCCGATCATTTCCTGCCGATCTACGCCACACCGGAGTGCCTTGGCGTGCTGGAGCGCATGTTCATCTATGCCTTCAATGGCGAGAACCGTTATCGCGGCTATTTGAAGCCATTTCCGAAACCGATTCACGGTCCGTTTCACCTGGGCGAGACGACGATCACCCCTCTCCCCGTGCAGCATGGCAAGGTGGACACGATCGGCTTTCTTTTCTCACGTGCTGGGAAAAAAATCTGCGCCTACATCCCTGACTGCAAAACGCTGCTGCCGCATACGCTCGAATTGCTGCGCGGAGTCGATACGCTCATCATCGACGCTCTGCGCCACACGCCGCACCCCACGCACATGAGTTTTGAAGAGAGCCTAGCCGTTCAGCGTGAACTCCAGCCGCGCCAGACCTGGTTCACCCACATCCAGTGCGAGATCATGCATGCCGTGGAAGACCCCCGACTGCCTCCAGCGGTAAACATTGCCTACGATGGACTCAAGTTGGAATGGTCATGAAGCACTACGCACGAGCAGGAATGACGAATGACGCGCCATGTTTTTCTCCTGCGCGGCCACCTTTGCCTAGAACTGCATTGATTCGTCATTCCGCATTCGTCATTCGTCATTTCTCCGCTGCCCTGCTCCTGCTGGTGTTCACACTTCCGGCCCGCGCCCAGCTCCTCGCCGACTGGGATGCCGCAGCTGAAACCGCCGTCGTGTTCAATCCGGATTTCCCCGGCTCCGCCGAACTCGCCGCCTACTACGCTGAGAAACGCCACATTCCCAAGGAGCGCGTTATCGGACTGCGCTGCTCGCAGGAAGACTCCATGTCACGCGGCGAATTCGAAGCGCATCTGCGCGGCCCACTGCTCCAGCTCTTTGAATCCAGGCACTGGTGGAACACGGAGCCACCCCGGCCGGGCAAACCACTCACAGGCGACGGCATCCCCTCCCCTCTAGCTCCGTCCAATAAGATACGCGTCCTGGTGCTCATGCGGGGCGTCCCCTTTCAAATCCGCCGTGCCGCGCAAAAACCCAAGCAGTCGCAGGAAGACGAGGCCAGCGTTGATTCGGAACTCGCCGTGCTCGGCCTCACCAATCCGCCGATTCAAGGTGGCCTGCGCAATCCCTACTTCGACCAACAGACGCGGTTTCCCCATGCTCAAAACTCGTCCGGACTGCTGATCGTCGGCAGACTGGACGGGCCTGACGACCCCACGGTGAAACGCATGATCGACGATGCCATCCATGCCGAGCAGATCGGTCTGCTGGGCCGCGGCGTGATTGATCTCGCCAATAAGACCGGCGCGTACAAGGAGGGCGAAAACTGGCTCCTGAACTGTGCCGACTCTTATCGCCGCGCCGGCATCCCCGTGTTCATCGACCACTCCGAGGATGTGGCGCGTGATGGCTGGCCGCTGCCTGACACGATTCTCTACTTCGGATGGTACACCGATCACATCACCGGAGCGCTCGCTTCGCCCTCGTTTCATTTCAAGCGCGGGGCCATCGCCTGCCATCTGCATTCTTTCAGCGCCAGTATCATCCGCTCGCATGACAGGGCTTGGGTCGGTCCACTGCTCTCGCACGGGGCCGCTGTCACCTTTGGCAATGTGTTTGAGCCCTACCTCGCGCTCACACTGCACTTCGACATTTTCAACAAGCGCCTCCTGGAAGGCTTCACCGTTGGCGAGGCCGCATGGAATGCCACGCCGGCACTATCGTGGATGAATGTCGTCCTGGGTGATCCCCTGTATCGCCCCTTTGGCAAAGGCATCGGGGCCAAGCTCGGCGAGGGCGATGACCGGGATTACGCGCTCTATCAAGGCATGGCACTGCGCCACGCAGGTGAGCCAGATGGCCGCATCAAAACCGCGCTCACCGAATATGCCGAAAAACGCCACCGGCCGCACCTCCTCGAACTCACCGCTCTGCTCTCCGCTCTTCAATCCAAGTTGCCACAGGCCATTGACCTCCTCGAACATGCCGAATCCACCACCCAGGATCCTGCCGAGTTGCTGCGTTTGAGGCTCTATCGAGCTGAAATGCTCCGCCGCAGTGAAAAAGCCACCGACGCACGCAAACTTCTGCGCGAGACGCTGAAAGACGACCGCTTCAAGGAGCAGCCCTCCCGAACCGCCGCCGAATCCCTGCTCAAAGACATGGGCGGATGAAAAACTCCCCGACATAGAATGCAGCGAAAGTAGCAGTCTGTGCTAAAACCCGAGGCCCATTGACCGTTTTGATCGTAGCCGCCTATTCCACCAAACCATGAAGATCACCACCACCGCTCTGTTGTCACTTTGCCTAGCCCTCGGGGCCAGTGCTGAAATCCGCATCTGGAAGGACGCCTCAGGTGCCCACGAAATTAAAGCCGAACTCGTCAGTGTCGCAGGGGGCAAAGTCACTCTGAAACGTGAAAACGGCTCCGTTACTACTCTGCCAATCACCGCTCTCAGCAAGGCAGATCAGGCACTTCTCAGCGGCGGCGGTTCAGGCGGTGCCCCAGGCGACTGGCCGCAGTGGCGCGGTCCGGGACGTGACGATGTCTCAAAGGAAAAAGGTCTGCTCAAAAAGTGGCCTACCGATGGTCCGAAACGCCTGTGGGTGAATGAAGATGCAGGACTCGGCTACTCTGGTTTCGCCATTGTGGGAGGCAAGCTTTACACCCTGGGGTTGTACGATGCCGAGGAGAAGCTCATCTGCATCGACACCGCCACCGGCAAGAAGCAGTGGGAAACCGCCGTCGGAGCCATGTACAAAAATAAATGGGGCAATGGACCTCGTAGCACCCCCACTGTTGCAGGTGGCAAGGTTTACGCCTTGGGCGGCCAGGGTGATCTGATTTGCGCCGACGCTGAATCTGGAAAGAAAGAATGGTCCATAAGTATGGTCAAGGATCTCGGAGGCAAACTGCAGAATTGGGGATACACCGAGTCACCACTGGTTGATGGCGATCTTGTTCTCGTGACGCCTGGCGGCCCCAAAGGTGCCATGGCGGGCATCAATGCGAAAACGGGCGAGGTGCAGTGGCAGACATCTGACGTGCCTCAAGACGCACAATATTCATCCATCATCCCTGCCGAAATCGGCGGTCAACGCCAGTACGTGCAACTACTCCAAAAAACGATCTTGGGTGTCTCGAAAGCAGGCAAAGTTCTGTGGAAAACGGATTTCCCAGGTGACGTGGCTGTGATTCCCACACCCATTTACAATGACGGCCAGATTTACGTGACCGCAGGCTATAAGGTAGGCAGCAAATCCGTGAAGATCGATGGCAGCAACGCCATCGAAGTGTACTCCAACAAAGACATGCAGAATCATCATGGCGGCGTCATTCTTGTCGATGGCAAGCTCTATGGCTTTAGCGACAAGGGCGGCTGGACCTGCCAAGATTTCAAAACTGGTGAGATCGTATGGCAAGACAAGGGTATCGGCAAAGGTGCTGTAGCCTGTGCAGACGGCATGCTCTACTGCCAGTCAGAAAAGGAAGGAACCATCGCGCTGGTCAAAGTTTCTGACAAAGGCTGGGAGATGGTGAGCAGCTTCAAGCTCCAGGCACAAACATCCCAGCGGGCTCCAGATGGCAGAATCTGGACGCATCCCGTCATCAGCAACGGCAAGCTTTACCTGCGTGACCAGGAGTTCATCTCCTGCTACGACGTGAAAGGCTGATGCGCAGCGCCATACAATCCTCAGGAGGCAGGGCCGCATGGCTCTGCCTCTTTTTTATGCTCACACATTGCGGCCCGGCACCGCGCCACGAATGGAAGTTGCTGACAGATGAGTTTGCCTCTTCATGGCAGGCCTCCGGCATTGCCGAAGAGGGCCGCGTTTCCATCCAGTCGGGCGAGATTGACCTGCAACCCGGCCAGCCTATGACCGGGGTACGACTAGATGCGCAGAAATGGAAAACGACCGGACTGCCCGTCACGCGTTACTCCATCGAATATGAAGCCATGCGCGTAGCGGGAAATGACTTCTTCGGCACCGTGACCTTTCCAGTCAACGACTCGCATGCCTCGCTCGTCATCGGCGGCTGGGGCGGCACGCTCGTGGGCATTTCCAGCATCGACGACATGGACGCCAGCGAAAACTCCACCCGTGGCAATGCCTACTTTGAAAACAACCGCTGGCACAAAGTGCGCATTGAGGTTCGAGATGATGAACTGCGGGCCTGGATCAACGACAAACTCTTCGTCAACACCAGCACCAAAGGCCGCAAGCTGAGTCTGCGAGCGGGTGACATTGACAAGTGTAAGCCCTTTGGATTCGCCACCTACGCCACACAGTCACGCATTCGTAACGTAATGATTCGTCGCCTCTAAACTTCCCGACCTGAGGCTTGACCTTGTAGGGCCACCCCATATTCTCCGCACCATGGCAACCGAGCATTTTCAACGAGGACAGGTCATTTTCCGTGAAGGCGACAAGTCACAGGAGGCTTACTTCATCGTCAGCGGACTGGTTGAGATCTCCATCAACACCTCCCACGGCATACAATCCCTCGCCAAAATCGGCCCAGGCGAAATCATTGGGGAGATGGGCATGATCATGGACCGCCCGCGCTCCGCCACCGCCTCCGCGCTGGAGAATACCACCTTGGAAACCATTGCTGAAGCGGAGTTTGAAGAGCAGATCATCCAGCGCCCCGACCGCCTGCATGTGTATCTCGCCACTCTGTTTGAACGCATCCGCAGGACCGACCTGCTGCTTTCCACGACCACCAATGCCACGGTGCCGCTGGTATCAGCCAAACCCAAGCCAGCCAAGGAACCTGTCTTCCGAGTGAAGATTCGCTCGCACTACGATGAGACCGGCCTGGACCATCCACAGGTGGATAAAACGATAACCAAGCTGCCCTTCCGTATCGGCCGCATTTACTTCGACACGGCGGTGTCCTCTCTCTCACGCAACGACCTTTCCATCGACGAACCGCATCCCTATCAGCTCTCGCGCAATCATTGCGAAATCGATTTCGAGGACGGTCATTTTGTCCTGCGCGACCGCGGCAGCAAACTTGGCTCCTGGGTGAATGGCACGCACGTTAGCGTCGATGCAGGTTGCATCTCCAGCCCGCTGAAAACCGGCGAAAACCAAATCATCCTTGGCAACGCCGACAGCCCGCACCGCTACACGCTCACGATTGAGGAACTGCCGTGAGCGTACGCTTCACCTCATCCGCACGGTAGCCAAAACCAGGCCCACGGATCGTGCCCAAGTCCACGATGCCGTTACGACGTTGGAACAGTCCCGGATGAACTTCCTGCTCCGGCAATGAAGCGTCGGGATAGAATTGCATCGCATTGCATTCCACACCTTGAATTGTTCCCGCATGGGCCGCCAGGCGGACGTGCGGGATCATCGCGAGCATCGGGTTCGTCAAATCCTGCACCATCAGCGGCATGCCATGCGCTTTGGCCCAGCACAGGCTCAGCAACGCACCGGTCTGGGTTTTGCAGGTCTTTAAGGCCACGCCGGACCAGCCGAGACGACGGCCCAGGCGCACGAACTCCCAGTCATGCGCGCTCTCATCAAGGAACAACGGCTTGCGAG
>Ga0214171_1000319_pt1 | contig 17596 bp, 14 predicted proteins | sample TroBogEpilimnion_40_FD_153009 | JGI IMG/M metagenome (GOLD analysis project Ga0214171, IMG submission 153009) | Freshwater microbial communities from Trout Bog Lake, WI - 02JUL2007 epilimnion | ecosystem: Environmental > Aquatic > Freshwater > Lake > Epilimnion/Euphotic zone | place: Trout Bog... | reverse complement strand
TACACCACCTCGCAAAAAAACGGGCGGCGCGTCCAGAGCGCTATGCCGCCCGCGAGCGTGGCAATGTCACAGTATTGCAGTGGCAGCGCCGTCAACACACTGAGCGATCCGTACGCCGCATGCACCGCCAGACCAACGGGATACAGGGCCAGCAGCATGCCGCCCAGCACGCGCTGTGAGAACGCCGCCCAGCGGGTGCGGGAAAGCAGCAGCATCACGATGAACAGCACCAGCGTGATGGCGAGCACCGCCTTGTGGGATGGGCCGTAGGGATGAAAGGCGGGGGGCATGGGCTGCATCATACGCGGCTGTTGCAGAAGTCAGTCGGTTTGTGGCATGCTGCGAAGATGTCACATGCCATTCCTACTTCTACCAATCCTGCGAACCAGAACAATGGAGGTTGTATTGTGTTGTTTGGTCTGACTTTTGTCGTGGTTGGCCTAGTCGTTGGTGCGTTGGCCTATTTTCAGCCAATCTATTCGTGGTGGTCTTCGCGCAGTTGGGTGGAAGTGCCGTGCTGGATCGAGACTGCAGAGCTTAAGGCGTCGAGTGGCGGCAAAGGCGGCGCGACCTACCGTGCCGTTGCCAGTTATCGTTATGAGTTCGATGGGCGCAGCTACCATGGCGATGAAGTGAGCTTTTTTGGCGGTTCCGATAACGTGGGCAGCTTCCAAGCGCAGGCTTATCAGCAACTCAAGGCATTCCAGGGTAAAGATAGGCCATTCCGCTGTTTTGTGAATCCATCCAAGCCGGGGCAGGCCGTGCTTTTTCGTGATCTACGCTGGAGACTGTTGCTCGTGCTCTCACTTTTCCCAACGATGTTTTCGCTGGGGGGATTTATGGTTTCCATCTATGGCTTGGTGGAGTCACGCAAAGCTGATTTGAATCAAAAATTGGCAGCGCAACATCCTGGTGAACCTTGGCGCTGGCGGCCAGAGTGGGCGGGAAACTCGATTCAGGTTACAAGTGACAACCTGCACCTCATTCTCGCAGCTGCAGGATGGATTTTGGTGGTGCAACTGCCGCTGGCGCTCGCGGTACTCTTGGGCGGAGAACTGGCGAAGTCAAAGGAGGCCGGGTTTGCATTGTTGCCAGTTTTGCTAGCATTGCTTCCACTTTGGATGGCCTGGAGGTGCGCGCAATCGCGCAGGGTACTCGGACACCCGACTTTGCAGCTCAAGCAATTGCCGGTGAAACCTGGCTCGTTGTTGGAAGGCGACTTGCACCTTGATCGTGCGCTTTCCCCTATGAGTTCGATTTCAGCGCGAGTGCTCTGTCAGCGGCAGACCACTCGTGGCAGGGGGAATTCCCGCACCAATGCCAAGGAAACAGTCTGGGAACACACGGAGCATCTGTCGGCTGCCCAGGCCCGGCGTGACATCAGTGGAGTGATTCTGCCGCTGCGCTGCGAGATTCCAAGCGGATTGCCTGCCACAGTCGTGGACCCAGCATCCGCAAATCAGGATGGTGCTGAACAGCATGTTTGGACGCTGGAGATCAGTTCATCGCAGGGGGGTAAACCGATGGTGATGCCTTTGCCCGTGTTTGCAGTAAACGACGCCGCAAAAGATGCTCCAAATGTGGCAGACTCCATTGCGAAGGAGTCGGTAGTGACGGCTGCTTTGAGTTCGGAGGATCTCGCCTCGCAATTGCAGGTGCATGGCATACGAGCGGAGTTTGACTCGAATGGTTTCCCAACAGTGCTCGATTGCTGGGCGGGCCGAAATCGCCCTCTTCGCTCCTTTCTCCTGCTGGGAGTTGCCATCTTGACCGCCGCGTTTGTAATAATGTACTATCAGCATTGGGAACTGATCCTCCCATTAATTTTGGCTATCGGCGGAGTTCGCATGATGGGCAAGCCACTGCTGACGTTGCTGTACAGCCGCCGCGTGGAGATCATGGCGGGAGAACTGCGTATCGTGAACCGCATCGGGCCATTCTATTCGTGGCGGGAGACTTTCGAGCCTCGTCACTTCACTGGCTTCACGCACGACACCCACATGAAGCTAGGCGACCAATTCTACTACCGCGTGCGGGCGGAGACGATCTTCGACAAACGGAAAACCCTGATCGAAGGCATCACCGAACCCATCACGGCGAAAGCACTGGTGCAGCGACTGGAGGAATGGCGGAAGCGCGGGTTAACATGACCCGAATCCTACCCCCCATCCCGCAACGCCACTGCAGGATCGACCCGTGCGGCGAACCATGACGGCACCAGCGCGGCCAGGAGGCAGAGGGCGACGGCAGTGGCGCAGATGGTGAGGAGGTCGCTGAGGTTGGTGTAGGCGGGGATGCTGGAGAGGAAGTAGATGTCCTGCGGGAAGATGTCGCGACCAGTGATGTTGGCGATTTGATCGCGCAGCCAGTTGCGGATGCCGAGGACGAAAAAGCCGCCCGCGAGTCCGGCCACGACACCGACGAGGGCGACGATGCCAGCTTGTGAAACGAAGATGGCGATGATCTGCCACGCCCGCGTGCCCAGCGCGGTGAGGATGCCAATCTCGCGACGCTTTTTCACCGTGACGGTGATGGTGGTGTTCATCACGCAGATGGCGGCGACGAGCATGATGAACAGCAGTAGGAACCACATCATCGTGCGCTGGTTCTCGACGGACTCCAGCATCATGCCGTGCTCCTGAATCCACGTGCGATAGCCCCAGCTTTCCGGCAGTACTCCAGACAAGTAGATCTTGTCCATGACTCGTTCCACTTCGTCCGGATCCTTCAATTCAAGTTCGATACCGCTGACGTTGCTGTCGAGGTTGAAGAACTCCTGCGCGACGTGCAGCGGCACGTAGCCGCGTGGTCCGGCGGTATCGGCGCGCAGCGTGGCAATGAGTTTGAGGTCTTTGGATAATACGGTGACGTTATCGAGTGCTTCAGCACGCTTTTTCTCCTCGGTATCTTCAGGGATTTCGCGCACCTGGCGGATGAACTGGTTCACGCTGTCGGCGGCATGCACGACGAGCGTGTCTCCCACCTTCGCGCCGATCTCGCGTGCGAATTTGTCGCTGATGACGATGGTGTCGTCACGGAGGTCGAACTTGCCCGGGCGATAAGACACCTTGCCAGTGTATTCATCCACGATTTTCGTGGAGCCACCTGCATCTTCAGCGATGTGCTTTTTGAGCTTTTGCAGCAGCGCGTTGTCCTTCTCGTCGGTTAGGCCGATGACGCTGACACCTTGCAGATTGCCGGTGTTTTCCACGACGACGACGCCTTCAGCCACCGGCACGGCGGACACGATTTCGGGGCGCTGGGCGAGGGTTTTCTGCAACTCGCGCCAATCAACGGGTTTCGGGCCGCCGGGTTCGCCTTCGTGCGCGCTCACCGGTTGTACCATGGCATGCGGCTCAAAGCCGATGAGCATCTGCCGGAACTCGCGCTGCCAGCCGCTGAACACGGACATCACAAACACCAGCACGCCGACGCCGAGCATGACGCCGAGCATCGAGATCACGGTGATGACCGAGATGAACGAACGCGTGGGCCGCAGGTAGCGCAGGGCGAGGAAGAGTGGGGCGCTGGTCATGGTGGGCTTGTAAATCCTACTCGTCCTCCTACTCCTACTCCTACTCGTCCTCGATCATGTGACTGCGAAGTGGATTGGGAGTTGAATCAGGACAGGTGTGTTGGCGTGGGTTTGGAAAGTTTGGGTGATTGCGGAGCAGAAGAATCGAGGACGAGTTCGAGTAGGAGGACGAGGACGATGGTTAATCCCGCAGAGCCACCGCAGGGTCCACTCGTGACGCGAGCCACGCAGGTGGCAGAGCGGCGAGCAGACAGAAGGCGATGGAACCCAGGCAGGTGACAACGATGAACCAAGGCTCAATTTGCGCAGGAATAGTGGCGAGGAACATGCCAGACTCGGCGTTGGCGCTGCCGCCGCTCAGCACTGCAATGCCCATGCGGATTTCATCACGGTAGCGCAAGACCAGCCCGCTGAGTACAAGGCCGACTAAAGTGCCCAGAATGCCAACAAAGGCTGCCTGGGAGACAAAAATGCCGATGATCTGGCTCTGACGTGAACCTAGAGCGGTCAGCACGCCAATCTCACGCCGCTTCTGAGTGGTGACGGTGATCGTCGTGTTCATGACTGAGAATGCGGCCACGACAGCGATGATCAGGAGCACGATCCACATCATCACGCGTTCGTTGCTCATGGCCGCGAGACGGGCGTCACCTGCATCGGTCCACAGGGAGGCGCTCCAGTTGGCGGGAACAATGCCAGCGGCGGTGAAGCGTTCGATCACGTCCTTCACCTCGCCTGGCTGTTTCAATTCGATCAACACACCGCTGACTTGCTCGCCAAAGCTGAAGATCTGCTGCGCTGTTTCGAGCGTGACGTAGCCGTAGCTGCCGGCAGCTTCCGCACGGGTGGTGCCCAGCAGTTTGATCTCCTTGGGGTGCAGTTTGATCTCTTTGTAGGCGGCATGGCGTTTCGTCTCGTCCTGTTCATCCGAGGCGATGCGAAAGCGTTTCACTGCGCTGGTGACGTTGCTTGAGGCATAGACGCTCATGCTATCGCCGGGATGCGCATTGAGCTGTCCCGAGACATAATCGGCGCAGACCACACCACCGGGAGTGAGCACCAGCGAGCCTTCGAGCTTGTGCTTGGCGATCTTGGCCATGTAAAACTTCGCGCCATCCTCCGGCAGACCCAGCACGTCCATGCCGGACTGTGCGCCATCGTGCTCCGCATACATCACGCTGCTGATGTAGCTGCTGGCGGAGAGCACATCCGGTTGCTGGCGTACTTTGGCGAGCACCTCGGCGACGGATTTGACATCGGTAGGCTTTTTGTCCTTTGGGTGCAGAAGGATGTGCGGCTCCGAGCCAATGAGCACCTTTCGGAATTCACCCTCAAAGCCTTTCATCACCGAACTGACCACGATCATCATCAGCACACCGACCGCGACACCGAGGATCGAGATGATGGTGATGACCGAAACAAACGAACGCTTCGCGCGCAGATAGCGGCGGGCGAGGAAGAAGGTGACGTTCGAAAGCATGCGGGCGCAACAAAGCGATGCCCGAGCTACTTCGCAACTGCCGTGATGCCAAACAGCGGCAACGATTTCTGCACGGATTGATACACGCCCCAGCCGAGCGGAACGGTGATCCAGGTCCAGGCGAGGAGAAGGGGGAGGGATTTCATGGTGAATCAGACGTGGGCGTTTTTAGCAAGGTGGTGTTTGGAATCGACGGGACGGACGAGCAGATTGGCGATCAGGCCGACGGCGAGCAGGCCGACCATGAGGTGGAAAATCGAGTTGTAGGCCTGTTCGGGAGGCATGGTCTTCTTGTTCGCCACGGAAAGGCGGTCCATGAGCTGCGGGCCAAGAATCGCGGCCACCGACCAGGCGGTGATGAGGCGGCCGTGAATGGCTCCGACCTGATAGCTGCCAAAAAGATCGCGCAGGTAGGCCGGGATCGTGGCAAAACCGCCGCCATACATCGTGAGAATCAGACCGGTGGCGACGACGAAGAGCGTTACGCTGCCTTGGCCCTGAATCCAAGGCACGCTGGAATACAGAGCTGCCCCGAGAATGAAGTAAATGCAGTAGATGCCCTTGCGCCCGATGATGTCGGACATGGAGGACCAGAAAAATCTGCCGCCGAGATTGCAGAGCGAAAGCAGTCCCACGTATCCGGCCGCGGCCGCCGGGGTGACCTTGAACATGTCCTGAATCATCGGCGAAGCCTGGCCCAGGATGCCGATGCCAGCGCTCACGTTCATGCAAAGTACCACCCAGAGCATCCAAAACTGCGGGGTCTTCCAGGCGGTGTCCACGGCGACGTTCGCCGTCGTCACGAGTTTCGAGGCATGTTCTGCCGGCACCCAGCCAGCGGGTTTCCAGTCTTCCGGTGGCACACGTACGATCCAGGCGCCAAACGTCATCGAAATGATATAAAGACCCGCCATGACTAGCAGTGCCTGACTGGCACCGACGGAAGTGGTGGTGGCAAAGCGCTTCATCAACTCCTCTGCCAGCGGGCCGCCGATGAGCGCGCCGCCACCAAATCCCATGATCGCCATGCCCGTGGCCATGCCAGGGCGGTCGGGGAACCACTTCATGAGGGTGGAAACTGGCGCAATGTACCCCAGGCCCAGCCCAATGCCGCCGATCAAACCATAGCCTGCATACAGCAGCCAGAGCTGGTGCCAGCGCACCGCGAGCGAGGTGAGGACCAGACCGCTGCAAAAACAGAGCATGCTGGCGAGCATCGTTTTGCGCGGGCCGCTGCGTTCGACCCACTTGCCGAAAAACGCAGCAGATAGGCCAAGGAGAGCAAGCGCAATCGAATAAGCCACGCCGACATCTGCTTCGCTCCAGTCGCCAGCGATAGGCGCTGTGATGCCAAGCGCCCGAGCCAGCGGCTTCTTGAACACACTGAAGCCATAGACCTGGCCAATGCACATATGCACAGCGATGGCGGCGGGTGGGACGAGCCAGCGGTTGAATCCGGGGCTGGCGACGGTGGCTTCTCGGGAGAGGAATCGCATGGCTGGTTTGTGGGGTGGGACAAGGAAAGAGTAAAGATCGACAAGAAACGCCCGGTTTCATACGTTTCGAGTTTTACCCGGTGATTTTACCGGGAACATACCCATACCCAACACACCTCGATGAAAACACTGCTCACCATCTGCGCCCTCTCCTTCGCTTCCGTCGCCATGGCCGCCGACACATGCCCAATCAGCGGCAAGCCTGCTGACTCCAGCATCACCAGCAAAGGAAAAGACGGCAAAACCGTCGCTTTCTGCTGCGAAAAGTGCAAAGCCAAGTTCGACGCCAAGAACAAGTAATCAGCGCAGCGCTGACACACTCAGCATTTAAACAGGCGGAGCCGGGAAACTGGTTCCGCTTTTTTCATGCATCAGCGCTTTCGTGATCCACTTTCACTCAAATGGCGCTCATAGCTGGCGATCACGAAATCTTTGTCACGCGCACGCAGCAGCGCATCGTCCAGAGAAATGAAGCCGTGGATGGCTAGATGGCTTACGCTGTCATCGATGGTATGCATGCCGTCGTTGGCACCGATTTGAATCAGGCTGGGAAGCTGTTGGAGCCGACGGGAGCGGATGCAGGAAGCGATGCCCTGATTGTTGACCATGATTTCCGAGGCCATCACCCGGCCATTTTGATCTAGCCTCGGCATCAAGCTCTGACAGATCACGCCTTGCAGGCAGTTGGCCAACTGCGAGGCCACGAAGTCCTGCTGATCTTCAGGGAAGGCATCCATCATACGCATGATGGTGGAAGGAGCATCTTGCGTGTGCAAGGTGCTGATGACGAGGTGGCCGGTCTCGGCGGCGGTCAGGGCAGTACTGATAGTCTCAAGATCACGCAGTTCGCTGATGATGATGATGTTTGCGTCCTGACGCAACGCGCTGCGTAGGGCCTGGACAAAGCTGTGCGTATCACTGCCCACCTGACGCTGCCGAACGAGGCTACGCGCATGCTTAAATACGTACTCAATGGGGTCTTCAATGCTGACGATGTTGACCTGCCGCTCCCGAGAAATGTGCTGGGTCATCGAGCTTAGCGTGGTGGTCTTGCCGGAATTGCTGGTGCCGGTCACGAGGATCAGCCCATCGCGCATTTTGCATAGGCTTTCCACCGTCGGGCCATGGCCCAGATCGCCCAGTTCGGGAATCTGTTCGGGGATGAAGCGAAAGGAGGCTTCGACGCGACCAAGTACGTAACAGGCATTGCCACGGAAGCGCCCCAGGTTTTCCACCTGAATGGCAAAATCCAGTTCCCAGTCCTGCTCCAGTTTGGCGCGCTGAGTTTCCTTTAAGACGCCAAAAACGAGGTCTCGAACGTCCCCCGCATCGAAGATTTCAGCCGTCAGCGGTTGGAGTTTGCCGAAGACGCGCCCCATGGGCGCTGCACCCACGCTGAGGTGCAGATCCGAGCCGCCCTGTTCCGTTACCAAGGCAAGGTATTCAATGAGGTCGCGGGAACGCATAATGAAAGGAGGATGGTTTAGGAGATGCCGCGAGCAGCACGACGGAATTCAGCTTCATTACCGATCGCGGCGACGGCCTCGGATTCTGAGATCAAGCCGCTCTGGTAGGCTGCAACCGTGGAGTGCATGAAGGTGCGTGCGTTGGGATCGCTGCCACGGCTCATGTAGTCCATGATGCTCGCGATGCTGCGTTTTCCGATCCATTCGCGTGTCGCACCGCCGTTTTCCAGATATTCGGACAGCATGACGAGCTTGCCATGGACATTTTGCACCAGCTTCTGGCACAAAACTCCGATCAACTGTTGTGCTAGCAGGTGCAGACCGATGCCGATCTGATCCGGTGGGAAAAGGTTCACAAAACGCTCCATGGTTTCGGTGACGGTCGCGGAATGCATCGTGGCGAGCACGAGATGGCCGGTCTCGCAGGCCTGGAGTGCGGTGAGGGCCGTTTCCTGGTCGCGAATTTCTCCCACAAAGATCACATCCGGGGCTTGACGCATGGCACTGCGCAGACCGCGGGCGAAGTTCGGGGTGTCGCGCCCCACTTCACGCTGCGTGAACAGGCAGCGATTGTTGGCAAAGATGTACTCCACCGGATCTTCGATCGTCACCACATGGCGGGCGATGTTTTCATTCATCCACTGCAGCAGTGCCGCCAGCGTGGTGGATTTCCCCTGGCCAGTGGAGCCGGTGACGAGAATCATGCCGTTCTGTTTCTGCCCCCAACGCTGCAACAGCCAGTCCGGTGCGCCCAGGGTGTGCAGGGCGGGAATATCCGTGCGGATGCGGCGCAGAACGGCTGCCATGCGGCCCAGTACCTTGTGCAGGTTGACACGGAAGCGTATGTGAGAACGGGAGATCAGCCCGGAATCACGATCTGTGTCATTGAGCGTGTCTCCTCCGCAAGCCTGCCAGAGTCCGGCCATCTGCGGTAGCAGCAGCGGCTCGTCGCCAAAAATCATGAGTTGTTCAGCGATCTTCATGCGCGGCACCTCGCCTTCTTGCAGGAAGATATCGCTCGCTTGGTGGTCTTCGGCGGCTTGAAGGATGTCGTCGATGTTAATGGCCATGGTTGCGCTAAAGCTAGCGGGTGCCGCTAGGTGCTCAAGCCTGCTCTCGGGTTTTTATTACAAAGAATCTGGCGGGCTGCTCTCTCCTTCAAGCCGCCCATCCTGGCGGCTCTGCCTCAAAGGTCACACGTTCCTTGGTCAAAGGATGCGTGAACGTGATGCGCAGGGCATGCAGGCAGAGAGGTGGATCGCCTACCGCCAGGGTCTGCGTCTCACCCACTTCGCCATCCGCCAAATAAGCGGCATCACCGGCAATCGGGAAGCCGAGGTGCCAGAGATGAATGCGGATTTGATTTGTCCGCCCGGTGAGTGGGCGAGCCTCCAGCAGTGCGGTGCCATCAGCATCGCGCCGCAGCACGCGGAACTCCGTTCTAGCCTCTAGACCGTCCGCATCCACGGTGCGTCCTCCCAGCTTGCCAGCTTCACCGGTGATGGGAGCATCGCAGACAAACTCATCCTGCGGTGGATGCCCCTTCACGCGGGCGAGGTAGAGTTTTTCGACCTCGCCACGCTCAAATTGCGGTTGCACGAAGCTGGCAAAGTGGCGGGTCTTGCACAGCACAGTGACGCCCGTCGTGTTGGCATCCAGCCGATGCACGCTGCGCGGTTTCAGTGGATGCCAGACAGTGTTGAGGATGAACTGCAACGTGTTGCGGTTAAACCTGCCCCCCACATGCACCGGCAGCGGTGCGGGTTTGTTGAGCACGATGATCGCCTCATCTTCAAACAGCACTCGGATGTCCGCATTCACGTCAGGCTCACGCTGCGCAGGCTTCAGGTGCAGGTAGCGTTCTCCAGCACGGACGATTTGATGAGCTGGGACAATCGCCCGCTCATCCGTCACGATGCGCCCTTCCTCACAGGCCGCGAGCCACTGCTCACGCGGGATGTGCGGCATCACGTGGCAGAGGCAGTCCAGAATGGTGGTGTGATCGCAGGCTTCCGGCACATTCAGCGGCCGTGTTTGATCATAGGGCACACTGCCGGGCAGTGGTGTCACTGCATGGCGGATTGCCGCATGGCGTAGTTCCAGGTTCTCGCGCTGCTGTTCCTCGCTTGTTTTGAAGCAGTACGGACATGAAACATGCTCCACGTAGCGCGGATCGGCCTGCTCTTCGGCGGTGAGAGGTGTCTGACAGGCAAAACATTGGGACGAGGCGGTCTCATGCAGGCCTGGATCGACGCCCACGCGTTGGTCGAAGACAAAACATTCACCGTCGTAATGTGCGCTGCCGCATTCCTCGAAGTACTTCAAAATGCCTCCCTCCAGCTGCCACACATGCTCAAAGCCTTCGCGCTCCATGAAGGGGGCTGCTTTTTCGCAGCGGATGCCGCCAGTGCAGAAGGACACGACCTCCGCCTTTTTCATTTCCGGAGGCAGCCTGCGCACAGCCTCGGGGAATTCGCGGAAGGAATCGACGCCCGCCACGACAGCGCCTTTGAAGGTTCCTAGCTTCACCTCGTAATCATTGCGAGTGTCATAAAGAATGACCGGGCGGCCTTCATCCAGCCACTGCTTCAAAACCTTCGGCTCAAGGCGTGGCGATGTATACTTCGCCGGTTCGATGCCCTCAACGCCGAAGGCGATGATCTCCTGCTTGATGCGCACCAGCATGCGGCGGAACGGCTGCTCCGCGCTCTCGCTGTATTTCGGCTTCAAGCCAGCCAGTCCCGGAATGCCACGCAGTTCATCCACGAGTGCGTCCACATTCTCCCGCACGCCGGCCACAAACATGTTGATGCCCTCGACACTCAGCAAAATCGTGCCCTTCAGCCCCCAGCCCTTGCACTGCTCCAACAATCGAGCGCGCATTTCCTTCAATCCGGAAAGTTCGGCGAATTGGTAGCAGGAGATGTTGGTGATTGTGGCGGTGGCTGACATGGGCGGTTGAAAAAGCACATGAACAGGCGGACGGCGAGTGCAAACAGCACTTGCGGCGCAGGAATGGAACAGTGGAGCGCAATCGAGATCAAGCTTGCCATTTCAGGCCGTTCCCGCTCCATTCCGGGCGTATGAAACTCGCGCTCCTTCTCCTCGCTGTCGTCACCTCCATGCAAGCCGCCGACTGGCCGGTCTGGCGCGGGCCAAATCATGATGGCATTTCGAGTGAAAAACTGGCTGGGACGGCGGTCAAAAAAGTCTGGAGCGCGCAGATTGGCATTGGCTTTGCCTCCTTCACCGAGGCCAACGGACAAGTATACACCACGGGACACGCGGATGGAAAGGACACGGTCTTCAGCTTCGATGCCAAGAGCGGTAAGCAGGTTTGGAAATACGCTTACGCCGCCGATTTGGGTGATAAGTATTACGAAGGCGGCACCTCGGCCACACCGACGATTGAAGACGGCAAGGCGTATCATTTGAGCCGCTGGGGTGATTTGTTTTGCTTCGACGCGGCCACTGGCAAGATCCTCTGGCAAAAAAACATCCAGAAGGAAACCGGGGCAGACATTCCGGACTGGGGTTTCGCGGGTTCACCACTGGTCTCGGGCAATCTTCTCATTCTGAACGTTGGCAAAGCCGGCACGGCGGTCGAGAAGGCCACGGGGAAGACCGTGTGGACCAGCGACAAGGCCAACTCCGGCTACTGCACGCCATATCCGATCACTGTGAATGGAAAAGCACAAGCCGTGCTGAGTTCAGGCCGCGCCTACAAAGGCGTCGATCCGAGCAACGGCAGCGTTTTGTGGGAGCACACCTGGTCCACCAGCTATGGTGTGAACGCGGCGGATCCGATTCTTAGCGGCACCCAGCTCTTCATCTCCTCCGGCTACAACAAAGGCTGTTCCCTGCTCGATCTGGCCTCCGCTGAACCCAAAGAGATCTGGCGCAGCCGGGTGATGAAAAATCAATTCAACTCCAGCGTGCTGATCGACGGCCATCTTTACGGCAGCGATGGCGATGAAGGCAAATCAGCCAGCCTCAAGTGCATCGATTTCGCCACCGGCACCGAAAAGTGGAGTGCTGCCGATGTCGGTTTTTGCTCGCTCATGGCCGCCGACGGCAAGCTCATCATCATGACGGCCAAGGGGGAGCTCATCATCGCCAAAGCCAGCCCGACCAAATTTGAGTCCATTTCCCGAACCCCTGTGCTCACCGGGCGCTGCTGGAGCGCTCCCGTGCTGGCCAACGGATACATCTACGTGCGCAATGCGACAGGCGACATGGCATGTCTGAGCGTCCAGTAGTGGTTCATATATTTTTTCAATGTAAGCTCACAGACGGTCGATTGGCTTGAAAGCGAAGGCGGTTGGACGCTTCCCTTGCATGAAAACCAACACTTCTCCCGCAATCCCGCTCTGGCTCAAGCTCGCCTACACCGCCTTCATGGCGGTATTGATTCCGGTTTACTGGTACCACTACGGCCTGACGAACTTCCTCTATTTTTGCGACATCGCCCTGCTGCTCACGCTGGCCGGTGTCTGGCTGGAAAGCCCGCTGCTCGTCTCTCTGCCCGCCGTAGGAATCCTGATGCCACAGGCCCTTTGGTGCCTGGATTATGCCGTGCAGCTTTGCGGCTTCAAAATGACGGGGATGACCGCCTATATGTTTGATGGCAACAAGCCGCTGTTTTTGCGTGGCCTGTCGCTCTTCCACGGCTGGCTGCCCTTCCTGCTGGCTTTTCTCGTGTTCAGGCTGGGTTACGACAAGCGCGCGCTCAAAGGCTGGTCGCCGTTGGCGACTGGACTGTGTCTCGTCGCATTCTTTGGGCTGCCGCAGGCGGGGGCCAGTCTTTCGGACCCCAATTTGCCGCGCAATGTGAACTACGTCTTCGGCATGGATGATGCGCAGCCGCAGACGTGGATGAGTTCCGAACTTTATCTCGTGGCATGGATTGCGCTGCTCATCATCCTGGTTTTTGTGCCAACGCACTTCGTGCTCAAGAAAATCTGCCCCACACCCGAACAAGCTGCCGCCAAACGCGCATGAACGTCTCTTCCGCCCCGCCCCCTGAATCCAACTGGCAGCGCGGCTTCTGGAGCCTGATGGGCACCCAGCTTCAGGGGGCGTTTTCTGACAACGTTCTCAAGTGGCTCGTCATCTATTTGGTAATCGCGCAGAAGTTGCCCAAGGAGCAGCTCGACGCATTGGTCTCGGATTCGGGGATGTACTTTGCCATTCCATTTTTGCTGCTCTCCATGCTGGGCGGCTGGATGGCGGATCGCTTCAGCAAACGGCATGTGATGATCGGTGTGAAGACAATGGAGATCGGCATCATGATCTTCGCCACCTATGCGCTGGCTTCCGGCAGGATGGGGCTACAACTCGCGAGCATCTGCCTCATGGGGGTACACAGTGCATTCTTTGCGGCATCCAAGTATGGCTCGCTTCCTGAAGTGGTGCCTCCTTCGAAGCTTTCGTGGGCCAATGGAGTGATCGAGATGCTCACTTTTCTGGCTGCAATCTTCGGCACGCTGGCAGCTGCGTGGCTGGCAGAGAGCTTTGCGGGCAAACCCGCGTGGTCTGGTGGCATTCTTCTGGCGCTGGCCATGATCGGCTGGTTCATGAGCCTGGGCATCACGCAGGTGCCTGCCGCGAGCCCAGACAAGCCGCTGCGCCTCAACTTCCTCGGTGACCTGTGGCGCGAGTTTAAATGGATGCGTACGGATCGCGACCTGTGGCGCGCGAACCTCGGCAACACGGGCTTCTTTTTCATCGCCGTGCTCATTCAGATGAATCTGGTGCTCTATGCTGAGCAGGTGCTGCACATCAAGCCGATGGAAAACAGCGCCTTGCAGGTCGCACTCGCCATCGGCATGGCGGCTGGCAGCTTGCTGGCGGGTAAATTGAGCGGGGATCACGTGGAGTACGGCCTCATCCCGCTCGGAGCCTTCCTCATGGCCGCGATGGGTTTTGCGCTCGGGTTCGCTGACATCTCCAGATCGGCATTCACCGTCTGCCTCACACTTCTGGGCATCGGCGGTGGCATGTTCATTGTGCCGCTGGCCGCAGTGTTGCAGCATCGGCCGCCGGCAGATCGCAAAGGCTCGGTACAGGGCGCAGCCTCGTGGCTGTCATGGGTGGGCATCAGCGCCGCCGCTTTGCTCCAAAAGGAGCTGAACACCCGTCTGGGCTGGACGCCGGGAGATATCTTCTGGTTCTGCGGAGCCAGTGCAGTTGTCGGCGGCATTTATGTGACGATGTCCCGACCTCATGCGCTGCCTGCATTGCTCAAACGCTGGTCGCATGGAAGGCTGAATAGCAATCATGGCTGAGATTCTCCTTCTTCCCTTTGGTAGCGCAGGCGATGTATTTCCCTTCATCTGGCTTGGTCGGCTGCTCATGGCACGCGGACATCGCGTGAGAATGATCACAGCGTGCTTGTTTGAAGACCATGCGCGCAAAGCCGGACTTGAGTTCATTTCCCTGGGGGAAAGAGACGAGTTTGAAGCCATGATTCGTGACCCGCGCATCTGGAAGTCAGGCATTGGCACGAAGGTCGTGTTTGAGTTCGCCGCCAAATCCGTGGAGCCCTATCTCGCGGCCATCGAAAGTTGCGGAAAAGTTGATCTGATGCTGGCCCCAGTCACTGCATTTGCCGCACGCCTTGCCCGCGAGAAATACGGCATCCCGCTGATCACAGTGCATTTGCAGCCCGCCGTGTTTGTGAGTGCGTACGAGACGCCGCTTCTGCACCCAGTGATGCGCCTCTTCAACAAGCTGCCGGTGTGGCTTAAAAAGTGGTTGCTCTCGTTGCCCAATCCGGTCGATTTCTTCGCCCTGCCCAAAGTTCGTCGCATCTGTGAAGCGAACGGCGTCAAACCGCCGCGCAGCCTGTGGCGTGAGTGGTGGGACTCTCCCGATGGCGTCCTCGCCTTGTTTCCTGCATGGTTTGCACCGCCGCAGCCCGACTGGCCGGATAAGCTGCTGCAATGGACTTTTCCGCTCGAAGATCTCGCGACGGAGCAGGTGCTCCAGCCGGAGTTACAGGCGTTTCTCGCGTGTGGGGAGAGCCCTGTTATCTTCACTCCTGGCAGTGCCAATGTGCAGGCTGCCCGGTTCTTTGCAGTCGCAGCGGAAGCTGTGCAGCGCATCGGCTGCCGCGCGGTCTTTGTCACGCGTGAGCCGAAACAGGTGCCGCCGAATCTGCCTGCGAGCATTCTTACGGTCGATTACGCGCCGTTCAGCGCGCTGCTGCAGCATGCGGCGGTGTTTGTTCATCATGGCGGCATCGGCACGATGTCGCAGGGCTTTGCCGCCGGTGTGCCGCAACTCATCATGGCGATGGCTCACGATCAACCGGATAACGCGGCTCGTTTGGAGCGGCTCGGCGCCGGCTCTGGCCTCACAGTACGGCAGTTCACGCCTGAGCGGGTGGCGCATGAGTTGACACAACTTTTGCAGAGGGTTGCAGTTCGTCAGGCATCGCTAAAATATGCGGCAAAACTGCGTCAGACGCTTTCTCTTGAAGAACTCCTGGCGTGGATCGAATCATGCTTAAAACCCTGTGCCCACCTCTTATGAGCCATCTCTTGCCGTCATTATCCGGCATGTATGCGACTGGGATCATGCAGTTTGTTTGGTTGGGAGCAAATACTGCGCACCTTCCATTTCTCGAAACGAATGAGCAAAATTCTCCTGCTACCATTAGGCACAACGGGCGATCTGCTGCCGATGATCTGGATTGGTCGCCAAATGAGTGCCCGCGGTCATCAGGTGGCCCTCTTATGGCTGGCGCCCTACCGTGAATTGGTGGAGCAGGCCGGGCTTGAATTTGTGGCCCTTGATGACGAAGGCCGTGAGGAGCCAATTCGCAATTCAAGCTATTGGCGTCCGCATGCAGCTCTCAAGATGACTTACGACTATGCCGGTTTCTGGACCATCATGAGCCTCAACGCGGTGATGAAGTGGGTGGAAGTGAATGGTTTGCCGGATCTGCTGATGGCACCGATCATGAATTTCACCGCGCCGATTTTACGTGCCAAACTGGGCGTGCCGTTGATCACCACGCACATGACCACGCTTCAACTAATGAGCGCCCATGAGGTGCCGCTGGGAGTACCTTGCGCAAGGCTGCTCAGAATACTGCCACTGCTGCTGCGTAGGACAATCTTGAATCTGGTGGCTCCCTATGACCATCTGGCGAAGCCTTATCTGAGAAAATGCTGTGCCGAACATGGGGTCAGGCTGCCGTATTGGTTGCGCGAATGGTTTTACTCCCCTGATGGTTCTTAGTTCTGTTTCCCTCTTGGTTCGATAAACCCCAGATGGACTGGCCTGTTAACACTTTGCAGTGGGACTTTCCGCTGGAAGACCTGGCAGACGCCAGCGAGCTTGACCCAGCTTTGGCGGCATTTCTTGATGCGGGAGACTCTCCGGTGGTGTTCCGATTCGGCAACGACCCGACACGATCCAGAGGTTTTTATGAGGTTGCAGCCGAGCTTACAGCGCGGATCGGTGGTCGGGCTGTGTTTGTAACTCGTGATGGCGATCCGATACCTGATGCGTTGCCAGCCTCCATTTTTGTAACCACTTTCGTGCCATTCAGTAGGCTGCTGATTCGCTCATGCGTGTGTGTGCACTATGGCGGCATTGGCACGGTCTCCCAGTGTTTTGCCGCAGGGTTGCCACAGATTGTCGTTCCCTTGGTTTTCGATCAGTTTGACAATGCCTGCTATGTGGAGCGGCTTGGGGCCGGTCTGAAGATGGACCTGCACCAGTGGTCAGTCTCCAAGGCGCTGCCCTTGTTGCGCCGCTGCGTTGAAGAGGATGACATTCGTCGCAACGCCACGATGTGCGCAGAGCGGCTGCGGAACCGGAAGCCTGCGACACAGCTTGCGGAATGGCTTGAGTCAAAAATGACCGCCCCTCGCGCGGCATGAGACTGTTTGTTTGGCCGGTCCACAAATCAGGATACGTGCCGCATGAGCCGAAACATGTGCGGCATGGGGTTGCGATTCGCCAGGTTGCGCTAGGATGAGTGATGCAACTGCGTCCCGTGCCTGCTCATGAAGAACTGCTGAAGTGGGCTTGGCCGCCTCTCAATTCCCGCCTCCCTGTCTCATGAGCCATGTCCTGCTGCTGCCCTTTGGTACTTCCGGCAGCATTTTTCCATTCATCTGGCTTGGCAGACTGCTGATGCGCCGAGGGCATCGTGTGACCATGATCACGGCACGCATTCACCAGGAGTCAGCCATGAGTGCAGGGCTGAACTTTGTGGCCGTTGGCAATGATGAGGTGGAGCAGATGCTGCAAGACCCTGGTTTGTGGCGGCCAGGCAATGGCTCCAAGGTGGCCTACCAGCACGCTGGTCGCGCCACGGGTGATTATGTGCAGGCGGTTGAAGCCCTCATTGCCAGGGAAGGGGTGCCTGACTTGATGCTGGCACCGATGATCTGTTTTGGCGCCAGATTGATGCGGGAGAAGCGGCGCATTCCATTGGTGAGCGTGCATCTCTATCCCATGATGTTTGTGAGCGCCTATGATGTGCCTCAGATCATTCCGTTGGTCCGCTGGTTGCGCAGGCTGCCATTGTGGGTGCGTCAGGCGATCCTGGCATTTCCGAATCCGCTCGATTTTTTTGCTCTCTTTCCAGTGCGGCGATGCT
>Ga0214171_1000314_pt1 | contig 17688 bp, 16 predicted proteins | sample TroBogEpilimnion_40_FD_153009 | JGI IMG/M metagenome (GOLD analysis project Ga0214171, IMG submission 153009) | Freshwater microbial communities from Trout Bog Lake, WI - 02JUL2007 epilimnion | ecosystem: Environmental > Aquatic > Freshwater > Lake > Epilimnion/Euphotic zone | place: Trout Bog... | reverse complement strand
CCATTCGTTCCGCGCCCGTGGGAGAGGTGTCCGGGTGCTTCCACTGGTATATTTCCATTGTTTCACGCATCTCTCAGCTTGCCGGTTTCGAACTCGGCAGCGGCACCTATATCAACAGCATGCGGCCCGAACGCTGCGCCGAACGGGTGCGCGGCATCGTGCTCTGATCACGTTTCAGGACCGCCGCTCGTGCCGTTCATGGTTCTTTGATATTTTTTGAATCCAGACGAACCGGGCAGACGCAATAGGAGGCGTGAAAAGCGAAACTCCTGCCACTTTACCTCAACATAGGAACCTCCTCTGGCAGATCGCCGTGATGATGCGCCAGTGGTTTGACTCAGACTACCGCCCGCCGGGCTGGGAGGGGGACGACAAGCTGACCGACGGGATCGACTGGCGGCGCTGCCTGCCATTCATCGTGCTGCATCTGGGGTGCCTTTCCGTACTCTGGGTCGGCTTTAGCTGGGCGGCGCTGGTGGCGGCCCTGCTGCTCTATGCTGTGCGGATGTTTGCGATCACGGCCTTTTATCACCGCTATTTTTCGCATCGGAGCTACCGCACATCACGCTGGATGCAGTTCCTGTTTGCGGTGCTGGGCAACACCTCCTGCCAGCGCGGGGCTTTGTGGTGGGCCTCGGTGCATCGCCATCATCACCAGCATTCAGACGAAGCGCCGGATGCGCATTCGCCGCGTGTGCGTGGTTTTATCTGGTCTCATATCGGCTGGCTGACCAGCCCAAAAAATTTCCCGACTGACTACAGCCGCATACGGGATCTGGAGCAGTTCCCTGAGCTGGTGTTTCTCAATCGGCATGATCAAATCGTGCCGCTGCTCTATGGCGCGTTTCTTTGGCTCACAGGCTGGCTACTGGAGCGCTATGCGCCGGGACTCGGGACCAACGGTGCCCAGATGTTTGTGTGGGGCTTTTTCATCAGCACGGTGATTCTTCTGCACGCGACGTTTTTCATCAACTCACTGGCCCATGTGTTCGGCTCCAAGCGCTTCAAGACCGACGACGACAGTCGCAACAGTCTGCTGCTGGCGCTGCTGACGCTGGGAGAAGGCTGGCACAACAATCACCACCGCTATGCAGGCTCTGCGCGGCAGGGCTTCTTCTGGTGGGAGATCGACGTGTCCTACTACCTGCTTAAAATGCTTTCATGGATGGGCCTGATCTGGGACCTGAAGGCGGTGCCACCCAGCGTGTATCGTGAGGCAGAGCAGCTCAAACAATCAGCCCAAACTCGCGGCGCATGAATCGTCCTCGGCTTGCCATCATCGGAACGGGTGTCGCCGGTCTGGGCTGCGCACACTTTTTGCATCCGCATTTTGATCTGACGATCTTCGAGCAGAACGACTATGCCGGTGGCCATACCAACACCGTGACGGTGAACGAAGCGGGCCGTGAGCTTCCGGTGGACACCGGCTTCATGGTCTTCAACTACGTGACGTATCCTTTGCTGAGCCGCCTGTTCAAGGAACTCGATGTGGCAACGAAGCCGACCTCGATGTCCTTCAGCGTGTCGCATCTGCAAAGCGGCATTGAGTACAACGGCACCTCGCTGAATCATCTCTTCGGTCAGCGCCGCAATCTGGTCAGCCCACGCTTTTGGAAATTCATTCTGCAGATCAATCGCTTCAATGCCGAGGCGGTCGCGGCGCTTAAGGAGGAGCGTTTTGCCCGTATGACGCTGCGCGAATACGTGGAGGCGCGGGGTTATGGTAGCGATTTCCTCAATCTTTACATCATCCCCATGGGATCCGCCGTGTGGTCCACGCCGCCGGAGCTGATGCTGGAGTTTCCCGCGCTCACGCTGATTCACTTCTGGCACAATCATGGATTCCTCGGACTGAACACGCAGCATCCCTGGCGGACAGTGACGGATGGGGCGCGCTCGTATGTGAAGAAACTGACCGCGCCATTCAAGGATCGCATTCGGCTTGGCGCTCCCGTGATTCGCGTCGAGCGGGATGCGGAAGGAGTGAAGGTGATCCCTCGTGATGGCGGGCCCGAGGTTTTCGACAAAGTCATCTTCGCCAGCCATGCGGACCAGACGCTGCGCATGCTGGCGAAGCCGACCGATTTGGAAAACGAGCTGCTGGGTTGTTTCAAATACCAGCCCAACATTGCCACGCTGCACACGGATGAGAGCTTCATGCCCAAATCGAAAAAGTGCTGGGCCTCGTGGAACTACCGCATCAAACCAACGGCGGATGGCGGCATCGATCCGAGCACACATTACTGGATGAACAGTCTGCAGGGCGTGTCAGACAAAACGAACTATTTCGTGGCGATCAACGCTGCGGATGAAATCGCCCCAGACAAGGTGCTGAAGCGCATCAATTACGAGCACCCGCTCTTCGACCTCGCTGCGATTGATGCGCAGAAGAGACTGCCTGAACTCAACCGGCTTTCGCCTGACCAGAGCACCTACTTCTGCGGCAGCTACTTCCGTCATGGCTTCCATGAGGACGCTTTTGGTTCGGCAGTCGCTTTGTGTCGTGACCTTCTTGGAAAGGAGCCCTGGTGATGAGGACCGAATCCGCCATCTACGAATGTGCGGTGATGCACCACAGGCTCCATCCCAAGGTGCATCGGTTCAATTACAATGTCTTCTACCTGTGGCTTGATCTCGATGCCATCGACGACCTCGCTGCGAAGCTGCGCTGCTTCAGCCGTAACCGCTTCAATCTGTTCTCCTTTTATGACCGAGATCATCTCGACCTCGGTGCCGGGGATGTGAAGGCAAACATCCTCAAGTATCTGGCGGAGAACCAGGTGGACACCGCACGCATCGCCAGCATTCGCCTGCTGACTTTTCCACGGGTGCTGGGATACATCTTCAATCCTGTCTGCTTCTACTATGCCTTTGACACTGCCGGAGAGCCGGTGTGCGCGGTGGCGGAGGTGACCAACACTTTTCATGAGCAGAAGCCCTATCTTTTGAAGGAGTGCGACCGTGCACAGCGCTTCCGCCTCATCACGCCGAAGCATTTTTATGTTTCGCCTTTCTTCGCGCTCGATCTGAGCTTTGATTTCAAATTGCAGGTGCCGGACGAGAAACTGGAGATCCACATCGACGACCGGCAGCAAGATGATCGCGTCCTGCTCACCTCGCTCACCGGTAATCAGCGACCGCTTACCGATGCCGCGCTGCTGCTGTGCGCGGTGAAGTATCCGCTGCTCACGCTGCGCGTGATTTTTCTCATCCACTGGCAGGCGCTGCGGCTGTGGCTGAAGCGCATTCCCTGGCATCGGAAAGCAGCCAATGCCGAGCTGCAGCTTGGCGTCTTACGGCCTCACGAATCCATCTCACCCTACAAATCATGAACGACACCATCACCTACGACACCGACATCTCCGTCTCCACACCTGCGGCGGCGAAGCCTGGATTCTATGAGCGGCTTTTCATGCTTTCGCTCAAACCGTTTGTTCATGGAGGACTCAGAATGGTGCACCCCGACGGGCGCGCGCATGTGCTGGGTGAGCATGGAGCTCCGGTAACGGCTGAGATGCGCATTCGCAGTCGCGACTTTTTCAAACGCTGCGCCCTGTTCGGCAATGTTGGCTTTGGTGAGGCCTATGTTGATGGTGACTGGGAGACTGACGATGTCGCGGCGGTCATTGAGTGGTTTATTCTGAATCTTTCCAAGAGTCAGGGGTCACGCAGTTCCTCTGGAAAGGTGGCCTGTGTGAATTTGCTGAACTTCGTCAACCGCGTGCAGCATCTGCTGCGGCCCAACAGTGTGAGCACCAGCCGGCGCAACATCGCCGAGCACTATGATCTGGGGAATGAATTCTATTCGCTCTGGCTCGATGAGACGATGACGTATTCCGCTGCGCGCTTTGAGCATCCTGGGCAGCCGCTGGCGGACGCGCAGCATTCCAAATATGAGGCGCTCTGTCAGAAGCTTCAGCTCAAGCCGGGAGACCATGTGCTGGAAATTGGTTGCGGCTGGGGAGGGTTTTCCTGCCATGCTGCAAAGCACCATGGTTGCCGAGTCACCGCTGTCACGATCTCGCAAGAGCAGCACAAGTATGCCACTGAGCGCGTGACGCGTGAAGGGCTGGCAGAGCAAGTGGAAATTCGCCTGCAGGATTATCGCCACATCACGGGCCAGTTCGACAAGATCGCCTCCATCGAAATGCTGGAGGCTGTGGGTGACAAATATCTGGAGACCTACTTCGCCAAATGTGCTGAAGTGCTCAAGCCCGAGGGACTACTGGCCTTTCAGATGATCACGGTGGCGGACTGCCAGCACAAGGATTTGCGCAACGGGGTGGACTGGATTCAAAAGCACATCTTCCCCGGTTCGCTGCTGCTCAGTGTGGGGCGCGTGAACGAAGCCATCAACCGCACCAGCGAGCTCTTCATGCATGGTCTGGAAGATCTCGGCGCATCGTATGCCAAAACACTGCGGGTGTGGTTTGAACGCTTCAACGCCAGACTCACGGAGGTGAAGGCGCTCGGTTTTGACGACCGCTTTGTCCGCAAGTGGAACTACTACCTGCAATACTGCGAAGCCGCCTTTGCCTCGCGGAACATCAGTGTCGTGCAGGCCGTGTACACCCGCCCCAACAACGCCACGCTGCATCGCGCTTTCTGAACATCATGATCTGGTTTTTGCGCATCTTCTTTCTCATCGTGCTGGTGTCCATGCTCGGCGTCACGAGCTGGGCTTCGCAGCAGTGTGCGCTGTGGGCCATTCCGGGGTCTGTGGGTGGGCATCCATGGTTCATCGCCACGCTGTTTGACACCTACTGGGCCTTTCTCACGTTCTATTGCTGGGTCGCCTACAAAGAGCGTTCGTGGTTTGCCCGCATCGGCTGGCTGCTGGGTATTCTGCTGCTCGGCAATATCGCGATGGCGGTTTACATGCTCATCTTGCTTTTCCGTGCGCCGACGAGTTCGCGCATGGAAGACCTCCTCCTCCGCAAAGCATGACTGAACCCATCCAGCGTGAATCTCTTTGGCGTCGCTGGGTGGTCAAGTCGGTCGTGGCGCAGCTCGCGCAGGGAACGACGCCTGCCAAAATCGCGCAGGCCATTGCCTTCGGTGTCACGACTGGACTCTTCCCGCTGCTAGGCACCACGACCGTGCTCGCACTGGGTGTGGGCGTCCTGTTGAAGCTCAATCAGCCGGTGCTGCAAGTGTTTCGCGAACTGAGCTATCCGCTCCAACTGGCAAGTATCCTCCTCTTCATGCGTGCCGGTGAGTCGCTCTTTGGAGCTGAGCATGTGCCGCTCTCCATTCCCATGATGATGGAGCGGTTCTTTACCAGCCCCGGACAGTTCCTCGCTGAATTCGGCATGATCGGACTTTACGGTGTGGTGGTGTGGCTGCTGCTCGCCCCGCTGCTCATCGGAGTGGTCTTTTTCGTCAGCAAACCCCTCGTCGAGAAACTCGCCAAACGCTTTAACTTCGCACGCCATGACGCATGATTTTTGGTTCCTGACAGGCATTGGTACACTGGTGGCGTTTGTGCTCTTTGCGCTCACATGGCTGCTCAGTTTGAAGCTGAATAATTTCAGCTTTGTCGATGTGACGTGGTCTTATGCGCTTGCTTTTATTGCACCACTCTACGCGCTGCTGGGGGGCGGATTCACGCAGCGCAAAATCATCGCGGTGACGATGGCGGTGCTCTGGAGTGCGCGTCTTGGCACCTATCTCTTTTTTCGCGTCCAAGGTCATCATCCTCATGAGGATGTGCGCTATGAGGTGCTACGTGAAAAATGGAAAGATGAACTCGCGAAGAACTTCTTCTTTTTCTTTCAGGCGCAGGCCGTGCTCATTGTGCTGTTGTCGGTGCCTGTGCTGCTAGCGTGTTTGAATCCAGCGCCGCAGTTGAGTCTTATTGAAATGATCGGAGCCATGGTGTGGCTGATCGGTCTTAGTGGCGAGGCCTTGAGCGATGCGCAGATGCAGCGGTTCAAGTCTGACCCTGCTAGCAAAGGTAAAGTGTGCCAGGTCGGCCTATGGCGCTACTCGCGGCATCCGAACTACTTCTTCGAGTCCGTCGTGTGGTGGAGTTTCTGGCTCTTTGCCTGCGGCTCTCCCTGGGGCTGGACCACCGTGTATGCACCGGCGATGATCCTGTATTTTCTGCTGCGCGTCACCGGCATCCCGCTCACAGAAGAATGCGCCGTGAAGAGCAAAGGGGACGCCTATCGCGACTACCAGCGCACCACAAGCGCCTTTGTGCCGTGGCCGCCAAAAAGTTGAATCCAGCTTCAATCGAAGGTCGCACAACCCATCAAGCCTCATGAGTACCATCAACGCCATCCTCGCCAAGAACATCCTGCCTGACACCATGATCCGGCTCGGCATCCGTCAACGACTGGCCGAAACGCTGCGGGAGAACAAGCAGCCCACCGCTGCAGCCCAGCGCGCTGCCTTGATGCGTTACGTGCAGGATCTCAAGCAAATGCCTGTGGCCATCGCAACGGATGAGGCCAACCAGCAGCACTATGAGGTGCCCACTCGGTTCTATCAGCTCGTCCTCGGCAAGCACCTGAAGTACAGCTCCGGGTTTTGGCCGGATGAAAACACGACCTTCGATGAATCCGAAGCGGCGATGCTGAAGCTGACCTGTGAGCGTGCCGAGTTGCAGGATGGGCAGCGCATTCTCGAACTCGGCTGCGGCTGGGGCTCGCTGTCACTGTGGATGGCGGAACATTATCCGAATGCGCAGATCACGAGTGTGTCCAATTCGCGCACGCAGAAGCTGTTCATCGATGCTGAGGCGGCGAAGCGGGGCTTGAAGAATCTGACGATCATCACCGCCAACATGATTCACTTCGAAGGTGTGGGAGAAGGAGTCTTCGACCGTTGCGTCTCGGTGGAGATGTTTGAGCACATGAAGAACTACCAGGAACTCCTGCGTCGAGTCTCCACCTGGCTGAAGCCGCGTGGCAAGCTCTTCGTTCACATCTTCACCCACCGCGAGTACGCCTATCACTACGAAGTACGAAGCGATGATGACTGGATGGCGAAATACTTCTTCACCGGCGGCCAGATGCCCAGTGATGACCTGCTGCTCTATTTCCAAGACGACTTGAAGATCGAAGATCACTGGTGCGTCAGCGGTCAGCATTATTCGAAGACAAGCGAGGCCTGGCTGGCGAACATGGATGCGCATAAGGCGGAAATCCTGCCGCTGTTTGCTGAAACGTACGGCAAAGACCAGGTGACCAAGTGGTGGGTCTGGTGGCGTCTGTTCTTCCTCGCTTGTGCCGAGCTCTGGGGATACCGCGGTGGTGAGGAGTGGATCGTTTCACACTACCGCTTTATCAAGCCATGAGAACGACGCTCACCATCGCGGTAGTCATGCTTGTGGCGGCTCAGGCGTTTGGCGATTTCACGGAACTCGTGAAGCAGGGCGATGCCGCCGATGCGAAGTTCAAACCAGATGCAGCACTGGAGTCTTACCTGCCGGCCGAAAAGTTGAATTCGAACGATGCGGCGCTCTTGGTGAAGATCGCGCGGCAGTATGCATACCGCATGGCGGATTTGTCCTCCAAGGCCGAGCAGCTCAAGTCAGGGCGCACTGCACTATCCTATGCCGAACGTGCGGTGAAACTCGCTCCCAAGGAGGCAGATCCGCATCTGGCTGTCGCCATCTGTCTTGGCAAACTTTCGCCGCTGGTCAGCAACAAGGAGGGAATCGAAGCCTCCCACAAGATCAAGACAGAGGCGGAAACTGTGACGAAGCTCAATCCCAAGGACGACTTTGCCTGGCACATGCTCGGGCGCTGGCATCAGGAACTGGCGCAGATCGGCGGCATGACGCGTGCCTTGGCGTTGATCGTATATGGTGCTCTGCCCGCTGCGTCCTATGACGAGGCGGTGAAGTGTTTTCAGAAAGCCATCGCGCTCAACCCGAACCGTCTCGTTCATTACGTGGAACTGGGCCGCACCTACGCGCTGATGGGGAGCAAGGAGGAGGTCAGGAAATTCATTGAGAAGGGGCTCGCAATGCCGAACCATGACCGGGATGATCCGGAGACGAAGGAGCGTGGCCGCAAGACGCTGCAATCATCGGAGTGATTTGCTTCTGACACAAAAAAGAGAGGCTGTTGCCAGCCTCTCTTCGTAAGTTGTCAGATCGCTTTCAAGGGGTCAGCTCATGCCAGCGCCTTCGCTACAGCCTCGGCGGTGATGCCGAGCTCCTTGAAGACGGTGTTGCCGGGAGCGCTGATGCCGAAGCGGTCGATGCCGATGATTTGGCCCTGGGTGCCGACGTATTTCCACCAGAGGCCGGAGACGCCGGCTTCGATGGCGATGCGCTTGGTGCAGGCGGCAGGAAGGACGGATTCGCGGTAGGCGGCGTCCTGACGGTCAAAACGCTCAAAGCATGGCAGGCTGACGACGCGGACGCCGGGCTTGCCCTTGGCACCTTCGACGGCCCACTGCACTTCGGAACCAGTGGCGATGACGATGGCTTCGAGGGGCGCGGTTTCCTTCACGAGGACGTAGCCACCTTTGAGCGTGCCTTCACGGCGTGTGGCCGCGCTGGCGATGCCCTGATGTGGCAGGTCCTGACGGCTGAGAGCGAGGAGTGTCGGGCCATCGGCGCGGCTGAAGGCGGCAGCAAAGGCGGCGGCAGTTTCTTCGGCATCGCCGGGGCGGATGACGTCGAGGTTCGGGATCACGCGCAGACCGCTGACGGTTTCCACCGGCTGGTGGGTTGGGCCGTCTTCACCGACGCCGACGGAATCGTGCGTGAAGATGTAGGTGACGGGCAGCTTGGCGAGTGCAGCCAGACGGATGCTCGGGCGGCAGTAGTCGGCGAAGACGAGGAAGGTCGCGCCGCTGGCGAGGAAGAGGCCGTCGTAGGCGATGCCGTTGCAGATGGCACCCATGGCGTGCTCGCGGATGCCGAACCAGATGTTGCGGCCCGTCGGGTTCGTGGCGCTGAAATCGCCCAGGCCCGTGAGGTAGTTCTTGGTGGAGCCAAACAGGTCGGCGCTGCCGGTGATGATATGGGGCACCGCTTTCGCGATGTGATTGAAGATCTCGCCGCCGCTGTTGCGGGTGGCGGCCTTGCCTTCGGCTGGATACTCCGGCACCACTTTGAGAAGGTCTTCGGCCTTCAGCGTGCCATGACGTGCGGCATCGAGCTGCTTGGCCAGTTCAGGGTTCGCGGCGCTCCAGGCGAGGAAGACCTTGTTCCACTCACCGTGGATGGCTGCGCGCTTGTTCTTCAGGTCGGCGAAGTAGGCCTTCACCGCGTCACTGACGTAGAAATGCGTGCCTTCGGGGATGCCGAGGCCCTTTTTGGCGGAATCAACGAACTTCGCGCCGCCTTCGCCGTGGCCCTTGGCCGTGCCAGCCACTTCGGGGATGCCTTTGCCGATGATCGTCTTGGCGATGATGATCGTGGGCTTGCCGTTGTCGCTCTTCTTGGCGGTTTCGATGGCGTTCTTGATGGCATCGAGATCATGCCCGTCAATCGTCACCGCGTTCCAGCCGAGTGCGATGTAAAGCGCTTCCGTGTCTTCGCTCTGCGAGACCTTGGCCATTGCGTCCAGCGTCACATCGTTGGAATCATAGATGACGATCAGGTTGTCCAGGTGGTTGTGCGCGGCGAAGGCCACGGCTTCACGCGCCACGCCTTCCTGCAAGCAGCCGTCACCAGCGAGGGCGATGATGTGGTTGTCGATGATCTTGTGCTCGGCGGTGTTGTACTTCGCTGCGGCCATTTTGCCGGAGAGCGCATAGCCCACTGCATTGCCGATGCCCTGGCCCAGCGGTCCGGTGGTGGACTCCACGCCGGGGGTTTCATGGAACTCAGGATGCCCCGGGGTGATGGAGTGCAGCACGCGGAATTTGGAGACGTCTTCGATCGTTACCGCGTAGCCGCTCAGGTGCAGCCAGGAGTAGATGAACATCGAGCCATGGCCGGCGCTGAGGATGAAGCGGTCGCGGTTCAGCCATTTCGGATCGGCGGGATCGCACTGGAGGGTTTCGCCAAACAGGACGGCACCGATTTCGGCGGAGCCAAGGGGCAGGCCGAGATGGCCGGAGGAGCACTTATGCACGGCATCCATGGCGAGACCACGGGCTTCGTTGGCAGCTTGAGCGAGGAGGGTGTTGTTCATGTAGAGAGGTTCAGGGTCAATGAGGGACGGGAAATGCGCCAGATGCGGCCAAGCGCGGGATGCCTTCCTTACTGGTACAGGTGTCGGTTTCAAGGTCGAAAAGTGGGGGGAATCGGACAGGTGGCGGTCCATTCCCGTGTGCAACGTCACGTTAAATTGCTTGTCAGAATGCCTGGGGTCATGTCACAAACAGAAAAATGAAATCCTTTATCAACCGTCTTACGTCGAATTGGAATGTTGCCGCCCTGCTGTTGGGATTCCATGCATGGGCTTGGGCGACGATTGGGAAATGGACACATAACCTACAAGCTAAAATCGTGGGTGCCCTGCTAGCTGTCACTGCGTTGGCTTTGATCATGCGGCTGCGTTGGGCGCGTCTGGTCGGCGCTGCGATGCTGATCTGGATCTGTGGCACCAAGGCTTACGGGCTGGTGGCCCGTGAATTTTCGTTGAAGCAGGCGTTCTTTGCTTTGGGCTTTGGCGTGCTGGCCTACTACTTGTGGACTGAGCCGGACAGCGGTCTCTTCGATAGTTTCACCGGTGATGAAGTATCCGGTTCGGACAGCAAGCAAAACGAGGAGGAAGATGCCAAACCCATCATCTCCCTCGTTCACCTGCGCCGCCAGCCGCGTTATCTGGAGCCGCAGGTCCTTGCCAATGCCTTATCTGAAGCCTGGGGCTTGAAGATCATCGGCGGAGAAGGTGATGCTGAGGAGGCGGATGGTTTTGTCGCGGGAGACAATCCATTGTACCTCGTCATGGTGAAAAAGCCCTCCTTCGCGATGTTCATGGTACACAATCGCGATACGCCCTACTTTAGCGATCAGGAGGAGGTGACCTCGCACATGCCGAATCTGCGTTTCGCTGAAATCATCCGTGATCACAACGCTTGGCTCGCGGTGGATTTGATGCAGGTCAGTGATTCGAAGATCGAGCAGGATGAGGCTTATCGGCTGATCGGCAAGGCCGTCTCGATGCTTGCCGATGATGATGTCATGGCGATCCTCTGCCCGCAGCATCATTTCTTCAATCTCTGGTCGCCAGAGCTGGAAAAAATTCTGTGCGGTGATTCGCCGCTGGACGCGTTGAAAGAGGAGATTAAAGCGCCGGTCATTGGCGTGCCTGACGGCGAAACAATCGCCAACGCCATTGCCGAGGCGCGGCGGCGCTGGCCGGAATTTGTGACCATTTTCAAGAACCGTCAGCCCGATGATGAGCGCTTCATTGTGAAGGCTCCGTTTACCGGGGAAGACGGCCAGGTGGAGCACATGTGGTTGCAGGTCTTTGGGCTAGAGCCTGAATATGTTCATGGTCATCTGGTCAACCATCCCATGCACACAACGAAACTTCAGCAGGGTTCGCAGGTGGAAGTGGCCGTTGCAGAAGTATCGGACTGGGTCTGCCCAGATGCGGAGGGCAATCCGCTCGGCAATTTTACCCAGCAGGCCATTTCGCAGGCGGCAAAGCAAAAGCGCGAGGCCTAATTCACGCTGACGATTGAATCCATCCGGGCTTGCCAGATCAAAATTTGGCCCGGATGATACTGTGTGAACAAAGGAAACATCCCTTTCTGGATCGCCGGAGCCGTCCTGCTGTACATCGGCTGGATCGCTTTTGACATGCTGCGTCCGATCTCAGGCGGCGGGGTTGGCAGCACCACGTCCATCAGCGTCGTGCGTAACGCCAAGGTGCCTGTGCTGGTGGAATTTTATGCCGACTGGTGCGGCCCCTGCAAAGTCGTCGGCCCGATGGTGGAAGAATTGGCGAAGGAGCTGCAAGGCAAAGCGGTGGTGATCCGCATCAATGTCGATGAGGATCCAAAACTCTCTCGCGAACACGGCGTGCGTGGCATTCCCACTTTCATCGCTTTCAAATCAGGGCGCGAAACTGGCAGAGAAATGGGCGGCATCCCGAAAGAGCGCATGCGGCAGTTGCTGGGGCTGTGAAGCAAAACGTGGCGAGTGGAAACTTCGCAGCCTGCCTATAGCAGGGCGGGCAGGCTCATTTCAAGGTGCGGCAGCTTAAATGCATGTTGAAAATTCAACATGCGGGCTTGACAGGTGCACATGGGTGCTGAAAAATCAGCACCCATGTGGGACGACAAACATTCCAATGAGTTCAGCCGCCGCGAGCGGCAAGTGATCGAAATCGTGATGAAGCATGGGCGGCTCTCTGCTCGTGAGATCGAACAAAAGCTGCCGGAAGCTCCGACGTACTCGGCAGTGCGCTCCATCCTGCGGCTTCTGGTGGAACGCGGCCTCCTCATCAAAACACAGGCAAATGGTCGCGACTGGTTCTCGCTGCCAGTCTCGCCCAAAAAAGCGCGGGTGAATGCGCTGCAGAGTTTTGTGAGCCGGTTCTTTGAGAACTCTGCGGGGGAGGCGGCGCTGGCCTTGCTGGGGCAGAAAAACGTGAAGCTCTCCAAGGAGGAAGCGGAAAAACTGATCCAACTCATCGAGGAGGCACGCGAGTCATGAACAACTGGATGGAAGACCTGCTCCGCTTTCTCACGTGGAATCCCAATCTGGGCCTGCTGGTATCCGCTTTTCTCACCAGCACAGCGGTGGTGTTAGTGGCCCGGGCCTTCACCTTGCAACTGCAGAGCCGCTCCGCGCGCGCTCGTAGTCTGGTCTGGAGAATCGCCGTGGCGGCGCTGCTGGTTGTCGCTGCCTGGCGTCTGATGCCGGAAGCTGCACCCCCGGTGGCAGTGATGGAGTGGCGTGTGCAGTTGCACGGAGCGCCAACCTTGGAAGGCCCTGACTCTGGAGAAGTGGCTGCACTGATCCTGCCGGAAAAAAGCATGTGGCAGAATGCACTTTCCTGGCTTGAGCGTGAGGTCATCAGGCTCTGGCTCGGAGCTGCTGCATTGCTGTTCTGCTGGCGTCTGTGCACCGCCTTTGGCGGTATGATCTGGCTGCGGAAACACAGCGAGTCAGCGCCGGAGCCGGTGCTTCGGCTGCTGCAGGAGCTGAATGCTCCAGACCGGCTGGGCTGCCGCGTGGCGCAGCGCTTGCAGTCGCCCATGCTGTCCGGCTGGTGGCGGCCCGTGATCTGGCTGCCGCCGGAAGTGTCCGCATGGGATGACAAACGCCTGCTGGCAGTGCTGCGGCATGAGCTGGCGCACATGCAGCGCGGAGATGTGGCCTGGCATTGGCTGGCTCAGTTGACCGTCTGCCTGTGGTGGTGGCAGCCGCTGGTATGGCGTGCGTGGCGCAGCTTGCGTGCTGAGAACGAGCACGCGGCCGATGACACCGCCGTTCTTGCCGGAGGGAATAGGCATGAGTATGCGCGGACGCTGGTGGAAATTGCCGCCGGACTGCCCTCCCGCCTCAGCCAGATGCCGGGCGTGACGATGTTTGGCGGCGAGTCCGTGCAGCGGCGTGTGCGCGAGCTGATGAAGGCCAGCCAATGGCGCGGCCGCATTGGCATGGGCGCGATGAGCTTGATCGCCGTCGTGGCCGTGCTTCTGGCTGCGCTGGCTGCAACCAAAGTGGAATTCAAGCCCAAAGCGCCAGTTTACCTGAGCGAGGCAAAACTGGTGGCTTCAGGGCTCGATGAAAAAACCGAAAACAGGCAGGCCTGGCACGCGGACTTTTACGGCACGATCACTGAAACTCTCGATTCTGGTGAAATGAAGCGACGCGCCTTGGAGCGGGTCAGGGCCTTACGTCCAAATCTGGAAGAGAAGGATGTGGAGATCCATGCGGCACAGATCCCGGGCTCCGCCATGGTTCGCGTGGAGGCGCTCAGTGGAAGCGGTAAATACGCGCAGGTTTTCCTGGATGCATTGCTTGATGAATTCTTCGCCTTCCGACAAGCGGTCCGTGAGCTAAGAGGCGAAAAAGAGCTGCAGAAGCTCAGTCCGGAAGTATTAAAAGCTCAAAAGGTTATGGAGGAAAGTACCGGCGAGCTGGCTGAATTTCAGAGGCTCAACAACTTCATATCCCTGACCAGCATCAACAACCAGGCGGCGGCTTCGCTGGCCAAAATCCACACTCAATTGGAGGAACAGCGGACAATTCTTGAAGAGGAGGAACTGGCCATGCGCAATATTCCTGCGGCCTTGACCATCGCTCAAACCAGAGTCAGCACAGATCAGCCCCTGACGCAGACGGAGAAGGATTATGTTCAGGCTCAGAGTGAACTTCGTCGGCAGGAGAATGAGCTGAAATATCTGCTCGGAACCCACAAGCCTGAAGATGCTGTGGTGGTTGAGACCAAGGAGAAGGCTGCCAAAGCGCGCTTTTTGCTCAACGCTCTCATGGTTCCTCTCCAGGAGGAGATGACTCAAAGGACGGAAGATACCCGCCGCAGAGTGACTGTGCTAAAAAAGATGCTGACTGAGAAGCAAGGAGAGGCTCTCGATACCGGCAAAAGAATCGCACAGCAAGACAAACTCGAAAGACAGGCCAAGGCAGCCAAAGAAGCTTATGATAAGCTGTGTGAGCAGGTGAAACTCAACGAGAGACTGGCCGAAAATACGGATTTTGTGGCGATCCAGGAGCGGGCGCAGCCTGCCACAGAAGTGATGCAAAGCGGTCTGATTCCTGTCTGGAAGCTCTGGCGGAGAGAACCGAAACAGCCCGCTGACGAAAGCACGCCGAAGCCAGCACCCAAGAAAAAGGAACCCGCCAAAGCTGCGGGCTGATGCGCAGCGAGGCTCTGCTGTGTGGATATGGAGGGCGTCCTTGTCTCGGCCGGCGCCGGGCTCGTGGTCGAAGGAGTTTTACTTCCTTTTGTTCTTCTTCGTCTTCTTGGCCGGAGGCTCGCTCGCATCTTCGTCGGCTGACTTGCTACCCGTCAGATCCGCCAGCAGACGAGCGACGTAGCCGTTGAAGCGGCCATCGGGAGATTCACCTTTAGCGGGCAGCGCTTTGAGTTGCTCGGCGATGGGCGCGGCCTTGTCGCCAAGATCACCGATGGCATTGAGTGCGCTGAGAGCGGTGAAGACATCGTGCTGGCTCCAGTTGGCTAGGCTCACGAGAGCAGGCAGCGCGGCGCTGCATTCATCCGCGTTGCCGTATTTGGCCAGAGCCCAGTTGGCCACGACTTGCACGTAGGTGGAGCTGTCTTGGGTGGCCCGGGTGATTTCATCGCGCGCAGCGCTCACGCCATCGCCGCCACGCATGAGGATGCCCATGGCCGACCAGTAGCGGATCGCGCTGTCCTTGTCGGCAAATCCGGCTTTGAGGTCTGCCATGGCGTCAGATTTCATGGAAGAGGCAACGCCAGCGGCTTTCAGGATGCGGGCGAGGGGATACATCGAATTATCGTGCGCCATGTCGTAGGGCGTGGTGCCTTCGGCGCGGTGATGCATATCGCCCTCCGCGACCATGCCGACGTCGCGGATTTTCAGCGCGAGTCCTTCCTGCGCGGCACGCATCTTGGCGAGCGTCTCCACATGTTCCGGCTGGGCCGCGAGGTTGTGCACTTCATCGGGATCGCTTTGCAGGTCGTAGAGTTCTTCAGGGTCTTTCGGCACCTTCCAAAAGATCGACTGCTCAGGGGTGAGTTTGCCCGCATCATAGAGCTCCCGCCACACGCGGGTGCTGGGTGTTTCAAACTGGTAGGTGACATGCTGGCCCTGCGAGAGGTGCGGCATGTAATTGCGCAGATAGACGAAGCGGCCATCCGTGACGCTACGCACGCAGTCGTAGCGTTCGTCCATGCGGCCCCGGAAGCCATAGACGAAGGGCTGCGGTTCGGTTTGGAACTTGCCCGCGAAGGCGTGGCCCTGCATCCACTCGGGAGGCTGCACGCCGATGATGCTGAGCAGCGTCGGCGCGAGATCGACAAAGCTGACGAGGCGGTCCGATTTCACCCCTGCGCCGTATTCTTTCGGGGCGAGGTGCTTCCAGTTTGGCGGGAAATAGACGACCATGGGCACCTGCAGGCCGGAGTTGCAGGGCCAGCGCTTGTTGCGCGGCATGCCGCTGCCGTGATCGGCGTAGTAGAAGACAATGGTATCTGCCGCGAGACCTGCTGTTTCGAGTTCCTTCAAGCGCGCGCCTGCAGAGGCATCCGCAAGCGTCACTTGATCATAATACTGCGCCCAGTCCTGGCGCACTTCGGGGGTGTCGGGATGGTAGGCGGGGACGCGGACCTTGGCCGGATCATGAATGGCCACGTGCGGGCGTTTGCGCAGCTGGCTTTCGTGGCTGCACTGTTCATTGAAGATGGCGAAAAAGGGCTGGCCGTCTTTGCGGTTCTTCCAGTGCGCCTTGCCGTTCGAATCATCCCACACGCCCTCGGGCTTTTTCAGGTTGTAGTCCTCCTTGTTGTTGTTCGTGCAGTAGTAACCCGCTTCGCGGAGGAACTGCGGGTACATCTTCGTGCCCTTCGGCATGGCCACCATGCTGCGCATGTGCTCGCCGCCGGTGGAGGGCGAGTACATGCCTGCAATGATCGTAGTGCGCGCTGCGGCACACACCGGTGCGCAAGACCATGCACGCTTAAACAGCATGCCCTTCGCGGCCAGAGCATCGACGTTTGGCGTATCGGCATACGTGTCGCCGTAGCAGCCCATGTGCGGACCGTGGTCCTCGCTCGTGAGCCAGAGGATGTTGGGTCGGTCGGCGGCGAATGACGAGACCGCAAAGATGAATGACGAAAGGACGATGCTCAGCTGCTTCATGGAGCGGGTGGAACGAAGGTGGGTGCTGCGATCCTTCAGCAATGATGCTGGCAGATTGAGCGGAAAAAGTTCGACACCGTGGGTCGGAATCATGGATAACCTGAAGGATCATGAAAAGTCATGCGCAACTTGGCTCGCTTTGGGTGCTGCTCGTGTTTTGTGTGCAGCAGGTGTCTTACGGCAAAGATGCGCCCAAATGGGAGATCAAAACCCGCACATTGGCCCATGCCCCCGATGGTAGTCCAGATACACGCTGGGATTGGGGACTCGGCGAGTGGGTGGACCTCAGTGTTGTCCCTGATTCCGCCTCCCACGTGGAGTGGGACATCAAAGGCAAGGCCATGGTGAGCAACCGGTTCGGAAATCCCACGCTTCTGCTGGTAGGGTATGGCAAAGGCGAGGGGCCTATCTCGATCGGGGCTTTTGTGAATGAGCCGCGACATGCGCCCGTGCCGATGATGCCTTGGGACAATAAAGCAGAAGCAGAAGCCAAGAGGAAAAATCAGCGGTCTGAACTCGCAGCTCTCAGCGCTCTGTCCAACGACCCGGAGAAGTTTGATGCATTGTGCGGCAAGATCTTCGATGGGGAGTTCTTGCTTTTTGAAGATCAGGATGAAACACAGTCCTCAGACCTGCCCTACTACATCAAGACTCTGCCCGAGCTAGACCAACTGGCAGTCAAGGCACCTGGCTCATCGATGTGGGCAGGCATTCAGCGTTCCTTCGCGGAAGCCGCCGCCCTTCGGCTAGCTGCATGCCTTGACCGCACCGAGGATAAGAGGCGGCTGGAGAAAGATTTCTGGGATCTGTTCCACGCATTGGTCGCCAATCTACAAAGCCTTTCAAGGCAGTATGAGGTGGACCCCGTTCTTCGGCCAGGATTGCGGGAAGTTAAGCTATGATGTTCACGGCTGGGAGTGGTGATGAGTCGTTTGTCTGAGGACGCTTCGC
>Ga0214171_1000309_pt1 | contig 17833 bp, 13 predicted proteins | sample TroBogEpilimnion_40_FD_153009 | JGI IMG/M metagenome (GOLD analysis project Ga0214171, IMG submission 153009) | Freshwater microbial communities from Trout Bog Lake, WI - 02JUL2007 epilimnion | ecosystem: Environmental > Aquatic > Freshwater > Lake > Epilimnion/Euphotic zone | place: Trout Bog... | reverse complement strand
AAGGTCCAAAGGGCCCACAGGCTGACGCAGTTAACCCTGCATAACCATTAACAAGAATTAAGCCCCGCCAGAAATGGTGGGGCTTTTTTCATGCCGAAAACAACTAGCTAGCTATTCACCACGATGCTGATTTGAGCAAGGTCGGTGGCATAGACCGTTCCAATATCCAGCGCCACGCCATCCGTTGGGTTATTGGAACCGTCAACAAACCCAGAATGCGTTGAATTCACATAAGCATCTGTCTTGCACTCGGCACCTCCGGCAAGGAATGAATATTTTCCGTAAATATCCAAGCCGTTATTGAAATTGACCGCCGACGAGAGAGCGCTCGCAGTCAAACAGTTAAAGTGTGCACCCGGTTGTGCATTTGCGGTATGGGGAGTAGGCAACGGATTCGAAAGTTGAACGTTGATTTGCATGTAATCACCAATACAAGGCTTTGGAATATTGGCAATATTAATCTTAGAAAGTGTGTACCCGAATGTGCTCGGGTTATAAGCAACGCTCAGCGAAATGTCTAGGCTGACGGGATTTGTGCCATACGTGGATGTATCTATCGCATCGGTACATGAAGCGACGTTTCCGGATCCCACACCAAGGTTTGGTCGCACCGTGTAAACGGTTGCGTCTCGTCCGTTGGTTCCGTTAGTTCCGGGAGTACCTGGTGCTCCTGGCGCTCCCGGTGCGCCTGTTGCGCCAGCGGGACCTGTTGCTCCGGCAGGACCAGCTGGGCCTGCAACTCCTGTAGGTCCGGCAGGACCAGCTGGGCCGGTTGCACCTGGTGCGCCATCGACGCCCATGTGTCCATCAACTCCAATACGTCCATCCAAACCGCGTGCGCCTGCAGGTCCTGCTGGACCAACTAATCCTTGTGGACCCTGTGCGCCTTGAACAACCAGTAGCTGTTGATCAACACCAGTTTTGTTAATAATTGTTGTTGTAGGCCCACCATTATTTGACGGCGCAACGCTTTGAGTCGCCGTAGTTACAGCACCTGATGATGCCTTCAGTGGTTTAAATCCAAAGAGAAGCAAGAGCAAAATCACGATGATAGTGAGTACACCTTCAAAGATTCGACGACGTCGTTTGCTGCGCTCAAGGTGTTTAAGGTACTGCGCCCGAGGCGAGTACACGTACTCATCCGAAAGTCCCGCTGCAATTTGGTCGTAGGCTTCTTCGACATCAAAGCCCTCGTCCTTGTGAAGCTTCTTGGTGACAATGACCGGCTTCTCGTCAAACAAACGAGCGTCGTATTGCGCACGTTGTTCGGGGTCAGACAAGACGGTGTAGGCCTCGATAACCTCTTGAAACCTAATCTGGCTTTCTGGATCGGAGTTTCGATCGGGGTGAAGCGTGAACGCTAAGCGACGGTATACCGCACGAATTTCGTCGTGACCCGCGTCGGAGGAAACGCCAAGGATCTCGTAGTAATCGCGCTCGTCTTTATCTGACTTCGCCATGTACTAGATCACCCCCGTAGTCATGCCTAGGGCAATAATAAATAGCACGGGACCCATCACACGGTAGAGAAACTTCATCTTTGGGCGCACGTACCAGCGCTCATCCCCCGCCCTCGGTTTGCGGCCAAACATCTTGAGGATGCCGATAACAAATCCTGGAACGGCCATCAGAACGAAGAGCGTTTGGGTACTTGAAGCAGCCGAAAGGTGAGAGTGGTGAATCCACGTGGAGTACCAGCGGCCGATCAGCGTCATCACAATCATCGAAGGAATACCCACGGGAAGTATTTGATACAACAAGGTGCTGTTAGGGAATTTTGATTTGAAGACGCCAATCAACGTCGGCGCCATGAAGAAGCCCAGGGCAGCCCAGAGTTGCCACGAATTACCGAGAAAGGAAATCGCAAAGAATAGGAAGAGCAGGCTGCGCGTCATCCACGTGATCAGTCGCGCCGTCGAATGCTGGCCATGCGTCGTTTCGGGCGACAGATAAGCCAGGTAATACGGATTGCGCTGATTCACGTATTCCTCAATCAGATAGCGAAGTGCTATTGCTCCGCCAGCGACATATCCGAGAACGCTCGCGTGCGCGGACAGAGGCAACGTGAGGTGTGCAAAGCCGTTGAGCCCAAGAACAACTTCGTGGACTGCCCAACCGGTCAAAGTGGACCCAACAACGATATCTGTTGCACGATCCCAGAGGCCCGCGTCATTTGCCGAACGTCGCATCGGACGCGTGGCATTAGCCATAAGTGCGGGCGCCATCCACAAAATCGAGAGGCCGAGAAACGTTCGAATGTCATAGGCGCTTCCGAAGAAATGACTCGTAAGCGCAAGCACGCCGAAGGTGACGGCAGCGAGAAATCCAGCGCCAGCATCTGCAACCCCAAGAGCGACCAAGAAAATAGAAATGGTCAGCGAAGGTGTGGTGATGTAACCGATTCCCGAAATGTCATGAAACGCCAGCGCTCCCCCGAGCAAACCAAGGACGGGCAGAAAAAGTACGAGCGATCCGAGCGAGAACTGAAGATATCCGCCGTCCGACACCAATCGAGATATCAGTGACGAGAAGCGTGCGCTGCGAATAGTTACGTCGCTGCGCCAGTGGTCCAATGCGATTGATGAAACCATTCCAGCCGAATGCTTGCGGCGCGACTTAAATGTTCGACCAATGGACTCCGTGTTGAGAGTTCCTAGTGTCGTTTGATCGCCCGAGTATTCGTTGTTTTGACTAGCGCGCAATTGATCCTCGCGGCCGGCGGCCCAGGTCGCGATCAGCGCAAAGAATGTGACCGCAATCTTCCCGGTTGTCTTCGTGTCCGTCAGTGGGTTATATCCCGCGCTTTGATACTCCACGACCCGAACGGATCCGTAATCGCGTGTTGTTCCGTCGGCGAGATATGCCCTCACCGCGTACTGCCCTAAAGGGAAATTAGCGGGCAGCAGAACTCGATAGATCTCGCGGCCTTGTACGGCGCCTTGCGAAGCGAATTTCAACGTCTGCGCCTGGCCCACAAGGTCTAAATCCGTCACATTGGTAGCAATCACCGAATCGATGGCTACTTGTTGCATTGCCGATCGTTCCCACGTCAGATGCGGGACGCCTGCGGCGAGCGCGATAGATGGCGCCTCGATGACGAAAATAAAGGCGGTGGCAATTAAGGCAAATGCGCGACGCATCACCAGCGACGCTTTGCCCATGTCAATAATGCAATTCCACACACGAATAACCCGACGGTGAAGGGATTCAAATATTTTCCGATTGCAGGAATCTTGAAAAGCATGACGCCTTCGATGTCATTGAGCCTTGGGTGATTCAAATCTGGTGCTGGGTTGGCGTCGCCCTTGAATGTGAAGCCATCCTTGGCGCTGCCACCGATAATGCGGTGAGCCCAGCTCGAAACTGCTTTGCCCTGCAGGTCGCGCGCGTGATAAATCGCGACCTTCCCGACAGCAGGCGTATCCCATTGTGGCGCTGCTGCCACCACGATGTCGCCCGGGCGGATTGCAGGAATCATCGATCCTGTTAATACCGTTCGCAATTGGACCGCACCGAAGGCCATCATCGCAACGATTGTGGCGACGACAACCACTCCGAATATTTCCAGCGCAAACTTAAAAGACGACCGAACTACAGAATTTCTTTTATTGAGGGTTTCAGGAGCCTTGCGGGCGCGAGGCGTCTTATCAGGTGTCCACGTCAATTCCTTGGGTTTCAACTTTTTGGGAGATTCAAGCGCCAATTCAATTCCACTGCCAAAGGTCGGTACGCGGCGGACTTCTTCCCCGTCGACGTGCATGAACGAAGATCGCATATTGCCTTCGCCGTCAATACTTCGAATCATGATTGATTGCGGATGGCTGCCGGCGGTCTTGACCCAGACGTCGACGTGTAAATCATCGCCTACGTAGATTGCATTAGCAGTGATGTCGTATTTTTCGATTGCTACCGAATCAGATGTCCTCAAAGTAGAAGAGGACGAATCAACAGGGGTAGTTGATTCGTCCATCTTTGTTAACCGCTAGCGATTAGGAGGCTAGGAAATTACTGAACTGCGATTGCGATAGTCGAGAGAGTCGCATCGTATGTATCAAATGCCGTGAATGGGGCCTGTGCCTGGCAAGTGCCACCCGTGGCACAGCTGCCGCCATTGCTTCCATAACCGTACACGTACTTTTCTGTGCCATCTGGCGAAGAAGGAATCGTCCAAGTTGCGGTATTGACGGTGCCAGACGAGGGCGCGAAGGCGAGGCTGAGGATTTTTCCGCCGCAATTACCATTGCCAAGACCGGTGATAGAAAAAGTCGTGGTGTTATAAGTGTTGGTAGATGTGAGATATGTCTGAGTTGCCGCAATGGTTGCCTGAGTGCCGCAGACATTGACGCTCGCAGTACCCGCACCAAGGTTCACATAGTGCGTGTTATTTACTGTAATTTGAGTCGAAGCGAAGACTCCGGCAGTAAGAAGCGATACGCCAAAGACGCCAGCGGCAACGATAAACCACTTGCGGTTCGACTTCTTGCCTTCGTTATTCGCTTCCATCATTTCTCCTTCTGGCCGTTGTGTGAAAATCTAGTTATTGAACCGCGATAGCAACCGTGGACAAGGTTGCATTTGCGCCAGAAGTGTCAAAAGCAGCCAATGGCGTTTGTGCCTGGCAATGATTGTTACCAGCTGTGCATGTGCCGCCGTTACTTCCATATCCGTAGTCATACGTTTCGCCACCGGTTGGAGACGACGGGATAGCCCATGTCGCGCTCTGAATTCCATTTTGGTTCTGGAAAGCTAAGCTCAGGATTTTGCCGCCGCAATTGGTAGCTCCAAGGCCAGTTATGCTGAATGTCGTTGTGTTAAATACACCATTGGAAGAAAGGTAAGTCTGAGCGGCCGAAATAGTTGCGGTCGTGCCGCAGACATTAACGGTTGTTGAGCCCGCTCCAAGGTTGACGTAGTGAGTGCCGTTGACGGTGATCTGAGTCGAAGCGAAGACGCCGGCGGTGATTAGCGAGATGCCAAAAACTCCTGCAGCCACAAGAATCCACTTGCGGTTGTTCTTCTTCTGAGGGCTCTGTTGGTCCACGGATTCTCCTTAAGGCGCTCTGGTACGAGCAATGCGTAAATGATAGGTAAATCCTAAAAGGCTCCCTACGACATATCTGACCCCCATTCGGTTGTCCGCCAAATCCAAAGCTTTGACCTCCGCCTCCATAAACTTCAGGACATGTCGGGCCTCTTTCGTCGTGCGCAAAAGCGCCAAGTGGACCCCGCTTCCCTATATTTCGAACGAGCCAGAAGCTCTGCTTACGGGCGTCCCGGCCCTCGTGACCACTGGCAGTCCCTGCGCCGGCCACGGAATCAGTTAATCGCTTTGATTCTGGCTTCCGCGCTCGCCGTAGGAGGAGTTTTCGCGACGGTTCAAATCACTATTTACGGAAACAACTCGACCGTGGCCGGCCAGCTCAGCCTCGGCGTCGGCCAGGCGATAGCAACATCATGCGATCAGAGCACGAACGTTCACACGGACACAATCGGCAACTACGTGGATAACCCTTATTACGATTTCATTCTTCAGCAAGTCAACGTCTCGCAAGTTGATCCTAACTGCGGTGGCAAACTAATGAATCTAGTCATAAGGCTGAATAATGCGCCCGACGTCAATCTCTCGTGCAACCTCCCGGCATCTAATGCCTTCTCGCCGAATACCTTCAGTCAGGCAACTTTCGCCTTTGCAACAAGTTCAATCACGACTTCGTCACTTTTGTATCAATGTTCGAACGGGGTGCCTAACGGGACTTACTTGGCATCGATCGCCGCATCCGCGGTTCAGATCAAGTAAAGCTAGCTTTGGGTCAGCACCCCAAGTTTCAGACCCTGGGTGATGAGCAAGTTCTGTAAATCTTTATCCTTCGCTCGTAACGCGTATATTGCGGCCAAGCGGACCACCTCATGTCGAGCCGGTGCAATATCCAAAAGAGCATAGACCGGCCATTTAGCCGCGGCAAGATTACCTTCTTTCAGATAAACATTTGCGAGGAGGAATTGTGCATCAAGGCACCGAGGGTTGTTCTTAACCTCGGAATTTGCTTCACGTAGTGCGACCGCAGGGTCGGAGGTGCTCTTTGCCAACTCTTGGTTGAAATAGAGGGTGCATGGCAAGTACGGCGAGGGTGAGTAGCTCTTACCCGAGTAAATAAAGCGGTAATCAGCCCAAGCAAAGTTGGCAGTTACGAAAAGAATCACTGCCGCCATCACTCCAACGACGGCCCGGGTGGCGACTTCAGAAGTCCATACTCGCAATGGTCGAATTCGTTGGGCCGACCCAATGACGTACCCAGCAACCGCCCAGAACAAGAATTTATTGGGCAAGGTAATCGGGCTGATTGCCGAATTCGTAAAGTAGACCAATGAAAAGACGGCTAGAACCGCGCCGTGCCAGCGCCGTTGATCGTCGTTGATCAAAACGACAAGAGAGCGAATGTAAAGAATCAGAAGCACGATGAAGGCAAGCACGCTTGCTAGTCCCAGTGTGGCAAAGGTTTGCACAACTGATGAATGGGCGTCGTTTGCCAATACGGACTCGGTCAGCTTTACCGACGAGAGAGAGCGATAGCGCTCGTAATAGTTTCCGTAGTTGTCTGGCCCTACGCCAAAGAGAATATGGTGCGCGAATTGACCAAAGCCGCTGAACCAGAAATCGGTGCGGATCCGTACATTGGGATCTCCTGCGATACCCGGAACCGGAAGCTTCGCCATCGGTACTAGGTAAATCGCTTCGGCCCACAGAATTGTCACGAAGGTGCCGATACCAGTCCACACCGCGGTCGACAAGCCAAGACCCTTCAGTCGATGGCGACCAAGGTAAATCAAGATCACAGGAATCAAGATGATGAAGTCCAACAGGCCTTGCTTGGCGCCGATCTTGATCATCAGCCACAACGAGAGCGCGAAAATCAATCCAATGACTAGCGCATGAGAACGAGATTTGATGCGCCGCCAAAAAAAGAGTGGAAACGATGTGCCTACCCAGGCCGAGAGAAAGTCGAGATTGCCGAGAGTCGAGCCAACTCCCCCGTCGCCCGGCATCGTGATCCAACCGAGTGCTTGAATTATTCCTAGAACATCAACAATCAGGAATGCGGCAATCAACCACGGATAGAACTGAGCGAATTGGCTTTCATTCAGTTGTGAAAAGAAAAGTGCAATAGCGAGTAGCGCAAAGAGTGAAACAAGGCCGGTGTAACGGCCGGTGTCGCCGGTTAGTCCGTTAATTAAGTTATGACCCATGAAGAGCGAAATGCTCGAAGTGATCAATAGCGCATAGACCCCGACGTAGACGGCGATTGGCAGGGCGGTGCGCGAGCGCCACGAGATAAAGAGAAGTCCGAGAATCACGGCCGATATCGAAAGCGTGACAAATTGCGGAGCCGCATTTCGATCGAAGTCGTTCGTGATTAACCACCCCGGGAGGCACACAACCGAGGTGAGCAAAAATAGGGCGCCCGGCGCCCAAGCGACTCGTGGCCGAAGTGAGAGAAGGGAGCCAGGCATGAGCCGAACTCTGCCAAGAAAAGGGCGTTGATTCCCAGACTGCCATCACTTACTCTGACCACCATTCCGATGACATCCATGTGCGATGGGAGGTGGACACAAATGCCTACCCTCAGCCTCATGGCCGAACCGATCAATGTCGTCCTCTTGGAGGACCACCCGCTCTATCGTGAGGGTCTGAAGAACTTCGTCCGCTCGGAATTCCCAACGGCGACTTTTATCTACGACGGGGCCGATGCTCACCAGGCTCGCGCGGCCTGTGATAACCACTCTGTCTCCATTGCGATTGTTGACCTTCACCTTGGCGATGGCCGATCTCCTGGTGAAATCGTGACGCTTTTCAGCTCGAAGAAGATTCCGGTTCTGGTCATTAGCGCCCTCAGTAATTTTGAATCCGTAAAGAGCGCCTTTCAGATGGGTGCAAAGGGCTTCGTCAGCAAGGACTCGTCGAGCGACGAAATTAAGAAGGCTATTAAGACGATCGTCGATGGCAGTGAGTGGATTTCTCCGATTCTTAATCAGGCGTTGAGCTTTACCGCCAAGACGTCCGACGAATTAAGCGCCCAAGAAAAAAAGGCACTCATCCTTTACGCCTCTGGTCTCAAGCTGGATGCGGTGGCTCGTCGTATGAACGTTGCGCCGTCTACGGTGAAGCAATACATCGAACGCGCGAAGATGAAGTACCGCATGGCGGGGACTCCGATCCGCACAAAGACGGATATGTATCGGACGCTGCGCGACGAAGGCGTCATTCAGTAATTTAAAGCGTTTTACTTAATGAAAAATTGGCCCGAGAATCCAGCCTAAAAATGGTATCGCGATCACGCTCTGTCCAGCGACAGTATTAGCGTTTTCTAATAACAATCCCTTTGTTGTACTGAGTTCCAATTGAGTTGCGCTGTACACGGTGGCTGCGCCCAGTACAACGACCTTCTTGCCCGCGTTATCGGTAATGACCACTGTTGGAGCGTTATCTTGCAGCGCACTCCCGCGCTTATAAATCACCAACGAGTTGGTGGTATTTCCAAAGACCGTCTTGGCGCCGATAGTGGGGACAGTGAAAGACAAACCGATGATATTTAGGAAGACGACAATGATTGCGATTGAAGCCGCAACCGTGAAAGCTGCACGACCGCGATTACGCCACGGCGAAACAGGTGTAGCGGTAACCGGACTCACCTCAGGTTTTTCCAGAGTGGTTACTCCGAGAAAGGGTTCAGGGTTTTCCTTTGGAGCAGATTTTGGAATTGGTACTTCAGAAATTGGTTGAGCTGGAGCAACCGGCTCTGGTGCGCGCTCAATTTCCTCGCGACGTCGGTTTTGCAAACCGGGACCGTCTGCGGTCAATAAGAATCGATTAGTCGTGTCATCTGGTCGTCCGACACCTTGCCACGTTGCTACTTCAACAACCGTCCCAGCCGGCAATTCGCCAATAATCAGTTGGTGGCCTTCAGGCAATTCGACGGATGCAGCGAAGCCCTCAAGCGTCATGCGCTTGCGCCTTTTTTTGCCGTCCTTCTCTTTGCTCACGGGATAAAGCTAATGCGCCTTGTGAATCAGCTTCTCCGCGATATGTCCACCATTTGACCCACGAATGGTGGTCTGCCCACTTATCAGCCGACAAATTGACCTCTGTTGGGGCATCACATCTTTGACACTCTTTACTCAACCTAAGGAGCGCTCTATGGCAGACATCGCGATCGATCTTGGCACGGCGAACACCTTGATACACGTCAAGGGCAAGGGGCTGGTTTTTAACGAGGCAACCGCTATCGCCTACGACGAGACTACAAATTCAGCGATCGCAATCGGAAATGTCGCGGCCGACATGATTGGTCGCACTCCCCCCAGTATTCGCGTGGTGCGCCCTTTAAGCACCGGCGTCGTCTCTGACTTTGCTGCGGCGCGCCATTTTCTGCAGATGGCAATCAGCCAAGTAGTTCGTTACAACAGATTTTCACCGCTGAAAGTTGTCGTCGGAGTCCCATCACGGATTTCAGGCGCAGAATTCAAAACCTTTCAGGACGCACTCGATTCATCGCGCATCGCCAAGGTCTATGCCGTTCAAGAGCCAGTAGCCGCGGCAATCGGTTCTGGATTGAATTTTGCATTGCCACGGGGTTGCCTCGTTATTGACGTAGGGGCCGGCACAACCGACTTAGCGATGCTTTCACTGGGTCGCGTCGTTGATTCTCGATCGCTTCGCATTGGCGCTGAGGCGTTGGCTTCAGCATTTGTGAACTACTTAAAAAACAATCGACGGATCAATATCGGCGACAAGACGGCCGAGGAGTTCTTGCGCGAACACGGCCAGGCGGTGATCTCGGATCGCTCTAGTGGCAAGTTATTGGGTGTTGATATGAAGTTGGGCTTACCGGTCGAACTCGAGATTTCTGCGGACGAGGTCTACAACTCTATTAAAGAACCGATTTCACTCATCGTCGCTGAATTGCGGCGCCTCCTGGATTCGGTCCCGCCAGATTTGGCAGCTGATATTCTGCGCGAAGGTATTTATCTAACCGGTGGTGGGTCGTTGCTACGAGGCCTCCCTGAGTTGCTTGAAGAACAAACAGGATTGAAGTGCCACCACGTCGAGGATCCGCTTAAGGCAGTGGTCCTTGGTTGCGGAAAAATCTTGGAGGACATGAATGCCTACAAGTTCGTCCTCGAATCAATGCCCGATGAAATCAAATCATCGTCGATCTAATGGCACTCTCACTTTTTAAGCGGACGGAGCCTAAGTGGCATCTGCGCCCAGCTCAGGGTTTGAATGTGGTTGATGTCGAACTCTCGACCGTATCTGCTGCCTTGAGCGTAGATGGTGCGGAAGTCGGAATGAATCCGGCTCAGGTTTTTGTTCTTATCAAGAACGAGGGAAGCAAGCCGCTACCTGACATGCTCGCAATATTGCGCGCCCCCGCTGACGCATCGATTGTTCACCCCGAGGAGTTGTTTGGCGTCGCGGAGAAGCGACAGCTGACAGGCCAAATGCGGGCCCGGCAAATCATTCGATACAAGGTTGCACTAAAGACTCGACCAGAATTTCGCGGTGGAACTCTTGATTTCGAATTACGAAACCCAGACCTGCCCGCAAGCGATCCCGCATATTTCACAATTAAGCTCGAGCTACACGCCGACCGCTCATAGAGGTCCTGCGGGAGAAAACGCTCCGCTACCCTAACGGCGTGAGTACAACGGCCCACGAAAATCTGATAGTCCGCAGCGAACGGGAAATCGCGACGCTCGCCATCAGCCGAGTATCCATCATCACGATCGGCATTTATGCCTTCTACGAAATTATCGCAGCCTTCACCAGTGCCAATCGCATAGCGCCCTGGCAATTCGCGTTTGCGGCGGTCACACTGATTTTGTATGTTGGTGGATACATCCACATCCGGCGCACCGATTCACCCATCAGCTTTGCACCGCTACTTGGTTTCATGATTTTGGTTCCTTTGATTGTCGATCGCTCCGCGCAATTCCCGTGGATCTCTAATGGATTGACCTGCATCCTGGCGGCGGTCTATATGACCGGTACCGGAAATCGAGAGATTTCATACATGAGCGCCGCCACTATCGCGGTGACGGAATATGTAATCGCAAAGGCTCATCTGCCGAGCACCAGCGACCTTTCCGATATTCAATACTTCGGAAGTTACTTCTCCTCGCTTTGGATTCTGGTTGTGACAGTTGCCATGGTGCGAATGCGGGTTGAGTACCTGAACATGTGCGACGCGATGGACATAGAGCTCGACGAGCTCCGAACGAGAATGTTCTACCGCCGCCAGTTCCTTAAGCGCATGAATCTTCGTGACTTTCTAAATCTTCAACTCCACGGAACAGTCCTCAATTCTCTTTTGGTGCTCCGCAACCGAGCCGAGGACCGTGGTATCGATCCACAGGAACTGCGCGACGCTATCTCCAAAGAGCTCTCCGAAATTCGAAATGAAATTCAGATAAAAGATGGTGATCTATCAACAACCATCGCCGAGCAGTTCCCTGGAGCTCGACTCGGAAATGTGAAACTAAGCATAGGAAAAATTGAATCTGAGCACTTTTCTCAATTCCTGCGCCTTCAGATCATTGAAATCATTCGTGAAGTCGTCATCAACGCCGAACGCCATGCGAATGCCACAAATGCGCGAATTCACATTGTCCACCTCGATGGAAGTGAATTCGAGTTAAAGATTGAGGACGATTCGACTCGAGATTCCACAAATAGAGGTCGAGAGACAGCCGCAGCGGCCATGCAGTCAAAGTCAATTGCGCGCCTGACGAAGGGAATTGCCGCCACCTATACGGCTGAATTAAGCGATGACGGGCTCTCGGTGATTCATACAGTCAGATTCTCGACTGGAATCGCCGAAAGTGACCCAGTTACGGAGCTCAAGCGCCTTCGATACGCGGCGGTTGAGGTTTTAGCTAAGTCTTTCTTACGGATGTCGATCATCTATGGATTGGTTATTACTCCTGGCCTCTTCATCAAGGGTGCGCCCACAGCAGAGAGAATAATTTTCGCCTTCTCTGTACTCGTGGGTACCTGGGCAATATTCGGTCACAAATTTTCATCCGTAGCTCGATGGGCTGCGATGTTATCCGCGCTCTCCATCCTTCCTTTGCTGGAATTCCATACGACTCCATGTTCGAGTATCCCCGCCCTTGCGTGGATGTTCAACGGAATCCTTGCCTCCGTCTTTTTAGTTTCTTCGAAGACCGAGAGCCCCGTGCTTCGATGGTTGCCGGGCATTGTCTTTTTGGCGGAGTCGCTGCTGACAACGATCAATTTTCCGCATTCATGTAACAGTATCCTCGCTGGCTCCACGCCAGGAATCATTTTCATTCTCGTGACCGCATTTCTCATCGGTCGAATTCGCAATCGAAATCTCGCTAACGACGCTCGGCTATCACGGCAAGCTGATGCGGATGAGACAAATGTCGAGGCAACAGAACAATTGGTAAGTTTGGCTCGTCAAGAAATCCTCGAGGATCTCAAATCGTTTGTCACAAATTATGAAATTCCTCCCACCGACAAGGTCCTACAAGTTCAATCGTTGAACCTGGAGATTCAAAAGATTCGAGCATTCTTGCTCTGCTCAGAGTATTTCGAGCATGAACCAGCTCGGGAGTTATATCGATGGGTGGTTGAACGAGCTTCGAACGGTAATGAAATTAAATTGAACATCGTCGGAGAAGGCCAGTTCCACGTATCTCTGGAAGATTGGATTCAAACGCTTTCAATCCTGAATCAATCGGATTTCTTAAAAATTAACAATATGACCGTGCTGAACACCAGCGGTGTCGAAATTGGAATCTCTTGCGGCCATTCAGATGTCGTAAAGTTGAAAAACCTCACTTCTGCAGCGCCTCTCAAGGTTCGAGTCGAAGCCATTTAGTGATGTACGGGAATGTCCTTTGACACCGTGCGTGTAAGGGTCAATGGTTTTATCGTTATCACGTAGGCGTCATTGCTCGTGGTGTTCAAGTCACCCGTATTTGCACCTGTGCAATCCGAATTGAATGTTGGCATATACGGAACAGTTTTGATTAAAACATATCTCGTGGCATGGAAATATCGCGTTGAGCTTGAAGTTAACTTCAAACTAGATAGGTCCTTCTCCGCCTGAGCCAGAACATCATAGAACTGAATTCCATTTGGCAGATTGGTTAGGTGTTGACCCGTTATCTGCGAACCGGTGAACGTGATCGTGGTGCTCATGGGCGTGGCAGATGTCGAATTTGTTGAAACTTCATAGAAACAGAATTGCGGCTCACCCGCCCCAGATAACGACTTGGTCATACCCGGGAGCGATGCGGTTGAGGCCCGAGGATCGACCAGAATCACTTTTGGATATTTCAACCCTACTCGCTTTGGAATCATGATCACCGGCGAGGTTAGGTTTCCAAAGGCAACGCCGTTGGAATCGATAGGAGGCGATGCGCCATAAGCCGCTTCACTCGTACCCAAAGTTGGATCCTGAGTCCATCGATAACAATATCCGCGAGCAAGGTGAGTGTTATCGATGGTCGATGAGTCCCCGTCAACCACGGTGAATGTGTAATCAACCGCATTTGTCACGACGATATTGCTATAGACCGTATAAGCGGTCGAACACGATGGCGTAGTGTCAGTAAGAGCTGCGTACTCGAGCAATACCGTCCCCCCAGAAGTCAGCGATCCACCAGCAGCCGCATTTCGATTAACAGAAATTGTTGTTCCGCTTGTGGTGATCGGCAATTGGTACTTGATGAAAACCACACCATTCGCCCCATGAGCCCCTACCAAGGCAGAATTTGAATAGCCACCTCCTCCGCCACCTCCTCCGCCTGAGTTCGCTGTTGGTGTTGTCGTTGACGCACCATCCCCCACGCCACCAGATCCTCCTGAACCTCCTCCAAGGGCATAGAGCTGGCCTAAGCCAAAGTTGGCGGCGGTCGCAAATGCACTTGGTTCCGAAGTTGAGTTTGTCGAGCAAGAAGAAATGCAAGGCAGGCCATCGGGAAAAATTGCAGAGTCGGAGTATTTTGTGGGGCAATGCGCATCTGTGTAAGTGCTGGAACTTGAACAATAGGTTCCACCACCTCCGCCGCCGCCGTAAACACCTGACATTGGGGAGTTTGCAAAAAGCGATATTCCTGCGCCTCCTTCGGACGACAAAATCGAATAGACGCTTGAACTTCCCGTCGAGCCAGAAGTGCACGAAGCTACAACATTATTTGTTACGCAATAGCTATCTACACCAAAGGTTCCACCTTTGGAACCAAATCCGCCGCCGCCACCCCCTGTGAAGAATGACGCTCCTCCGCCAATGTTGTATGTGGCGCCCGTTTGCGTTCCGGCCGGCGTATTGGTTCCGGAGGTAGACGCCTTGCGATTCGAAGAGTTGAAGCCGTTACTAGCGAACCATTTCTCACCTGCACCACCTGAGTTAGCGATATTTACTGTGCTATTCCCTGGTAAACAACGTCCACCCCCACCGCCACCACCATATGCAGCGAGATTTGTTGAATGGGCACCGGTAACTGTCGAAGAGTCACCATTCATTCCGTCTTGCCCTTGGTGCGCATCCGTGTTGCTATTTCCTGAAGTATCGGTGTACGTGCAAGCGTCTGAATAATAGGCATTACCGCTAGGAACACCGCTACTACAATTTCCATTTGTGCTGTGATAGTTGTATTTAAGTGGATTATTGCAAGCACCACCTGCTAATCCACCTGATCCGACAGTAATCGTAAATGCGTCACCCTTTGACAGGCCGCTAACCGTTCCGGTTTCAATTCCGCCGCCGCCCCCGCCTCCGCCGGCATCGTATCCACCACCTCCACCGCCGCCAACGATTAAATAAGTGAAACTTGTGACTTTCGCAGGTACAGTAAATGTTCCAACCGCGTCAACCAGACTGACCGTCGATGTGTCCGAAAGCACCGAAGTATTTGTAAATTTCAAAACTACCCAGTTCCCAGTATTGTCACTGTAAACTTGTTGAGAATAAGCGCAGTTTGATGTACAGGAGCCGTTGTAGTTTGAATAAACGGAGTTCGTTGCAGTTTTAATGGTCCACGTCAAACCTTGATTCGAAATTGTAAAACTTATGCTTGCCAACGAGTCTGGTGAAGTTAGTCCGCTGAAATTTGTTGCGTTGACCTTGATGACATATGTGCCCGAACTCAGGCCTGATAGTGAGCAGGATGTCGCAGGGGAACCACTAGATGCTGAAGTGCTGCATGAAATTCCCTGGGATGTGGCACCTGTCGTGTCATAAACTGTCGCCGTGAAGGTGCGAGTTCCACTCGAGGCTTCCCCCTGGCCCCACTGGCCATCGTGTGACCATGAAACGGTACCCGCACCAGCTGATCCGGCGGTAAATGTAACTGCCGTAGGCGCATCGGGTGTTGTAACTCCGGTATAGGTGTTGACTGCAGTCGAATAAATGTCAATGTTTTCATCCGAAGCACCAGTCGACCCAGTAAAACCAAATTTAAATGTTGGTGAATCTTTGTAGGCTTTCGGAGTCGCGATGGATATTGATTGAACTCCGTCAATATAGAGCGTCATCATTGGTGATGCAGCAGTCGATGGATCTATTAAAACTCTAAAGTAGTGTACTCCTAGGGCGCGTGACGTAAAAGATGTACTCCCCAACGATGCTGTTACAGCAGCTTTTCCGTTAGAAGTCGTTGGTGAAATAATGCAGTATCCATGCATGGAATCTGAGCCTTGCGGACCGCGAATGAGTACCCCATTTGGCGTGTTCGGAGAACTAGTTCCTGAGGTGTAATCAGTCTCCACTTCGGTTGTTGAAATTCCGTTTCGCGTAATTACCGAATTGTAAGTACTCGACGCTCCACTCGAGCCAGACGGGCAAGAACCACCAAAATCCTGATTGGAATAATTTCCATACGCATCGAGGCCGATTCCAAACAGACCATTGGGTACGCCCGCAACCGTAGTGTTGTGCGTTGAGTATCCAAGTCCTCCACTGGGATAACCCGAAGCTGTCGTGGTGTCTGAACCGTCCTTAAGGAAGAAGGTCATTCCGTCTGCCTGTGAACTTCCTGAAGGTGTCCACTGTGATGCATAGAAAGATATATCAAGTCCTTCGGCTGTAGCCTGCGCTACGTTGTATATGAGCGCGGCACCCATCCCTTGAACCGCACTTACCAATCGCAAGGCGCCCGCTGTAGTTGAGTCGACAACTGAGTTCGATTGGCCATTTACATTGCTAAACCTGCAGCCCGTAATCAAACTTATGGATTTGGTGACAGGGGAGGTCGATGTTGTCGTTTCGTCATAAGTTGAGTTCGCTGTTAGGCAAGGGGCTAAGGCGGTGTAGCCGCCCGCTTGCGCGTCGTATGTAGCTACCCAGTTTGAAGGATTGGAGAATGTCGTACCCTCAAAAGTTTCATTTGCGAGAGAGATATAAACCACGGCCACATTTGTCCAGAGAAATGTAATGGCCCCGTTATATGTGTCGGTAACTTCGGCGGAATAAAGACCAGTTGAAGAGGCTGTTACGTTCGTCAATATCAATTGGTTTGTCTGCGAGCCCGTTATCGCGGTGCCAGAATCAGAGAGCGCTGTTAAAGTGTCGTTAAGGTTCGCTTGGCGATACCACTGATAGCTAAGAGTTCCACCGTCGCTAGCGCTTGCGACCGTGGTCAAGGTCACCGTTCCGCCAAGCGAAGGATTTGATGAGGCGGGTTGTTGCGAGATGGAAATCGGGTTTGTTGGAGTGGTGTAACGAATAATTACTATGCCAGATCCACCAGAACCTGCGTATGAATATGGATTACCTCCGCCGCCACCTCCGCCGCCACCTCCGCCAGTATTGGCAGATCCATTTGTGCCCGCGACATTGTTATGTCCTCCGGTTCCGCCGCCACCATTTGCGGTTGCCGAAGATGTTCCAGTCCACGAGCCGCCGCTTCCTCCTCCGCCGTAGTAAGTTGAGTTATCGGTCCACTGAATTCCACTACCCCCAGCGCCTGCTTGACTGCTTGTTCCTGCCGAGCCTGCACCATTGGCTCCACCTCCGCCGCCACCATAGGTTGCGGTCGAATAACCAGCTCCTCCGTTATTTCCGTAGGTAGTGGCGTCACCATCGGAAGCGTATGTACCGCTCCCGGCGCCGCCTGAAGAATTGCCACCGCCACCACCGCTTGCGCCGGAAGCTCCTGATACGCCGGAGTCTCCACCGCCACCGCCACCCGCTGCAGACACGACATCAAATGAGCTGGTATTACCGGAATTGCCGGCGCGTGATGCAACGTTTACCGCAGCACCACCACTCCCCACTGTTATCGAATATGTGTTACCCGAAGTCACAGAATAATTAGATTTGATGATCACGCCACCAGCGCCACCGCCACCGCCGCCGTCGTAACCTCCAGATCCGCCACCGCCAACGACCAATAAATCGATCGAATTTACGCCGGATGGCATTTGAAAATTGCAGGTTGTCACAGTGGTGAACGAAACGAAAGTGTAGGAACCGTTTGTTGATGAAGAAGGTGCGCATGTACTTGCGTGCGCATCGCTTAACCCACAGAGCGAAAGCAAAAGTGAAAGAGCGAGACCAAACCGAGAAATTCTTTTTAAACTCAAATTTCCCGGGCGAATCATGGGTGCATTTTATGAACCCCTGACCACCGCGCACACCACACTGCTCCTTAGCGATGTCCCCCGTTTAGTTCACAGAATTGAAGCATGTTCTATCGTGGCGTTCCTCGGGCTGCCGCCGCCACATTCATGAGCAACGATGTTAGTACCGGTTGCTGCGAATAAGTGGGCTTAAAAGTGACTACAACGGTGACTTGCCCAAGGATC
>Ga0214171_1000304_pt1 | contig 17984 bp, 10 predicted proteins | sample TroBogEpilimnion_40_FD_153009 | JGI IMG/M metagenome (GOLD analysis project Ga0214171, IMG submission 153009) | Freshwater microbial communities from Trout Bog Lake, WI - 02JUL2007 epilimnion | ecosystem: Environmental > Aquatic > Freshwater > Lake > Epilimnion/Euphotic zone | place: Trout Bog... | reverse complement strand
CACCTTCATTCCTAAAAAGGTTTGTTAGTTAGAGCACCCTATCAGCCCTAACACCCATCCCTTCTATCAGGCCTAACAAACAAGCATACTTCCTTCGCGTGATAGGTCGCAGCTAGGATGGGGAGGCCTAACAAACAAGCGTAGTTGGTTGTTAGGCCCCCTTAACAAACAATCAAGGGTCCAAAATAAGGTAGACAAAAAGACCTAGGATAAGACTTGTTTGATTACTTCGCATCGGCGGAGTATCGCGGGAATAGAAATAACTTTAACAAATATTTATGTATGCGGGGAGACCTTTATTTATCTAATTTCAATGTTACTAACTATTTGTATTGTCGTATTGGTTTTGAAAAAGAAAAATTCGGGGTTGACAAAAGAGGTAAAGCAAACGGGATGCGAAGCAATCTTGCTTCGCATCTGCCCCTTCATTTAAAAGTAGTTGGGAAGGGAAGGGGAGGCCTAACACCCCTTCCTTCCCCCCCCTTCCTTCCCATCCCTTCCCTTAACAGATTGGAAAGTAGTTGGGACCCAGCACCTATAGTAGGGGGCAATGATACAAAGTTGTTAGGACTGGAAGTATGGGGGAGCCTAATATTCCCAAAAGCCGATTTAGATTCTCAAGTAAAAAAACAAATTTTAAACAATTCTTATTTGATTTCACTTTATCTGGCCCCTACCTTAAAAGAAACCTACTTGAGCGGGATTGTTGGGCCCCCCTTCCTAACATTCCTAACAATCTCGCAACTACTTTCAACGGCTAGGATGGGGAGGTCTAACAAGCACAATATTGAGCTGTTAACGCTGCGGAGCAAACCAGCTGAGATACCCGCCCTAACTAACAAGCAACGATCAACGGCATTTCAAAAAGGTTCTTTTGCTTTTCAACCTTCAACAAATGTTTTACGCTTTCTTTTTATTGTATTCCTTGGTCTATTTGGTTTGGATAATTTTCAAAAAGAATTGGGCTCAACAATCCCAACACGCTTCGCTCCCGGGTTATTTATTAAGGCCGGATGCGAAGCAATCAGCGATACAGTTAGGCCAGCCCATCCCTTCCTTTCAACGAAGGGACCACAACCGCTTGTTAGGGCGCCCTATCAGCATCTACCTCCCCCGGTTGTGGTCCCTTCGTTGGTCTTAGGAAGGTTAGGAAGGGGTGCCCAACAATCAGGCCTAACAACCAAGCAGACCTTTCGTCGCAAGAAAGAATTAAAAAAGGTAGGAACCACTTTAAGAAAGCCTTCCCATACTTTCAATCTTAGTTTCAACTCTGGAGCCTCGTTCGCATTCAAGGGATACTTGTTAGGAAGGGGGGCCCAACAATCGTTGCTCCGCATCGGCCCTAACACACCTTTTTTTCAGTTACTCGTAGCAGCCCAAAATTGTAGCAATCTTGGCCGAAGTCTTCTTTTGAAAATGGGGGCGGCTCGAGGGTTCAAATTAAATAAAATGAAAAAGCTAAAAGGAAGGGCAATTTTTCATGTTAATTTTCCGGGTACTCCTTTAATTTTTATGTATTTTTTTACAAGTATTCTTGGAATAGGCCAAAGTTTTATTCAACTTCAAGGATCACTGCCGTCTGGTTTGCCAGTACAAGGGAAGAGCCCCCCATCAGGCCTATCAAAACTATCTCAAGAATTGTTGTTAGGAAATGTTTGGAAGGATGCTAGGGCTCCCCTTCCCTTCACACTAACAAACAACTTTGAAAGGATAGGCAACCCTAACTGTAGGCCTCCCCATCCCTTCCTCGAATCAATTCCGGTATGCGAGCGCAAACTAAAAGAAGGGAGCACTAACAACACGCTAGTTAGGGGAAAGGAAGGCCTAACAACTAACAAAATGTTTACTTCGTTCTCAACCCGACCATTATCCTATGAATTTTTACGTTTTACTGATTATATAAGTAAAATTTTTGTTATTTGGGCTTTTCATAATTTTATTACTCGACCTTGCATGAGTGGCCGGGGAGGCCTTGGAGGTTCGAAAAGGTCGGGGGAGCTAAGCTCTACTGACTCTGGCTTGGCTCGAATTCTTTGGCCTTCTACAAGTCTTTTGCGGCAAAGTGTGCTATTCTTAAGTCGACAGTTTCGCCCAATCAATTCTCTATTATCACCTGGAAATCCTTTTTTTGACAAGATTCGAAGCAACCAAGTTGCTTCGAATTTCGCAAACTTTGGTCATTTTTGTTCGAAAATTTTAGGGGTTGATAGGCCTGATGGGAAGGGAAGGGGGAGCCCTAACCTTTCTTTGAAAGGAAAGGTAGGCCCCTCTATCCTAACAAACAACTTTGAAAGAAGGGACCAAAACCAACTGTTAGGAAGTGTTAGGCCTTCCCTTCCCTTCCCTTCCCTAACTAACAACACCTTTTTAGGAATGAGATGGGGAGGCTTAACAAACCTTTTTAGGAATGAAAGGAAGGGTCTCCCATCAGGGCCTCCCATCAGGCCTAACAACGGGCTGATAGGGCGCCTTAACAATCCTGCAGCACTTGAAGGAAATACGGGCTTTAGTAATAAAGGATTGGGTAGACTTCAAGCTATACAGTCTTTTCGGCCGATTTTAGAGATTTTACTTTTAAGTTTAAATCCTTATAATTTTTCAACTAAAAAGCGGATTCGCCCCCGGGACGAGCTAGGGCAGCCCATCCGCCCTAACACTTCCCTTCCAAAGAAGGTATTGTTAGGAAGGGGGGCCCAACATTCCTTTCAAAGAAGGGACCATTATCAGCCTAGTTTTATTCTCAATGCCCCAAAAGGGTATTTATTTGTCGGGCCGCCCGGAACTGGTAAAACACTTTTAGCTCAGGCTATCGCCGAAGAAGCTGGCGTTCCTTTAATTTGTTTATCTGCAAGTGAAATTCAAAAACAAATTGAAATAGGAACACGAATTGGAGCATTACGCTTAAGAAAATTATTTGATCAAGCTCGAAAGTTAGCTCCTTGTATTTTATTTTTGGATGAAATTGATGCAATTGGAGGGGCTCGCTTGTTAGGTCACCCCATCCCTTCCCGAGGTGATCTTGCCGCTATTTTGGGAAGGGATGGGAAGCCCTTCAAAAGCGAATCCGTAGCAAATCTAGTTTCCGAAGGTTACGACCAGTATGCTTCGAAAACCCTTGAGCTGGTAGGAAGGGAAGGGAAGGGAAGGGAAGGCCTAACACATCCTAACAAGGTTGCTTCGCTGAATGGAAGGGCTGATAAGGGGCCTGTTAGGCCTCCCCATCCCTCTCCTATCAGCTTCACTTCGTTTCAAAAAGAATTGATTGATAGTTCGGGCCCCCCATCAGGCCTAACAAACAACCCTTCAATCCCTATCAACACCCTAGCCGGATTCGCAGCAACCCAAGAGGTTAGGGCAGCCCATCAGTCGTTAGGGCGTCTGTTTGAAAGGCCCCTTATCAGCCCTTCCAACAACAAAACCTCATTGTTAGGATTGTTAGGCTTTATGAGGGGCCCTAGCAACAAGCAACCTGGTTGTATGCTTGTTAGGGGTACCCCATCAGGCCTAACAATCAGCACCAACTTTCAACGAAGCGGTGTTGTTAGGCCTCCCCTTCCTAACAACAAACTACTTTCTAATGAAGGGGCCGGAATGAAGGGGCCAAATGAAGTCCCTGAACCATCCGGTCCATCCCACAAATCATTCGACCAAAAAGGCTTAAGCAAAGCTTTGGGCTCCAGCCAAAATCCCAGCGAACAAAAAGTGTTAGGGAAGGGAAGGGAAGGGCAGCCCATCCCCTTCCTAGCAACAAATTCTTCCAGCTTATCAGGAAGGATTGTTAGGAAGGTGTTAGGCCCCCCTTCCTATCCCTTCCCTAGCCGTTTAGACTCAGCGGAAGAGGGAAGTCTTTTGTTTGATCGGGCAAGTCAAGATGGGGGCTTATTTACGGAATTTTTAATTCAAATGGATTCTTTTTCAATAAAAGATCGTTTTGTTGTAATTGGGACAACAAATTCTCTGTCAAGTTTGGATTCAGCTTTTATTCGAGCTGGTCGTTTTGACCGCATTTTAGGTTTTTCCTACCCGTCTAAAAAGGGTAGAATTGATATTTTAAAATTTTATTCTAAAAAACTTGTTGAAAGCGCTCACTCGAGTTACTTTGCTTGGTCGAGTAAGCAGGATGGTAGGGCCCCCCTTCCATCAACGATTTCAATTCCCTGGAATTATTTCGGTACATATACAAATAACTATAGTCCAGCCCACTTATCTAGGCTAGTAAATGAAGCTCTTCTTTATTCTATTTCAAAAAATAGAACTGCTAGAAGGGATAAGGTGTTAGGAAGGGTGTTAGGCCCCCCTTCCTGCCTGGAGCCTACACTTTCTTTAGAGAATTTACAACATGGTTTAAATAGAATGAATAAGCTGATAGGATAGCCTAGTTGCTTAGCATCCGAAGCAACGATGGGGGGCCCTAACCTTCATTCCTAAAAAGGGACAGGCTAGGGCAGCCCATTCGCCCTAACACATCCCATCCCTTCATTTTGTATCCTTCATTGATAGGCGATGATTTGCAATGGGATCCCCCATCCTTCGTTGAAAGGAAGGGCCCCCCATCAGGCCTAACAATCAGCATCGGGCCCTAGCCCGTTAGTTGTGATAAGCGGCCCTAACCTTTGTGGTCCCTTTTTTGGTGTTAGGAAGGCTTGTTAGGGCTCCCCTTCCTTCCTAACAAACAAGCATCCACTAGGCTGTTAGGCCTCCCCATCAAAACAGTTGAAGGCTATTTTGCTTGTTTGTTAGGCCCCCCTTCCTAACAATTCTTTTTTTAAAAGTAGTAGGAGTCAGGTTTGAAGGGCTGATAGAAGGGATGGGTGTTAGGCCCCCCTTCCCCTTCCTAATCAAAGAAGGGACCAAATTAACTTAAAAAAAGGGTCGCAGCGGGTGCCCTATTAACAAGGCTCTAAATCGGAGTTGTTCTTCATAGGACTGATGGGCAGGATTGTTTGTTTGTTTGTTTGTTAGGCCTCCCCATCCTAACAAACAAACAAACAATCCCTTCCTAGATGCGAAGCAACAGAAAAATTCGGTTTCTAACCAAAACTCAAGTTATTTTTTACTTGAAATAATATTTTTTTTTGGTACTATAATAGTATGCCTTAGTGGCGGAATGGTAGACGCACTTGACTTAGGATCAAGCGCCCCACGGTGTGGAGGTTCGACTCCTCTCTAAGGCATTGACCTTTGCTTGGTATTCGTTAGGCCCGGATGGGGTACCCCTAACTAACAACCCTAATTCAAAATCGCTAATTTCTTCTTAAAAAATGTGTTGTTAGGCTTGATAGGGGGGCCTAACCTAGCCACATATAAAACACAGGGTGGATTGTTTGTTAGGATGGGTGTTAAGGCTGATAGAGCGCCTTAACAGCCCTTCTTTTTTAGAAATTTGTAGGGAAGGGCCCCCCATCCCGGATGCGAAGCAACCCCTAACACATCCTATCCAAACTACTTTAATTGGCTAGGATTGTAGGGAAGGGCTGATAGGGGGCCTAGCCTAGCCAATTATCGAACAGGCTTGAAAGAATTAATTATTCTTGCCGGTAGGGCTGCCCATCCTGTTAGGAAGGAGAGGCCTAACAATCCTGATAGGGCTGATGCGCGGACCTAGCCAAGCAATCAGTAAAACGTCTTGCTTCGCAGTTGCTTCGCATCCTGCCCTAACAAACTCCTTTTAAATGGAAGGAAGGAAGGGGGGCCTAACACCCTTCCTAACACTTCCTAACACGTTGAAAGGGAAGGGGAGGGATGGGGGGCCCTTCCCCGCCCATAACAATCCAGGGCAATAACGCAGGTTCCTTACCTGCAAACAAGGGTTGGTGCCCGAGTGGCTAAAGGGGGTGGATTGTAAATCCATTAGCTAAGCTTACACTAGTTCGAATCTAGTCCAACCCAAAACTGGGTTACTTTGTATCCCAAGTTGCGTCGTATCTTTACTTGGAAGTTGTTTGTTAGGCCTGATAGAAGGATGGGGGAGCCTAACATTCCCTAATAAGCGTCCCGAATGCCCGTGTTGTTCTTAGAGCGGGGAAGGGCCCCCCATCCCTCCCCTAACAACCCTCTAATACGACAGAGAAGTTTAATAGCCTAACCAACCGACCAAAAGTGGTTCCCCTGGGTCTTTTCCTTGAAAAGACTCCCGAAACCAGGTATACTACTAAATAATTAGGTTTTTATTATACGGGATGTAGCGCAGTTTGGTAGCGCAACTGCTTTGGGAGCAGTGGGTCGCAGGTTCGAATCCTGTCATCCCGAAAAACTCATGATCGAGTCTCATTATTTGTTTGGAAGGAAGGTATGGATGGGGAGGCCTAACAATCCCTTCCTTTCTATCAGGCCTAACAATCCCTTCTAATTACTTTGAAAGAGGGGACGAAAGCTTGATATGGAAGTGCTGGGCAGCCTATCAAATATCCCACAAACTAGAGAGACGCTTGAATATCGACTCTTCTTTTCAAAATACTCAGGTCTTGGTCGGCGAGGATTGTTTCGAATAGATATTTCCCAGCCGAAAAAAAAAAATGGTGGTATGGCCAAGTGGTAAGGCAGTGGATTGCAAATCCTCCATTCCCCAGTTCGAATCTGGGTACCGCCTATGAGGAGCAAATCTCGACAATTTATTTTATTGTGTTGTTGTTAGGGCGGATGGGCTGCCCTAGCTCCCTAACACGCTTGGCCACATTTTTTTAACTTTAGTTGTAGCAATCCAAGATTTGTTAGCTGCGCTGAATCGTAGTTTTAAGTAGTTACCTTTATTTCAAAAATTCTAATGCGCCTCTACAAATTGAAAAAAAAAGATGGGGGAATATTCTTGAGTGGGGGGATTGTTAGGAACGGGAGGCCTAACAAACAAGAATCAATTAAGGTATGCTTGTTAGGGCGCCCTATCAAGCCCTAATAACTACAAAGAACAAAATATTCTGTCGACTCGCAACCTTATTTTGACAGATTCGACCAGGTATCTTTGCAATTCAGGGAGTTGCTTGTTAGGATGGGGGGCCAAACCTGTATAGAAGTTTCAGCACGAGAAAACAGTGGGATCTTTACACAATAAACGGGGGTTGGTTGCTTCGCATCCTGCTAGGGTTTGTTAGGCCTGATTGCTAGGGCCCCCCATCAGGCCTAATTCCATCACTACAAATAAAAAAGAATAGGTGATAGGAAGTGTTAGGAAGGGGAGGAAGGAAGGGGAGGCCTAACAATCCCTTCTTGGGGCCGCTCTTTTTTTTATAAATTTAGTCCCTTCATTCCTAAAAAGTTGGGACCCAGTGATAGGGGTGCTTATCCGGCCAGCCTTCGTCCCTTAGTTGATTCGAGTTGGGACCCAGCATCGAAACATCTTGCCCGAATCTTTCGTTTTTTGTAGATTTGCTTGTTAGGAAGGGGCGCCCAACAATGCCTGAATAGCATTCGAAATAGCAAAAATATGGTATACTCTCTTTCAATGCAAAATTATTTACTTGGAAAAGCTCCTTTGCTGGTGCTCAGGTTCAAAGAGAGAGAAATACAGTTTTTCGCTATCTTTTGCTTTTGCCGTTCTTAAGCTTTTCTTAGTCGGTTTAGCGTGGTAATTTTGGTACAGCCCCCCCCCATCGACGTTCTCTGCGAACGTCGAAGGGAAAAAGCGACCGATCACGTATTCAGGTATGGGTTAATTTCCCCATCTATCTTGCATTCTACATCGTACCTTTATTTTAAAAATTAGAGCGGTGATTTTAGGGGAATGTTTGTTAGGCCTGATGGGGGGCCCTTCAAACTACTTTCAACAAAGCGACCACAAACCTAATAATGCAAAACAGGTTTCTGGCTCCCAAGAAACAATGGATTCTACTGGGGGGTAAATCGCGCTCTTACTTTACAAAACTGGTGATGCTAGGGCTTGATAGGAAGGGGAGGCCTAACAAACAAACAATCACGGAAAAAAGTGAAAATAATTAGCTTTTCGAATGAAAACATATCGGCCCTTTCTTTGAATAAATTGGTTTGTAGTTTGGTTTCAGTACAGGAACGGACCGGCAGCATATCAAGCATCCGGGCCGCAAGAATATTTAATTCTCGATAGCGGCCACAACTAAATGAACTTAAAAAAAGTCCGCTTTAGGAGGTTCAGGTATTGTTGGGCCCCCCTTCCTAACTACCTTTTTGAAGCCACCAGACCTTATTTTCAAAGAAGAAACCATAATCGAAAAAAAATATAAACGGCTGTTCTCGGTTTGGCATCCTTCGAATCCTTCGTCTCATGTATTGATGGGCAGGATATTCAGCATCGCTCGTTTTTGCCTACTGTATTTCATACCCTTAAGCAAACTAGCAAGCTCTCGACTATGGAACTTTTAGCAACCTAGGCTCGCTTGTTAGGGGAGGGAAGCTGCTGCGCTTCTATCCCCCCGCTGAACCGCCCAATTTTTTATCCCTCTTTTATTAAAAAAAAAATGATTCCAATTGAAGAACTTCTAGAAGCTGGCGTACACTTTGGTCATCGTGTTAATAAATGGAATCCAAAAATGGCCCCCTATATTTTTGGTGAGCGAAATGGGGTTCATATTATTGATCTTATTCAAACCGCAGGTTACCTTGATTCAACATATACGTTTTTACAAACATATTCAACTCCACGTACACAGGGTAACACTGGCAAACAAAATACTCAGGGTGGAACAGGTCGAACACGTATTTCGGGCCCTAATAGTATTTTAAAAAGTGGAGGGTCCGAGAATGGGAACAGCGCTTCTTTCAACAATTTTTCAAAGAAAGGAGCCGAGATGGGGGACCCTTCCCCTCTTGGTAAGAAAGTCCTTATTGTAGGGACTCGAAAACAAGTGGCAGGAGTGGTAAAAAAAGAAGCAGAAAATTGCAATGCCAATTATGTTAATTATCGCTGGTTAGGAGGGCTTTTAACAAACTGGGCCACTATTCGGTTATGCGTTGCAAAATTAAATAAACTCGATTTCATTTCTACACAAAATAACGCTTTAGATGCGCAGATAGGAAGGGGGGCTTATGAGCAAGCTCCTGCAGGAATCCTTGAAAATGCAGTCGAGGGGGGCAATTCTCAAGACTACCGTGTTGGGGCGGCCTCTCAGGCATCTTTAAATTCTGTTTTTTCAGGAGTAAAAGAACAAACAAAAAAAGAACGAGCTATTTTGAAAAAACAGTATGAAAAATTAAAGAAATTCTTTGGAGGAATTCAGTATATGACTGAACTTCCCGAAATTGTTATTCTTGTTGGTCAAGACTGTGAGATGAATGCGGTACGGGAATGTCAGACATTATCCGAGACTGTTATTACTGGAGCTGGGGATCCTCGCCCCTTATTTGATAATAGGGTTGGTGCTGGTTTATCCAAAAATTCAAAAAGTGAATCTCGTACCCTTATGAATTCAGTACGCCGTTTAAATCTTCGAACTATTACTCTTTTAGATACTAATTGTGATCCATCATTAGCAGATTTATTTATTCCGGCTAATGATGATTCAACAAAATCAGTAGAACTTATTTTAGCAAAACTTGGCGAAGCTATCCGTACAAATTTGAAAAATTAATACGAGGAAGGCAGGAATGTTGGGCCCCCCTTCCTAACAATCCCTCTAGCAACTAACAGCTACCTCTTTGAAATGTTCTTGCTGCTTGAACCATCCCCCTTAACCTTTTTGTCCCTTCATTTGTGTTAGGCCCCCTATCATAACTACTTTTAAATGAAAGGGGCAGGAATAAAGGGGGCGTGATAAGATGCGAAGCAACTGCGTAGCAACCATGGGGTTTGCTTTGGGAGGAGCAAAACAGCTGAAGGCTGTTTTGCTCCTCCCAAAACAAACTGGCAATTCTACACAGGGAGGTCAGGAATCGGGTTCCGGGGAGAATTTTTTTATTAAAGTTAGCGTGGGGGGAAAGTTGCTTGATATCCTGGTATGCGAAGCAAACGTTTGTTGTCCCTTTTTTAATTCGAGGCCTTGTTTGTTTGTTTGTTTGTTTGTTAGGATGGGGAGGCCTAACAAACAAACAAACAACCTTTCAAATCCTGCCCCCTACCTTTGTATAAAAAATAAAAGTGTTTACGGATCTTAAAAACTGCCGTGAAACCAAGTATCTTGTTCTGCGTTCTATTTATGGGGCCCTTGAAAGAGGGCCCCATAAATATTCATGAAGACAGGCTAAAAACTACGCGTTGATTGAATCAACAGTAGCAGCTAAATCCAGTGGGAAGTTGTGTGCATTACGTTCGTGCATTACTTCCATACCTAAGTTAGCGCGGTTAACGATGTCAGCCCAAGTGTTGATTACACGACCTTGAGAATCTACAACTGATTGGTTGAAGTTGAAACCGTTTAAGTTGAATGCCATAGTTGAAATACCTAAAGCAGTGAACCAAATACCGATTACAGGCCAAGCAGCTAAGAAGAAGTGTAATGAACGAGAGTTGTTGAAAGAAGCGTATTGGAAAATTAAACGACCGAAGTAACCCAAACTTTGTTAAACTCTACTTTTCAGAAGAGATCGGACTATATCATATACTCAAAAATTGCAAAACAAAAAGAGTTTTACACTGGTCTGTGGAAGGGGTAACCTGTTTCACGTGTAAGGCAGCGCTTTTTATTTGTATAAGAGGGGTTTGGATAAAAAAGCAGGGATGGGATGGGGAGGCCTAACAAGCATCCTACCCTTTCTTCCATCCTATCATCTTTTTAAATACAATTCAGGCTCTGAATCGTTTTTCCCCAATTATGTTTGAGTACCCGGGCGCTAGTAAGAGAGTATTGTTGGGACTCACTCTTTAGTCTCTGAACGTTCCAAGAAACAGAAAAACAATTGGCCCTTTCTGCCCCCTTCATTATAAAATAGTTGGGGGATGCTTCGCAACTAGTTGGGGCCCATTTGTTTAACTCCCTTCTTGGCTTCGCTGCGGATTGCCTTATAAATGCGAGCAGATTCTAACTCATTCAAAAAGCTTTAAAGGTCTTTTGAATCTATTCAAAAGACCTTTAAAGCTTTTCGCTTTATCTTGAATAGTTTTAAAATTAATCATTAACTTTAATCTCCCAACCCCATGCTTTATTTCTTTTATCCGTTTTCTTTTCACCAATATAAGTTTTTATGACTTTTGAAAAAGCTGTTGTAAACTCAGAGTTACTTGTATTAGCTAACTTCTGAAATTGCTTTTCTTTTTCTGGAAGAAAGAAAACACCGGTTTTTTGAAGTTCTTTTACGAGTTTATCTTTCATCTGCCAAATTAATTTACATTCATTGGCTTGAAACTTAACTTGTGGGTTTTGCCCTGATTCTAGAAAAGAATCTTTATGAACCCAAGTTGAACCCCGTTTTAAAAAAAGTACCATCCCGTCGCTTTGTTTTTCAATATATTTGTTAACTTTTGCTTCGGTTTGAACACGACCTCCTTTTTGGCCATTTTTAGTTTGAAGGAAGGGGTAGCCCTAGCACGACTTCATTTTTCTTTTGGTTTTGATGGCTTAATTCAATTCGGTTTTTTGAAGCTTCAGAATTTCCGTTTCGAAAATTTATGGCTACTTGATCTCCGAATTGTCCATAAGTTTCGAACCGCGTAGTATGAAGTTCCAAATGCCGACTCGTGGTAACCTGAACCCAATTCCATTCTTTTTCTTTATAAGGTGGGTCGTTACTTTTGGGAAATTTTTCAAAATTCGGGATAATATGGTGTTTTTCAGTTCCTTTTGCCCAGATATTGGGTTCAATTTTTAAAGTTGATTCTTCTTCAATGGACTTTAGAATAAGCGCAAGGTATTGGTTTGTCGGCTCTTTTTGAGCTATTTTAAACCAATCATCTCTAGACGAGAAAGTTTCATAATCTTTTAAATTAAAAGTAAAAAGCGATTTTTTCATTCGACAACCGGATTTTGAAAGGGTCAGAATTGAGAAAATAAGTTTCGGTTTAATGATTCTATGAGTAGTAATGCCGCAAATATGAAGGTTTCCCGTCAATTCACCCAGTTATCATTTCATGCTCACGCATGAAAGTCACAGTTATTTTTTATGAGCTGCTACGATGTTGTAAGTTTCTTCTTCTTGACCGAAGCGGTAACCTGCGTTAGCTGATTCGTTTTCAGTAGTTTCACGGATAAGTGAAGAAGTTACTAAAGAACCCTTTGTAGCTTATTAGAATCAATTCTAACAAGTCTTTTGCCTAGTGATAGGGTGGCTATCACGGCAAAAGAACCTTAGTTTCCTAAGGAATGGACTATATCATCACCCATCCTAATTAGAGGTTGCTCCCCATCTCTCGAGTTGCTGGCTTGATTGATGGACGGCCCTTCCTATCAGAGGGGTGTTGGGCGCTGAATCTGGTTTTACGAACGACGCTTCGTTCACCCAGTAGTCTCTGAACCTTCCATAGACGCGTCTATAGCTTGGCTGCTGATTGGCATAAAAAATAAAAAAGTTTATAAAACAAATTGAGCTTATTTCGAGTTTCGATGAAGTGTTAGGCTTATAGGATGGGGGTACCTCTAAGATTTTGCCAATTAATTAAAAATCCGCGGGTCAGAGTTTTTTATTCAATGATTTTTTTGCAGGTCCAGCCATACGCACTTGATCTTTTGCCTGTTAAAAGAGGACTAACTCGTATCATATTTAATTCTTCCCCAAAAGTTTGAAGCTGATACTTTTTTAAATCATTTAGTACTTCTGTTCCAATGCTACAATTGAAAAAGCATAAAACTTCTTGATTTTGATAAGAAAATATAAATTTATCAATAGGTTTAATCGCAATATTTTGCTTAACAATCACCCCCCCAATTTGCCCGGCTTTTCTTCTAATTTCCCTAGCATCTGGGCGAGCAAGTGAAGTCGCGGTATTTTTTTTTTGTTGCTCGGAATTAAAAAAACCAACTTTTTTACTTTTGGCAATAATATGAGTAGCATAAGCCCCAGCAACACGAAAAGAACGCCTAGCTTCTCTTGTTTGACTCGACATCATTAAAAAGCAAAAATTAGCTTTGACACTAGGATAACACAAGCTATAGAGTCTATGTGCTTCAACGTGGTCAGGATAGCTTAAAGGTATTAAGTTTTCGGGATCATCTGACCCACCAGCAAATTTAGGAATAATATGATGAATTTCTAAATATTCTTTAGTATTTGGCGGGTTCAAACGTCGGTTTTGTATAAAAGCTTCGTATTCATTCACTCGTTATTTGTTTTATAAAATTTGTATTTTCAGTAGATTTCCAGCAATTCACCCAATTATCAGTTCATATTTACATATGAAAGGCACAGTTCTTTTTATGCATAGCTGAGAATAAAGACCCGCCGAAAACACCAGCTACACCTAACATGTGGAATGGGTGCATTAGGATGTTATGCTCTGCTTGGAATACGATCCTTTGTTGGCAGAGGTTAAAAAACTAGAAGTTGCTTCGCAGCCAAGAGGGAAGGGGACTACTTTAATTTAAGGGTGGGGTGCCTTCCTCTCTTATCGCGTCATTCATAGCTTTTTTGCCCTAGTCGAGATACTAAGTAACTCTTGTAGGGAAGGCCGCCCTATCAGACCTAAGTAATAATGGTGCGGCTCAAAAGTCATTTAAACTTTTTCTCCTTGTTTCCGAGGAGGTTTGGACTATATCATCGCCATAAATTATTTTTAGGCGTTGGGCACTCGTGGAAAGATTATTGGTTCGTTTCCTCACTTTCTAGTCTCTGAACCTTCCCCCTTACGACTTATAATGGGCCCCGTCTTTAAATAATTTGTTGGGGCCAATAAGCCTACTTTTATCTAGTTTATATGCGACGCAAACCGTAAGCCTTTTATTGTCCCCTTAGCAGTTTTAATGCTTGGTAGAATTCCGAGGTCTTTGACGAAAGATCGCATAATTTTAAGTGCCAGACTAAAAGGTAACGTTTCGGGGGGCTAGGCAACTGATTACCATGACGTCTATTTTTTTAGTTTTTGTGGTCCGATTCCTCAAAAATTTTTTGTTTAAGTTCCAACCAATTCAGATTGAATTTGTCTCGGATAAAAAAGATAAATTGTTCTTCTGTATTATTCCCAAACCCGTACCGAATATGGAATTCATAATGAAGAAGTTTACAAAGTAAAACCCCATTTGTAATATCCCATCGACGATTAGGAAATAAATTATAAGAGTCTAAATGGTGTTTATCGCATTTAAAATCTGGTTTATTCGTAAATGGGCATCTGTTTTTATAGATTTTTCGAATAGAATTTTTCCACGCATATTCTTCGCTTGAACAACTATCTTTTGTTCTTCCTTGGCCATGAATAAAACGTGGATGATTTCTTCCTGTGATTCCATTTAACGTACCAGCTTTGTTTTTATTTGCGATTGAAATTTTTGATCTTGTTTCTTCTGATATTTTTTTTCCCTTGTGAGTTTTGCTGGCAATTAATTTTTTGCAATTCATACATCCTGTTTGTTTCGCACTTGAATAAGAATGGTAGGTAGTTGAAAAATTACAAGAACAATTGTTGCAGTTAAAAAATAGAAGTGTTTTACAATTTTTGTATTCGTCTAAATTTAAACACACATGATTTCTAAAAGTCAGCAATCCCAAGAGTTTTTGAGGTGGATTTGACATAAAAAAAATAATGTCTTAGGCTTCCAGGAATTCACCCAATTGGCATCGTTAAGTTTCCAAAACGAGTCACGATCGTTTATTTATTCATGAAGTTGAAAGTACCAGAGATCATTTATGTTCAGGCTGTGTCGCTACTACCGCCTCGTCTTTCTTCTTCACTAAGAAAGAACAGCTTCAAGTCACCTTGAAGATCAGACCATATCATGTTCTGAATATTTGAGTTATTTTGCCCGTCGATCCTTTTTTTATATATATTTTATCCTTGGTGTGGCCTCCATTCTTCGATTAACGTGGTTGGGACCACGACCAAGGGTTTCATTTATTAGTATGTTGAAGCCCCCAATTAGAATTTTCATTCTGGTAATGATGAGATGGGGTGCCCTAACAATCCGGCGAGCAAGCACACAATATTTGAAGAACCTTATTTTTTCAGAGATGCTTATCTCTTACTCCTTTTCTTACTTTTGTTTCTCAAGTAAGACACCCTTACAATTTTTTAAATAAAAGAGGGGTTAGGATGGCCGTTACGCATTTTTTATCAGAAGTTCTGGTCCTTTGAATTTTTTTCGGGACCAAGTACCTTTTCTCTTTAAAATCAATTCAAAGTTCTTACTCTTCATCTTTTAAAATTCGACGCCATTCAGGATAGCTGGGATTATCTAATTTTTCACGGATCATTCTTCGAGAAAAACCAGTTTTTTCTGAAGCTTCACTAATACTTGAAAAATTACCACCACTAAAATTTTTTCCGTTTCCTTTTCGTGAAACAAAAGCTGGAATATAAATTTTTGTACCCAAAGCTAGGTTAGGTATTCCTTTACTAGAATCGGACATGGCTTCTTTAGTTTGATTTTTATGAAAACGGCCAAAAAAAGGATTCATTGAACCTTTTCGGGTTTCTCTATAAATACAATAAAGCAGTTCAGGTTGAGAAGAAAGGATTAATTCTTTTTCTTTTTTTATCCTTTTTTCTTGGTTTTCCCATTCCAGCCCGACAAAAAGGATTGAAGCGTTGAAAAAATTTTCGCCATAAAGATTAAAATCTGACTGAAGAGTAGGATTATCATGGAAATTTCGTCTAAGCTTTGACCTATGTGTAGAAATTCTCTGTTGAAGATTTCGACTTTGACCGATGTAAATTTTAGAGTTTTTCTGGCAACTGATCTGATAGATTCCAGGTAATTTCGGAAACGTTACTTCTGATAAAGTTAGCACGGGATTGTCTTGAGAGTCTGGGTTTTGTTGATTTTTAGATTGTGGCTCCAATCCATTTATTTCCCCAAGAGATTCCCCGTTTAAACAAGTTACCAACCTTCCATTTCTGGTATAAAAAATTCTTTTTTTCATAAACACCCCCATTATTTTTTCATTTATAGGGGGAACAGGTGGGGCTAAAAAATTAACCTAAAGGCATACCGTCAGAGAATGAACCTTGACCGATAGGGTAGATGATGAATACAGCAGTAGCTGCAGCAACTGGTGCTGAGTAAGCTACAGCGATCCAAGGACGCATCAAAAATGTTTATCTTTTTAATTTGGGCCGCTACAAATTAAGCCGGGATGGTTCAACCAGCACAGACTTTTTTATTATTGGAGCCGCCGCAAAGACTAAAAAGAGAATGAAAAAAAGTTTCATTCGTCAATACTCTTTATTATTGACCTCTTTAGGTTTCCCTAAAGTTCAGACTATGTCTTCAACTTATAGTGGATAGATCGTTCTAACCTTGGATTCAAGGGTCGAAGCCAACCGAGCATTACGTATAAGTTGCCGGGAATTCGTGTCGGGGTTATTGGTTTAGCGCCTCACCCGTTAGTCGTTGAACCTTTTTACAAATGAGATTCTGGTCCCTTCATTCTTGGCCCCTTCATTCCTAAAAAGGTGGGGCACGAAGTTGGGGCGTAGTTGGAACCCAGCATTCTTTTTAATTAAGAAGCTACCACTTAGAGGTCCTTTGAAAGGCTTTGAAAAGATTCGAAAGACCTCGCAAGACATCGCAGTATCTGATAATCTTAAATTGAAAGGGGTGAGCTGCCCTAGCCTTTCAATAAACTAATTTTGTAAATTTGGCTGCAAGTTGACTTACCTGTTTTTGTTTTTTAAATTCTTTATTCGGTTTGTTCATTCCGAAATTATTTGAATCTTTTTACCCCGTTTTTTTTTAGATGCCATTGGTGCAAAGTGTAAATAATATTCTAAAGTAGTTTCGCAAATGTGTTGAGGACTCCGGGGATCCATTGGAAAATATTTCCCATTTACAAAAATTCCATGATAAATAGGTTCTTCCGGATCCGCAAGATACCTTATACCTCCAATTTTTAAACCACGAAACATCACACTTCGTCGCCTTTGTTCAATTTTATTAAAACGGCCCAGTTCTTTTTCTCGTTGAGTTTCGATACCACATTGCAAATTCTCTAATTGAATAGGCCGCATTAAACCAGCTAATTCTCTATGTCGTTTATTCGCTAATTTAAGATTTTTAGGGTCCCATGCTCCGGTACTTTGTCGTTTATTGACATCGGCTCCACGGCGGCCTAAATCACTTTGAACGTCGCTATTAAACCAGCCTCGGTTTTGTACTCTATAATTGGCTTGAGCTCGAACACCACCAATAGAACCGCCTAAAGCGGCTAACTCTCTTCGAGTTTGTTCATCAGGTGCTCCTAACATATAAGTAAATGCTAGTTTATCTCCTCGAGCCCCATAAATTAACCATCTAATATAATGGGCAACAATATGGTCAGAATAGCAAAGGCTAATAATATTCCATTTTTCATCAGGTCCACCAGAATATAACGGTAAAATATGGTGCTTTTCAATATAGTCACCGCGTTTTACTCGTTGATTTGCTTGTTCAAGAAAAACAAAATAAAAATTATGACTAGAGGCTGGATTGAATCGCTCGGCTGAATTCAGATCAATTGAATCTTGAATATTTGAAGAAATTAAATTTTTCATTTTTTTTTCAAGACTCAAGTCATTATTATTTAAGCAAGCATAGTTGGGTTGAAAGTCATCAACTTTTAAAAAAGGTCGGGTTTCTGACCCTACATTTATTAAAAAGAATGGGGGTCGAAGAGAAAAGATATAAGAAAGATTTAAAAAAACAAAATTTAAAATAGTACAGGCTTAGTTTTCTTGACAATTAACCCAGTTCTTTTCTTTATTTCGCAATAAAGACGGGCTAGCGTTTAACCTAAACGGAAAGAAAGTTCCCACTCACGGCCCATGTAGCAGCAAATACCTAAGAAGAAGTGGCAAACGATTAATTGGTAAGGACCACCGTTGTATAACCACTCGTCAACTGAAGCAGCTTCCCAAATAGGGTAGAAATGTAAACCAATTGCGTTAGAAGTTGGAACAACAGCACCAGAAATGATGTTGTTACCAAATAATAATGAACCAGAAACTGGTTCACGGA
>Ga0214171_1000296_pt1 | contig 18454 bp, 17 predicted proteins | sample TroBogEpilimnion_40_FD_153009 | JGI IMG/M metagenome (GOLD analysis project Ga0214171, IMG submission 153009) | Freshwater microbial communities from Trout Bog Lake, WI - 02JUL2007 epilimnion | ecosystem: Environmental > Aquatic > Freshwater > Lake > Epilimnion/Euphotic zone | place: Trout Bog... | reverse complement strand
GATGCACTTTTGCATGTATCAAGCCTACCTAATGCCCTGTAGGCTCTCGCACTATGCCTGAGGTATCACCGAACTTTGCACGCGATTGGGTCGAATTTGTGGACCCTGCTAACCCAGAAGAGCTCTACAAGTGCGATCTCACTTGGTTGACCTCATACTGGACCTGCATCTACGGAAATGGTTGCTGCGGCGTCGATGCCGATAAGCCAAATGCTGGCTGCTGTTCTGACGGTGCGTACTACTCGGATGAAGCCGATGAAGATCGCACAAATAAAATTGCCGAAAAATTAACGCCCGAGATGTGGCAGTTCTACGACGAAGCCCAGCCTAAAAAAGTTGGCGGAAAAATGCGTGTCTCCGAAACCGGACTCGATGGCGATCGCAAAACTCGAATGGTCGAAGATTCCTGCATTTTCCTCAACCGAGTTGGCTTCGAGCGTCCAGGATTCACCGGATCATTTGGTTGCGTCCTGCACCATCTTGCTGAAAAAGAAGGCGTCCACTTTGTAGAAACAAAACCAGATGTCTGCTGGCAGCTTCCGATTCGTCGCAGTTTTGAAACTCGCGAATTTGGCGATCGTGAAATTTCGGTAAATGTCATCGGCGAGTACGAGCGGTTGGCGTGGGGCGATGGCGGAGCAGATTTCGATTGGTACTGCACCGCAAACACCGAGGCACATGTCGGAAAAGAGCCGGTCTATGTCTCTAACCGAGTCGAGCTGATCGCACTGATGGGCATTCCTGCCTATAACGTGCTTGCTGAACATTGTGCTGGCCGGATGGAAGCAATTGCGCTGACCCGGGCAGAACAGAAGAAGCGCGAATTGCCGCTCTTCATCATTCACCCAGCCACTGTCGCCGCTGGCCGTTAATCTTCGGTAGTGGCCAAGACTCCAGCACCCGCGAAAGACCCGTTCCGCTGCACGGAATGCGGCTGGACTGCAAACAAATGGGTCGGACGCTGTGGCGAATGTCAGGCGTGGGGCAGCGTTGAAGAGATTGCGGCTCCTAAGAAACTTTCCTTAGTTGCGGGTCACGTAACCGCTGCCGCGCAACCCATCGGCGAGGTAAACCTCGAGAACGCCAAGGCGCGTTCATCCGGCGTAAGCGAACTCGATCGAGTACTTGGTGGTGGTTTAGTCCCAGGCGCGGCAATTTTGTTAGCGGGCGAGCCTGGCGTTGGTAAATCAACGCTCCTCCTTAATGTGGCGGCCGAAAGCGCACGACAGAAAATTACATCGCTCTATATCAGCGGTGAAGAATCAGCTTCCCAAGTTCGATTGCGGGCCGAACGCCTAAATGCAATTGATCCCAACCTTTGGCTTGCGTCTGAGAACGAACTCGGTGCGGTGATTGCACATATCGATGCGGTCCAACCACAGCTATTGATTATTGACTCGATTCAAACAATTGCATCGGCTGCAGTTGATGGTGCTCCTGGTGGAGTTACTCAAGTACGTGAAATCGCCGCGGCACTTATCCGAATCGCAAAAGAGCGGTCAATCACTTTGGTACTCGTTGGCCACGTGACCAAGGATGGATCAATTGCAGGACCACGATTGCTTGAGCATATTGTCGACGTCGTACTCAACTTTGAAGGCGAACGTCACTCTCGTCTCCGGTTAATTCGTGCCATAAAGAATCGCTTTGGCGCATCCGATGAAGTCGGTTGTTTCGATATGACCGAATCCGGAATCACCAGCTTGCCTGATCCCACTGGGCTTTTTACTACTCGTCACACCGAGCCCGTCCCCGGCACCTGCGTCACCGTCACGCTTGAAGGCCGCCGGCCCCTGCTCGCGGAAATTCAATCGTTGGTCGGTGTTGCGACGTCAGATGGCCGCGACTACGGAAACTCTCGCCGCGTCACTTCCGGACTCGATAATCCACGGACCGCCATGACTTTAGCCGTGCTCGAACTCCGCGCTGGTGTCCGCATCTCTGGTCGTGACGTTTATGTAGCAACCGTCGGCGGCATGAAAATCAACGAACCTGCTGCTGACTTAGCAGTCGCGCTCTCTGTCGGTTCGGCCGCAAAGGGCTTGGCGCTGCCCGGCGATTTAGTCGCGATTGGTGAAGTGGGTCTTGCTGGCGAAATCCGTAAAGTCACTGGAGCGCAGCAACGTATTCAGGAAGCCGCCCGATTGGGCTTCAAGCGCGCGATGGTTCCTACCGGCAGCGATCTGAAGATTCCTGGCATCGAGATTATGGAAGTTGCACGCCTTGAGCAAGCAATCGCTCGCGTCAAAATTAATTAATTGGTTCGATAAGAACAAACGCGATTTACCGTGGCGTAAAACCACCCCGTGGGGTGTCTTCGTCAGCGAGTTCATGTTGCAGCAAACTCCGGTCAATCGCGTTTTACCTATCTGGAACGAATGGATGGAGCGTTGGCCGACGCCAGAAGCGCTCGCGTCCGCAACGAAGCCAGAGGTCATCAAAGCTTGGGGTCGACTGGGTTATCCCCGTCGAGCTATTCGTCTGCATGAGTCCGCGAAAGCGATTTCGAAAATGCACGGTGGCATCGTGCCGCGAGAACGCGCCGCTTTGATTGCGCTACCTGGCGTTGGTGATTACACCGCTTCGGCAATCGCTGCTTTCGCATACGGTGAACCAACGCTCGTTCTCGACATCAATATCCGCCGATTCTTTGCTCGATATTTTGACGGTGTGGAATTCCCAAGCAACGCGCCATCGCTTGTTGAACGTAAATTGCGGAGCGAATTGATTCCGAATAAGCGCGGTGATGTATGGGCTGCTGCCACAATGGAGTTCGGTGCGCTCATTTGTACCTCACGCACGCCAAGCTGTGATTCGTGCTTTCTCGCGAAAGAATGCGCGTGGAAGGCAGCTGGTTATCCCAAGACCGAAATAAAACGACAAGCTGCCTTCGCCGGTAGCGATCGACAGTGCAGAGGTGTTGTTATGAAACACCTTCGCGAAAATGAAACTGTGACAGCGACTCAATTAAAGAAATCGTGGCCCAGCGAATCTCAGCTCGAAAAAGCAGTTGCCACCCTTCTCGAGGATGGCCTCATTGAGAAGAGCGGCAAAAAGCTGCGGCTTGCTACTAACTAATTACTCTTTTTCAACCATCCCGCAACCGCACCATCTGGATGATCTTTGGTGTGAATCATCACTGCATAATGCGATGGATTTGCCACGATTTCTGCCATCATCAACGGTTTAACCGAAGTGCAGACAGGACTTGTTGCATTCACCGCACTATTGTTCAGCAGAATAAAGACTTCATCTGAAACCGTCATATTCATCGAAGATCCCTGCATCATCGGATGCACGTGCATCGCGGTAATCCCGGAGAGACCAGTCTCGGAAACGGTGTAGCAGACTTGCTTGGTCGAGAAGTTGAAAGCGAGATGGGCAACCCCGGAAGCGGTGCTGTTCTTTACCCCAGCCAGAGATCCAGAGAGATTAGCCACCAGATTTTGCGAACCCGATGAAGGGATCGCAATAGTCGGTGACGCAGCAGCCTTTGTGCCCACCGTAAATACATATTTGCCGGTGACGACATGACCATCCAAAGCCACCACTCGGTAATTGACGGTGAAGGCACCGGTCATCGCCATGGTCTCCTTCAAATCTGCGGTCAAAGTATTTCCTTTAACAACAGCATTTGAGGCAATCTCCATTTTCATGGAATCGGTAACCGAAACCGAATTCAGAACTTTGCCCGAGACCTGCAAGAGATTGTCGGCGAAGGTGAGTGTCAACTTCGAAGGAAGCGATGTGACCGTGGAATCTACGGCGGGGTTAGAACCCACCAATACGGTATGAGCCACCGCCGCCGGAGCAACAACCAGAGTTGCAAAGAGGGCCATTGGTCCCGCTATGCGGCGGGACCAATTGACGCGACTTCGTAGATTATGCACCGACCTTGACTCCGGTGATTGTCTTAAGTGCTGAATAGACGGCAGCGGGCGACCAGCTTGGCTCTTGCGGTTTTGCCAAGTTATTGAGGCCATCCTCATCCAAATATGCCTTTAGCTTCGCTGGAATCGAATCCTTGCCTGGATTTGGATTTCCCAGATCAAGCCAGCTCCAAGTGGAATTTGGACCGATGATAACTACTTCATCGGTGTGGCTGATGTCGAAAGTATTGACTTTTCCAGTTTGCCAATCGACCGGGAGTTTTTTCATATCGGCCGCAGTGTATGCAGCTTTTTGAATAGACGCCCCGAAGTAATTCCAGAATGAATTCAGATTTGCGGTTGTTCCGCCAGCAATCAACCAGTTTGTATCGTTAAATAGTCCTTGGTAGGCCTTCAGGCGAGATGCTGTATCACGCCACCCATCTACAGACACTTCGAGAACAGTAACTTTTCCCTTTGCCTTAGAGGCTGCAACTGCGTCACCGATCTGGCGCATATTGGCCGATGTCATCGGACAAATCTCTTGACACGAAGTCAAGAAGTCAGCAATAACAACTGTCTGACCTTTAAGAGATCCAAGGGTAATTGTCTTGCCATTTGTATCAAAGAGCGGAACGCTCAATACCTTTGCAGGAATGGGCTGATTAAGAAAAGTTCCGCCGCCGGGGGCTGGCGATGCTTGACCTACGGATGGAGTTGCCGTTGGGTGATTCATCGTCGACATGCCGGACATACTGGACTTTGATGCGCCAGGTGCCGGAGAAGCAGCAAAGGCTAACTGTCCCAACCCAAATGAAATTGCAATCGTTAAAGACGCAACTCCTAGGTTAATTCGCTTATTCCTTATTTTCATTTTTCTCTTTCGTCTTAGTTAGTAGGGATAGAGTCACATCTCTTATGGAATTTATCAAGTTATGTTCAACCACATTGAGTGGTGACTAACTACAACTCGGCGATTAGTTATACCGTCTGTTCCATATGGGCTTTCGGGTGTAGGGACAGATTTAGACATTTAGACTCCTTAAATTATTTGAGAGTGAACGAAAATTGAAAATGCAATTTTCCTGGTCACTATTACTCCCCAAGCCAACGAGGGTTACTAGAAACAGAAGCTAAAGTGCCAGGTGTTTAGATTTTTACTGTGCTCACAGGTGGAGCAGTAAGACGGGAGACGGCCTCAGTTAGATAACTCTGGATGCGAGTTGCGAGTACTGTGATTTCAAGTCGAGATTGTGGGCCGACCGAAGTTTCTGCCGTTACACAGAATGCAGTGCGCGGAGCAAAAAAAGTAAGTAAGAAATATCCAGCAAAGTTCCAAAACTTTTCGCTCTTACGAATAAATAAATAGGACGCCGCACCAGAGAGAATATGCATACCAACCATTGACAGTGGGTTCATCATCGGGCCCATAGGAAGCAAAAAGGTTTTGGTAGATCCGCCGCACATAGGCGCAGGCATTCCCATTCGGCCACTGCCCAACAAGAAATGCGTCCCGGCTTGGACAAGAATGACGACTAGCGCAAGACCAGGGCCACGAAGTTCAGAAATGCTTAGTGCGGCAACCAAACCAATAATTAAGAGTGAACCAATCGCAAAGGGCAGTGCAGGGATAAAGGTTCCGCATGCGAAGGTGTGGGCAGCAATCGCCGCTACTAAAAGTACAGCGCTATTGAGGACAACCCTGAGGTTCACCGTCTGTCGCGACATAACCAAAGGATAAGCCTAAAGCCCTGCCGATTGGCAGGGCTTTAGGCCACTTATTTGCGATTAGTTGGCGGGGGTTTCGGCCAGATCGCCAGGCGTATCTGGTAGCTCAGCCTTAGGAGTACCTGTGAACGTGAAGATCTCCTTCTCGTCCTCGGTCTTAACATCGACCAAGGTGATTTCGCCGGCCTTTACATCGCCAAACAAGATCTTCTCAGAGAGTACGTCTTCGATCTCGCGCTGGATGCAACGACGCAGTGGGCGTGCACCGAGCAGTGGGTCATAGCCGCGCTTTGCGAGCAGTGCCTTTGCAGCTGGCGTCAGCTCGATACCCATGTCGCGAGCACGAAGGCGCTCATCCAAGTTGGCGATCATCAGATCAACAATCTTGATGATTTCGACTTCTGACAACTGGTGGAAGACGATGACATCATCGATGCGGTTGAGGAATTCAGGCCGGAAATGCGATTTAAGTTCGTCGTTAACTTTGCCCTTCATACGCTCGTAGTTGCCGAGTGCATCCTCGGAGTTATGGAAACCAAGTCCCAAGGTCTTCGCGATATCGCGGGTTCCCAAGTTGGTGGTCATGATGATGATCGTGTTCTTGAAATCGACGACGCGACCTTGTGAATCGGTCAGGCGACCATCTTCCAGAACCTGCAACAACGAGTTGAAGATATCTGGGTGCGCCTTTTCGACCTCGTCAAAGAGAACAACAGAGAATGGCTTGCGACGGACCTTTTCGGTCAGCTGTCCACCTTCGTCATAGCCAACGAAGCCTGGAGGTGCTCCGAAGAGGCGAGACGCGGTGTGCTTCTCGCTGTACTCAGACATATCAAGCTGAATCAGCGCATCAGAATCACCGAAGAGGAACTGTGCGAGTGTGCGTGACAGTTCTGTCTTACCAACACCGGATGGACCAGCGAAGATAAATGAGCCGCCCGGACGCTTTGGATCCTTGAGACCAGCGCGAGTACGGCGGATTGCTTGTGACAACGCCTTAATCGCTTGATCTTGTCCAATAACGCGACGATGCAACTCGTCTTCCATGCGCAACAGACGCGCGGTCTCTTGCTCCGTCAACTTGAAGACTGGAATGCCGGTCGCGGTTGAAAGGACTTCAGCGATCAACTCTTCGTTGACTTCTGCGACGACATCGAGATCGCCGGCCTTCCATGACTTCTCGGCGTCAATCTTTTCTGCAATCAAATTCTTTTCGGTATCACGAAGTGCAGCAGCGCGTTCGAAATCCTGACCATCGATCGCTGATTCCTTCTCTTTACGAGTAGCAGCAATCTTGTCATCAAAGGCGCGGAGCTCTGGTGGCGCTGTCATGCGGCGAATGCGCAGGCGCGAACCGGCTTCATCGATCAAGTCGATTGCCTTATCTGGCAAGAAGCGATCTGAGATGTAGCGATCGGCCAGCGTTGCAGCTGATACGAGCGCGTCATCCGAAATCGAGACTTTGTGGTGGGATTCGTAACGATCACGAAGGCCCTTAAGAATTTCAATTGTGTGAGCAACCGATGGCTCCGCTACTTGGATTGGTTGGAAGCGACGCTCGAGCGCAGCATCCTTCTCCAGGTGCTTGCGGTATTCGTCCAACGTGGTCGCACCAATTGTCTGCAACTCACCGCGGGCGAGCATTGGCTTCAGAATGCTTGCTGCGTCAATCGCACCTTCAGCAGCGCCAGCGCCGACCAAAGTATGAATCTCATCGATGAAAAGAATGATGTCGCCGCGTGTGCGGATCTCTTTCAAGACCTTCTTGAGGCGCTCTTCGAAATCACCACGGTAACGAGAACCAGCAACCAACGCACCGAGATCCAGTGAGTAGACCTGCTTATCTTTCAGTGTCTCTGGCACGTCACCCTTAACGACTGCTTGAGCCAAGCCCTCGACGATTGCAGTCTTACCAACGCCTGGTTCACCGATAAGAACTGGGTTGTTCTTGGTGCGGCGTGAAAGCACCTGCATCACGCGCTCAATTTCTTTCTCGCGACCAATAACTGGATCCAACTTACCTTCGCGCGCGGCTTGGGTGAGATTGCGACCGAATTGATCGAGTACAAGTGAGGTGGATGGAGTTCCCTCAGCTGGCCCAGCGTTCGCTGGCTCCTTGCCTTGGTAACCGGAGAGCAATTGAATGACTTGGTTGCGGACGCGACCCAAATCAGCGCCGAGCTTTACTAATACTTGTGCGGCTACGCCTTCACCTTCACGAATCAAACCAAGCAAGATGTGCTCAGTACCGATGTAGTTGTGACCCAGCTGCAGCGCTTCGCGAAGTGAAAGTTCCAGAACTTTCTTTGCGCGCGGCGTGAAAGGAATATGTCCGGAAGGCGCTTGCTGTCCTTGACCGATAATTTCTTCAACCTGTGAGCGAACCGCCTCGAGCGAAATGTTCAACGCCTCTAACGCTTTAGCGGCGACGCCTTCGCCTTCATGGATGAGGCCGAGAAGGATGTGCTCGGTACCGATGTAGTTGTGGTTAAGCATGCGAGCCTCTTCTTGGGCCAGCACAACAACACGGCGAGCTCGATCTGTAAAGCGCTCAAACATTAAGCGATCTCCTTCTGTATGGGAGCTTCTGGGGATACTTCATAGCCTAATAGTTAACGCCGATTGGGGCATATTTATGCCCGAGCGAGGGCCAAATCTGAGCGGAAGAGGGTAAAAATTAAAGAATCTTGAGCATTCGGGTATTGCCCAAGGTATTCGGCTTGACAGCCTCGAGGTCCAAGAATTCCGCCACACCTTGGTCGTACGAACGAAGCAATTCGGCATACACATCAGGCTCAACCGGCGTGCCCTCGATGACCTGGAAACCATGGCTTCCGAAAAACTCGGTCTCGAAAGTTAAACAAAATATCCGTTTTACTCCGACCGCTTGTGCGCGGGAAACAATCGCATCCAAAATCTTGTGGCCAATGCCTTGTCGATGGTGATCCGCGGCAACCGCGACGGTACGGACTTCAGCGAGGTCTTCCCACAAAACGTGGAGCGCTCCGCAACCTACAACTTTTTCGCCAATGACTGCGACCGTGAATTCCTGCACGCTTTCGTACAAGGTGACGGTCTCCTTGCCGAGCAATCGGCCAGGTGCAGCGTAGGTGTCAATCAACGCCCGAATTTGTTTTACATCACTTGTGCGGGCAGTTCGAATCTCGATTGAGTCACTGGTCATGCGGCTTATTCCTCAGGCTTTACCAGCGGGAACAAAATGGTCTCGCGAATTCCCAGACCAGTCAGCGCCATCAACAATCGATCTACGCCCATTCCCATTCCACCCATTGGTGGCATGGCATATTCCATGGCGCGCAAGAAGTCTTCATCTAATTGCATCGCTTCGAGATCACCCTTTGCGGCGAGAAGTGATTGCTCGGTTAGACGTTCACGTTGGATGACCGGGTCAATTAACTCGGAATAACCAGTCGCTAACTCAAAGCCTTCAACATACAAATCCCACTTCTCCACCACGCCTGGGATAGTGCGGTGTGCGCGAACTAATGGCGAAGTATCAACCGGATAACCCTTAACGAAGATTGGGCCCTGCAATTTATCTTCGCAGACGTGTTCAAAGATTTCTTCAGCCAACTTGCCGGTTACCCACTTTGGATCGACTTTCATGCCCAACTTGGTCGCGATGGTTTTGAGTTCATCGATTGAGGTAAGCGCGGTGACTTCTTGGCCAACGCCATTCGAAATCAAATCAAAGAGCGAGGCTTCTTCCCATTTTCCACCGAGATCCAGCTGGCGACCATCGTGGTGTGTAACAACATGGCTTCCTGCAACAGCCATCGCTGCGTTTTGAATCAACGAGCGGGTGAGATCCGCGATGGTGTCCCAATCGCCATAGGCTTCATACGATTCAATCATTGCGAATTCTGGCGAGTGGCTTGAATCAGCGCCTTCGTTTCGGAAATTGCGGTTTATTTCAAAGACTCGTTCGATTCCGCCGACCACACAGCGCTTGAGAAATAGTTCTGGTGCAATACGCAAGAACAAATCCATGTCATAAGCATTGCTATGTGTCTTAAATGGTCGAGCCGTTGCGCCACCATGCATAACCTGAAGCATCGGGGTTTCGACTTCAATAAAATCACGAGCGTTGAATGTCTCACGCAACGAACGCATCACGGCTGGACGTAGGCGGGCATTTGAACGCGCCTCGGGACGAACAATCAGATCCACATAACGCATCCGAACGCGAGTCTCTTCCGAGAGTGGCTTGTGCTCGACTGGTAGTGGACGAAGCGACTTGGCTGCGATCTGCCATGAGGTTGCGAGAATCGAGAGCTCACCGCGCTTAGAAGTAATGACTTCACCGGTAACGCTGACCAGATCGCCTAAGTCGATATCGCCCTTCCATAAATCAAGTGACTCTTGACCCACCTTGTCGAGCGAGAACATCGCCTGCAGTTCAGTGCCGTCGCCTTCGCGCAACGTTGCAAAGCAGAGCTTGCCGGTATCGCGCTTGAAAATTACTCGCCCGGTAACGCTTTCGATCTCGCCGGTGGCAACATCAATTGCCAAATCTTTGTGCTTTTCGCGAATCGCCTTAAGCGAAGTTGTGCGCGGAACCTCTACTGGGTAGGCCTCTTGGCCACGAGCGATGATCGCACCGCGCTTCTCGCGACGAATCCGAAGTTGCTCCGGTAGGTCGTCCTCGTGTGCGTCTGGCTGTGGGTTTTCTGCGCTCATAATGCGGGGAGTCTACCCTGTTGGATTTGGATGTTGATATTAGATGTCAGTGATTGCGCTCATGGACTAACCGCAGTCCAATCAGCGTTAAATCTGGCTCATGAAAATCAATGTTTTCGGCGATACCAATTACCAATGGGGCTAGTCCGCCGGTGGCAATCACAGTAATTTCGCCCGAATCAGGATAGAGCGATTCGAGTTCATCACTGATGCGATCGACCAAGCCGTCGACCTGTCCGGTGAATCCATAAATAGTGCCGGACTGCAAAGCTTCGACCGTATTTTTTCCGATCACGTTCTTCGGAACGACGAGCTCTACCTTACGCAACTGTGCGGCGCGGGCCGCTAGTGCTTCAACCGAAATCTCGATTCCCGGAGCAAGCGCGCCACCGAGAAATTCGCCTTTCGGAGAAACAACATCCAAATTCGTTGAGGTACCAAAATCAACAACGATGCAGGCACCGTCCTTGCCGTAAAGCTCGTGCGCCGCCAAGGTGTTAACAATTCGGTCCGCGCCGATCTCTTTCGGGAAATCAACGAGTAATGGCACGCCAGTCTTTACTCCGGGTTCAATCAATGTGGTGGGAATATCTTGGAAGTAAAGGTCGATCATTGTGCGGATTTCGCGCAACACCGATGGCACAGTTGAGCAGACCGCAAGACCGGTGACTGTGTATCCCTCGATCAGAGATCGGTACCGAAGCCAGAGTTCATCAGCGGTATCGCGTGGGTCGGTCTTCACGCGCCACGAATGAACTAGTTCTTCTCCGTCAAAGACGCCAAGAACCGTATTTGTATTTCCCACATCGATTGTCAGAAGCATTTACTTCTCCTTACGGTTCTTGAGGTCAACGCCAATATCCAAAACAGTGGCCGAATGAGTCAGCGCGCCGACGGCCAAATAATCAACACCGGTGGCTGCGTACGCTGCAGCATTTTCAATACTCAAGCCACCCGAAGCTTCGAGTCGAGTTCGGCCATTAACAATACGAACCGCTTCGGCACATTGTTCTGGCGTCATGTTGTCGAGCAGCACCAAGTGCGCTCCCGCATCAACGACTTCCACAAGTTGTTCTAAATTATCGACTTCGACTTCGATTGAGATATTGGGGAATGCAGACCGAACCGCATCAAACGCCGCTACAACGCCACCGGCCGCGACAATGTGATTATCTTTCACAAGCGCAGCATCGGATAACGACATTCGGTGGTTGACTCCCCCGCCCGCACGAACGGCGAACTTTTCAACTTCGCGCAGCAACGGCGTGGTCTTACGAGTATCGCGAATCTCTGTCTTGTGTCCAGCGACGGCCGAGACCCAGTTGTGGGTAAGAGTGGCGATGCCGCTTAACCGGCCAAGAAAGTTAAGTGCGGTACGTTCAGTCAGCAACAGCGCGCGAGTCAGCCCATATGCCTCAATGATGACCTGACCTGCGTCAACATGATCGCCCTCGTTAACCAGAATCAAATAATCAGTAATGCCTTGGGTCTCCAAGGTTGCGGCCGCCACATGCAATCCAGCAACGATGCCGCTCTTGCGCGCGCGATATTCCGCAACCGATTGATGGTCTGCTGGAATTGTGGCGACAGAGGTGACATCAACACCCCCTGCTAAGTCTTCGGTGATCGTGGCCTTCACCAATGATTCGATATGGGTCGGATCTAACTTCAGCAACTGCAGCTGGTTAACGAGCGGTTGTGACAGTGCCATTACTTCACCTCCTCAAAAGATGTGGACCAATTGCCAGAAGCATCCAGATGTTGGATCACGCGCTTGCGCCATTCAGGTCGAGTTTCTAAATGATCGCTCCGCCAATGCGAACCCCGTGATTCTCCACGCGCCAGAGCGGAGCGAACAATCGCAACCGCGAGCAAATAGAGGTTCGATACTTCCCAGGTATCTAGTCCGGGCGCATCACTTGTGTGATGAGAAAGTCGTTCAAGTAATGCGGCGGTTTCAGTGAGCGATGCATCCGAACGCATAACGCCAGCGCCTTGACTCATCCCCAACTGCAGCGGCAACTTAACATCGGAGCGCAAGAGAAATGCCGGTGATGCGTCATCAACGGGTTCTTGTTGAGCCGGCAGCTCTGAAGCAATATTGGCTGCGATTCGAGTTCCGAATACCAGGCCTTCTAGCAGTGAGTTAGAGGCCAATCGATTTGCGCCATGGGCGCCAGTACACGCGGTCTCACCACATGCATACAAGCCGTCGATTGTTGTACGTCCATGCAAATCTACTTTTACGCCACCAGATGCGTAATGCGAAGCAGGTGCGACTGGAATCAATTGTTTGGTGGGATCGATTCCGTTTTCTATGCACGAGGCATAGATGGTTGGAAAGCGAGTAGCAAAGTCGTGGATCCCAGTGGCATCCAACCAGACGTGCGGCGAATGCGATTCCTTCATCTGAGTGAAGATTGCCTTCGCGACAACATCGCGCGGCGCTAAATCTGCTTGCGGGTGCTTGCCCACCATAAAGCGCTCGCCTTTGTCGTTTACCAAAAATGCGCCTTCACCTCGTACCGCTTCGCTGATCAATGGCTGTTGTCCACCTGCTGCGGCATCGCGCCAGAGCACCGTGGGATGAAACTGAATGAATTCGACATCCGCAATTGCAGCGCCAGCTCGAAGCGCTAGCGCAACACCATCACCGGTAGAAACAGAAGGGTTGGTTGTTTGCGAATAGACCTGGCCGAGACCACCAGTTGCAATAACAACGGCGCGCGCCAGTCCACGGCCAACGCCATCTTTACTGCCGGCACCAATCACGTGCAAGGTAACGCCACAGACTCTGCCGGTCGCACTCTTCAGAACATCGAGCGCAAGCGCATTTTCAATAACTTCAATTCCAATATCGCTGCGGACTGCAGCGAGCAAAGCACGCGAAATTTCGGCTCCAGTAGCATCGCCACCAGCATGCAAGATTCGATTACGTAGATGTCCGCCTTCACGCGTTAATGCAATCTCGCCAGTTTCAGATTTATCAAAGACTGCACCTCGGGCAATTAATTTGCGTACTGCTTCTGGACCTTCGGAAACGAGAACTTCAACAGCTTGGCTATCGCACAGATCGGCGCCGGCAATCAGCGTGTCTTTCTTATGTTGTTCGGGCGTATCGCCGGGTCCAAGTGCAGCCGCAATGCCGCCTTGTGCCCATTTAGTGGAACCTTCGTCAATCTTGGCCTTGGTCACCAACAAAACCGAGAGACCAGATGCGCGAATCTGCAACGCCGTTGTTAAACCTGCAACGCCAGAACCAATCACGATTACGTCGGCGGTAGTTGTCCAGCCTGGTGCACCAGCTAATAACTTCATGAGTTGGCCACCTGCATCGGCATATTGTCCAGCAATCGGACCCCATTTACCCAACCCGCAATGATTGCTCGGGCAGCGCCGGTATCGGGCGTCGCAAGCTGGAAATTGGATTCATCGATTATTTCGGCGTAATCCAAGGTAAAACCAGGCTCGGTTGCTAACACTTGATGGAGAACCCCTCGTTGGTTCGCGAACCCTGTTGCCTGAGAGGCTTCGCGCAGCGCTCGTGAGATCACCAGTGAAGAAAGACGTCCGGCTTCATCCAACCGGATATTTCGAGAGGACATCGCCAGGCCATCGGGTTCGCGTACCAATGGCGCCGCAACGATGGTAATGGGCAGATCGAGGTCGTGCACTAATTGTCGAATCAAAAAGAGTTGCTGAAAATCTTTTTCGCCAAAAATCGCGACTTCAGGTTGTACGAGATCAAAGAGTCGTTTCACCACGGTTACGACACCATCGAAATGTCCGGCGCGATGTACACCTTCGTAGAGATTGCCGATTGGGCCAGCCTTAATAATTATTGGTTCCGCTGGATACATCTCTTCGACCGTCGGCGCCCAGACATAATCCGCGCCCGCAGATTTTGCTTTTTCAGTATCGCCCGCCACGTCCCGCGGATACTTCGCAAGATCATCTGGATTCTCGAATTGCAGCGGATTAACGAAAATACTTACGGCGACGTGTGGCGCACATCTTCGTGCAAGAGAAATGAGTGATTGGTGGCCAGCATGAAGCGCGCCCATAGTCGGCACAAAGGCCAGTGGGTGCTTCATCTCGTGCATCATGCTCCAGTCCTTTCGGGGTACCGGGCTATCAGGAGATTAAGGTTACTCGGCTAGGTTCAGCGCCGCCAATAGCGAGGCGACGTCGCCTTTACCCGGAATAAATCCAGCGGGATCAATCTCATTCCACGGTTGTAATACAAAGCCACGTTCGTGGGCTCGAGGGTGTGGCAACACAATTTCGTCGGTATCCATCACGACATCGCCCGCGACAATCAGGTCTAAATCCAACGTTCGTGGCCCCCATCGAACATCGCGAACTCGACCAAGCTTTGCCTCGATCTCGTGCATGGCACGTAACAAATCAAGTGGATCAAGATTGCTCTCGCCTATCGCGACTGCATTTTGATAATTCGGTTGTTCCGGACCGCCGACTGGTTCGGTCTCAATGATCGTGGAGAGATCGGTGATTTCAATGATTTTGGCGAGCTCTGCCACACCCGCTTCAATCATCACGTGTGGTTCTTGGTTTCCGTTGGGCAAATTAGAGCCCAGGGCAATGACAACTTTCATCGCGTCCGTTCGATGGTGACCGCAACATCGGCAAACTCAACCGGAATCGGTGCATGCGGTTTATGAACGGTTACCTTCACTGATGGCGCCAAGGTAAATCGTTGCAGAATTTCGGTAGCAATTCGTTCCGCTAGTGCCTCAATTAAAGCGACGCTCGGTCCAGTTATTTCCGCGACCACGACGTCAGCGATATCGGCATAGTTAACCGTCTGTGTCAGATCGTCGCTTTTGCCTGCGGCGAGTAAATCGATTCGCAATTCAATATCGCAAATAAATTCTTGACCCTCAAGTCGCTCGTTCTCAAATACCCCGTGATAGCCAATAGCACTGATGCCCGTGACAGTGATTAAATCCATTACCGCTTTAACCTCTCGACCACTTCAATTGCATCGCGATGCGGCTTTACCGAATGCGTCCGCACTCCCCAAACGCCCAACCGAGCCATCTCGGTGGTTATCGCGATGGTTGCTGATTCGCGATTGTCGGGGTCAACGCCTTCAAGAAGTTCGCCCAAGAATCGTTTACGCGAAGCTCCGATAAGCAATGGATACCCAAGCAATGAGAGTCGATCGATATTCGACAACAACTCCCAGTTGTGTTCGGCTGTTTTTGCAAAGCCGATGCCCGGATCCAGAATTATCTGTTCTGCTTGCACGCCGGCCTTGATTAGCGCTTCGGTTCGGTCCTCCAGTTCATCTTTTACTTCAGAGACCACATTCTTGTAGACCGCTTTGCTCTGCATATCTGCCGAATGTCCGCGCCAGTGCATGGCAACATATTGAATCTGCGGATTCTTCGCAATCAGTGGCGCCATGTCAGCATCGGCAAGCCCACCGCTCACATCGTTCACGTACTGCGCACCAGCGCTAATCGCAGCTAAAGCAGTGCTCGCACGCATCGTGTCGATGCTAACCGTTGCGCCAAGTTCGACTAATTCGGTGATGATGGGAACAACTCGATTCTGTTCTTCATCAGGCGATACTCGTTCGGCGCCGGGCCGGGTCGATTCGCCACCGACATCAATAATGTCTACGCCCTCGGCGATCATTGTTTGCGCGCGTGTTAGCGCATCGGCGAAAGAAAAATGGCGACCACCATCGGCGAAAGAATCAGGCGTGACGTTAAGAATTCCCATCACCAGGGTTCGGCTGGTCATGAAAGTATGAGTGACATCGCCTCTGCGCGAGTAGCCGCATGGCGCAATTGCCCACGGACCGCGCTCGTTGTTGTGCGGGCGGCGGTTTTACGTACGCCACGCATTGACATGCACAAATGTTCGCAATCAATGACAACAATAACGCCAGCTGGATCCAGGACTTCAACCAACGCGTCAGCAACCTGAGTCGTCAGTCGTTCTTGAACCTGCGGCCGCTTGGCATACATATCCACCAACCGTGCGAGCTTGGAAAGGCCAGTGATACGACCGCTCTCACCTGGGATATAGCCGATATGTGCCACACCGTGAAATGGCGTCAGGTGATGTTCGCAATGTGAGAAGACTTCGATATCTCTCACAATCACGAGCTCGCTATGTCCTAAATCGAAAGTTGTTGAAAGAACTTCTTGCGGAGTTTGAAACAGCCCCGCGAAGTTCTCACGCATCGCGCGAGCCACTCTGGCTGGGGTATCCCGCAATCCATCACGGTCTGGATCTTCTCCGATAGCGATGAGCAGTTCTTTTACCGCGCGCTCAGCACGATCCTGATCAAACTCGTTCTTCGCTCCACCCGCGAGTGGACCCATCGAAACTGAGTTGATATCACTCACTAGCAGGTGGCGCTTTCTTCACAGCGGCTTTTTTGGCAACCTTCTTTACAGGTGCTTTCACTTCAGCAACAGCCTTCGCTTCGGCTGGTGCTTCGGCTTCAACAACTGGTTGTTGCGGCTTCGCTGGTGAAAGTGCAACTGGCGGTTTAGAGCTTGGAGTGCGAGTAGCAGACCCTGTCCAAGCTGGACGAGGTCCAACTGGCTTTACCTTGGCAAAGATGCGTTCAATCTCATCCTTAAGCAAAGTTTCTTTTTCAAGGAGCTCCACGACCAGCTCGTCCAAAATCGATTGGTTAGCTACCAGAATGTTGTACGCCTCTTGATGCGCGTTCTCGATCAGGACGCGGATCTCGGAATCAACGACACCGGCAATCTCTTCTGAATAATCGCGTTGGTGTCCGTAGTTGCGACCCAAGAATGGTTCGCCTTCAGATACACCCAGCTTGATAGCTCCAATGCGTTCGGTCATTCCATACTGAGTAACCATCGCGCGCGCCAAGTTAGTCGCCTTCTCAATATCGTTCGAGGCGCCGGTAGTTGGATCATGGAAGATCAATTCTTCAGCGGCACGGCCACCCAATGAATAAGCCAATTGATCGAGCATTTGATTGCGCGTTGTCGCATAACGATCTTCATCCGGCAAAATCATGGTGTAACCAAGCGCGCGACCGCGCGGCATGATGGTGATCTTGTGGACTGGGTCGGTATGTGGCAGCGCATGCGCAACCAACGCGTGACCACCTTCGTGATACGCAGTGATGCGGCGCTCTTCTTCGGTCATTAATCGCGTAGTGCGCTGTGGACCAGCCATCACGCGATCGATTGCTTCATCCAGCGCTTGAACCGTGATTGCCTTGGCATTGGTGCGAGCGGTGAGAAGCGCTGCTTCGTTCAATACATTCGCTAAGTCAGCACCAGTAAATCCTGGTGTCCGCTTTGCAAAATCAGAGAGCTCGATGTTCTTCGCCATCGGTTTGCCCTTGGCATGGACTTCGAGAATTGCAGTACGACCCTTGAGATCGGGGCGATCGACCGGAATCTGACGATCAAAGCGACCAGGACGCAAGAGCGCTGGATCAAGTACATCCGGACGGTTGGTTGCCGCAATCAAAATGACTTGACCGTTGGCTTCAAAGCCATCCATCTCGACCAATAATTGGTTGAGTGTTTGTTCGCGCTCATCGTGACCGCCACCGAGGCCAGCGCCACGTTGCCGTCCCACGGCATCGATTTCGTCAACGAAGATAATCGCAGGTGCGGCTGCCTTTGCTTGCGCAAAGAGATCGCGTACTCGTGATGCACCAACGCCAACAAACATCTCGACGAATTCAGAGCCCGAGATAGAGAAGAAGGGAACGCCAGCTTCGCCTGCAACCGCGCGAGCAAGGAGCGTCTTACCGGTTCCTGGTGGGCCGTAAAGCAATACGCCCTTCGGAATCTTCGCGCCAATATCTTGATACTTCTTTGGATCAGCTAAGAAGTCTTTTATTTCGCGCAGCTCTGCGACAGCTTCATCTGCACCCGCGACATCGGCAAAGGTGTTCTTTGGCATCTCTTTGGTCTGCAGTTTTGCTTTGGAGCGGCCGAAGGAGAAGACCTTGCGACCACCTTGAGCGTTGCTCATAAAGAGCAAGAACAAGAAGCCAAGCAAGAGATACGGCGCAAAACTAAAGAAGATGGTCGCCCAGATTGATTGCGCACCAATTTTTACATCCCACGCCTTTGGTGGTGGATTGCTGGTCAAGAGTTCAACAATTTGTGGCTCTTCACCAG
>Ga0214171_1000294_pt1 | contig 18481 bp, 22 predicted proteins | sample TroBogEpilimnion_40_FD_153009 | JGI IMG/M metagenome (GOLD analysis project Ga0214171, IMG submission 153009) | Freshwater microbial communities from Trout Bog Lake, WI - 02JUL2007 epilimnion | ecosystem: Environmental > Aquatic > Freshwater > Lake > Epilimnion/Euphotic zone | place: Trout Bog... | reverse complement strand
AACGAGCTGGCGCTGAGACATATAGTTATTACAGCGCGAGCGCAGCTTGTTGTAGTGCAGACAACTCACCGCAACCCTTGACGCCAAGATCCAGCAGCTGATTGAGCAGAGCGCGATCAAATGGCTTGCCCTCAGCGGTGCCTTGGACTTCAACAAAATTACCATCGGCGGTGCAGACAATATTCATATCTGTATCAGCCGATACATCTTCGTGATAACAGAGATCCAACATGGGCACACCATTGATAATTCCAACGCTGACTGCAGAAACGCCTTGGCTAATCGGGTTACGATTCACCGCTACGTGGCCATTTGCCTTCGCCCACGCAATCGCATCCATCAACGCAACATAGGCACCAGTGATCGCGGCGGTACGAGTTCCACCATCGGCTTGCAACACATCACAGTCCACCACAATCGTGTTCTCCCCCAGTTGCTGGGTATCCACAACCGCCCGAAGCGAGCGACCAACTAAACGAGAAATTTCTTGAGTGCGACCGCCGAGCTTGCCCTTGACGCTCTCGCGATCAGAACGGGTGTGAGTTGCGCGAGGCAACATTGAATACTCCGAGGTCACCCAACCTTTACCTGATCCAGTAAGCCAACGTGGGACGCCTGGCGTGAATGATGCAACACAGAGCACGCGAGTATTTCCGAATTCAACAAGCACTGAACCCTCGGCATTGTTTAGCCAATTGCGAGTGAACTTAATTGGACGCAACTCATTTGCGGCGCGACCATCAATACGTGCTTCACTCATTGTTCTGTCCTCTGTTCGTGGTGTTAGTTATTTATATTTTGCGAGACCGTGGTTACTTCTGGTCCCAAGAATCTGCGGGCCAAGCCGCTGAACTTTGCGGTGCCGCCGGTCGCAACAAATTGATACTCGGCCGGCTTATTGCCGCGCAGCATCTGTGATTCGGCAAGTACTCGATACAGATCTTTTGCCGTCTCTTCAGCGCTGGAAATTAGAGTCACATCGTTACCCATGACCAACGAGATAACACCAGTGAGCAATGGGTAATGCGTGCAACCGAGCACCAAGGTATCCACGCCATCGTTGATGAGTGGCGCCAGATAGGTTCGCGCTATCGCGGTAATTTCTGGACCTGAAGTCTCGCCGCGCTCAACAAACTCAACGAATTGTGGGCAGGCATACGATGAAATCTGAAGCTGTGGGGCTGCGGCAAAGGCATCGAGATAAGCGGCGGAATCAATCGTCGCTTGCGTGCCAATCACGCCGACTTTGCCGGTGCGGGTAGCTGAAACAGCGCGCCGTACTGCGGGCTGAATAACCTCAATCACGGGTACGTCATATCGCTCACGTGCATCACGCAACATCGCAGCGCTAGCCGTGTTACAGGCAATCACGAGCGCCTTGACGCCCGAAGCAACGAGTTGATCCAAAATCTCAAGTGCGAATCCGCGAACTTCGGCCAATGGTCGTGGACCATACGGTCCGCGTGCGGTATCCCCCACGTAGATAAGTGATTCGTGCGGCAGCTGATCAATGATTGCGCGGGCAACAGTCAATCCGCCGACGCCAGAATCGAATACCCCGATCGGCGAATCAGGAGTGATTGGCGCCGAGCTCATGGAATCAGTCTAGCTAATCATCGCTGCAAGTAGATTCTCTTGTAGCCATCCCAGCCAGAAATAGACCGCATAAACCGCTTTTTGCGGATCTTCATCAGGCAATAATTCAAAAGTGTCGAAGCTATCGGCCTCAATATTGAGGCGCACCGATAAAGCCAAACGCAAATCATTAAGAGCCACTAGCCAGGTATCACCATCAAGTTCTTCGACTCGGCCACCTTTAGAGAGCTGATCTGCACCAATCTCGTCAACGATAAGCGCGAGCTCCGTGCGTATCGACCGGAGTGCTTCCGACTTGTGGCGTCGTAACGTCGGTTCGGTATACCGTCGGAAGTCTGCTGATGCTTCGGGGTCGGCATATGCATTCGGCAAGAGTCGAAGCAAAACGGGGTCCTCTGGCGTTGGAACTTCAGCTCCCAATCCCATGAGCTGTGCCAATGGATCGTCGTTCGAATAATGGTGCTCGAAATTCGAATCCCCGAGCAACTCGAGCAGTTGCTCAACCAAATTAATGAGGATGTGGGCCTCGTCCAAGGTCAGATCAAGTGCGAATCCATCACCCATGCGCGAAAAGTTTGACATCTATTTATATCGCTTCGTTACATCTTGTCATCGCGTTGCAGCGTGGCCCATAGACCATGTTCGTGCAGTCGTTGCACGTCCCGTTCCATCTCTTCGCGACTGCCTGTTGTTACGGCGGCTCGGCCCTCGTTATGCACTTGCATCATCAACTCATGCGCATGTTCTGGCGTGAATTCAAAGAGCTTGATAAATACATAAGTCACATATGTCATGAGATTCACTGGGTCATCCCAAACAACGGTCACCCATGGTCGATCGAGAAGCTGATCGAGGCTGAGGTCGACATCCGTCATTGTGCTCATGAGATGACTACCGTACTAAAACCATCGCCGCTGCGGAAGCACTCGCGAGATAGCGTGCATCACTCGCGGTCTGTGCATGTAACGGATAGATGCCAGCAGCTGATTCTGTTAGCGAAACCGAATAACCGCCTGTCGCATCAGTCACGCCCGTTCCGATTACTGAGCGACCATCGGTAACGGTGACGGTGACTCCGGCAGCAGCCGGTTGGACGGATCCGGTCACGCTGTACGTCGCGCCAACCTTTATCGACGTCGGTGCTTGAATGGAGATGAGTCGAGTGGGAATAACACTCACACTTTGAGTATTGCTCGCTAACTTGGTCCAGGTCGAACCAGAGTGCATTGTTACCGTCGTTGATTCACTCGGGAGAACATTGACGGAGACGCTGCCGTCCACGCCAGTTATTGCGGCGTAGGCGCTGGCACTATCTTTATCAGGCGTCGTCACCTGAACAGTCACCGGAATACCAGCAACGGATGTGCCATCTGCGAGCGTAAATTTTCCAATGAAGAGAGCGCTGTCACCATACGAAAGCATCGTGGACGCTCCGGTTAAAGAACCCAAAACCTTGTCTGGCGCAATCGATAGCGCTACTTGGCGAACCGCCGTCATTGCAGACGGGTCTTCCATTCCCAACGTCCATTCGGCAATGCCCGCAATATGAAATTGAGCAACCAGATTTGCGCGCGCTGCGAAGCCTTGTGCATCTTGGTACCAGGCTTGATATGTCGCTGTGCACGAGGTCGGCACACCTGCTTTGGTCGATCCGTTATACGTCTTTTGATAAGTAAAGGATGTTTCTGCATATTGCTGATTGAATGTCGGCGCCGCGCCATTTGCTGAATACAAACCTTGCGCCTTGTTCATCCCAAAAACCGCAGGTGCACCAGAAACTGAGGCAGAGACGTCCGCTGGGCATACGCCGGTTACTTTTGTTACCCAGACTCGACCGTATCCCGGAACTCCTAAATAGATTTTTGAGGCCGGTATGACCGATACCGCGTACTGAAGTGCTGCGGTTGCCCAATCTATTGGGCCGATAGGACCCGGCGAAGACGTGGAATAGTCATAGGCCATGATTCGTAACCGATCGATATATGTAGCGATGGCCGCCCACGAATAAACGTAATACCCTTTCTTACCGGTCGCTGGATTGAATAAGACTGGCGTAGTTACGGATAACAATTTATTTTGCGCGTGCAGCGCATCGCCTAGCTCGTGAATAAATTGAACCCATAGCGGCGCAGTTGTTGGCCAGGTGGCGTTGCCATCTGCAAATGCAAAGTTTTCGAAATCTAAATCTATTCCTGCATATTTATTATTCATGACCAGATTGAGAATCGCTCGCTCGATATTTGCTCGAGCAGCTGGGTTAGCAAGCAATCCTGCGAGTACGCCTTTATTCGTTCCGTCCGTAATGGTGGGCAAGAGTTGAAGATTGGCCGCGGTCAGACTGTCGATCTGCTGTTGTATCGGAACCGTCAATTTCGATGCGGTGTATAAATCTGTAATCGTGTTCTGGTCTGTCAACGTGTACCAGAATGGAGTGATCTCTTGCATGAGATCCGCGTTGGCGAGCACCGACGCATAACCCGAAACTGAACCGTAATAGGTATCCCAGCCAGTCAAGATTCGTCGAGGTGGGTTATCTGCTTGTGCTGGCGTAGTGCGTACTGTTGAGAGGATAAGTGAAAGCGCTAGCGCACAAACATTGAGCACGCGGATTTTGGACATCCGCTACTCCTTCTTCAAGCCGTCGTAAATTTCTTTACAGATGGGGCAGATCGGAAATTTCTCGGGGTCGCGACTCGGCACCCACTTTTTGCCACACAGGGCGCGCACTGGCTTGCCTGTGACGGCAGATTCCACAATCTTCTCTTTGCGAACGTAATGAGCAAACCGCTCGTGATCGCCATCTTCGTATTGATAGGTGGTCTCTTCTTGCTCAAGCACATCGCCAGCAGGAAGACCAACGCTCGGGATCGTAAGAGGCTGTTCGTCGAACGGGGCAGCCTGAGCGGTGATCACGGATAAAGAGTACTGCGGCGGTAACCGGTTACCGTATTATTCAGTAATGAAAGATTTGCTGCGCACGGCTGATTTAAGCCGAGACGATGTCGACATGCTGCTCGATACCGCGGCACGATTCACTACTCATCCACTTCAAGCAACCGACGCGCTCGCGCATCAGTCGGTCGCGATTTACATGACCAAGCCATCAACTCGCACTCGCTTAGCGACCGAAACCGCAGTCGCCCATCTGGGTGGCACCCCAGTATTTTTGCGTGGCGATGATTTGCAGCTAGGCCGCGGCGAAACGATTTCTGATACAGCGCGCATCATCAGCGGCTACGCATCTGCGCTGGTTGTTCGCACCTTTAAGCAATCTGATGTTGATGAACTTGGTATGCATGCATCGATTCCGGTTATCAACGCGCTGACCGATGATGATCATCCGACGCAATTGCTCGCAGACTGGATCACCATTCGCGAAGTCTTTGGCTCAGATGTCTCCGGTCGTAAATTCACCTATGTCGGTGATGGAAACAATATGGCCCATGCTTGGCTCACCATGGGTGCAATCATGGGTGCACATGTCGTAGCCGCGACGCCAGCCGGAAAATGGGCGCCCGATCCTGCTGCAGTTTCTGCTGCACAAGCAATCGCCGCAACCAATGGCGCCACCATCGAAGTCACCAATGATGTTGAAGCCGCGGTTCGTGGTGCAAGCGCTGTTTATACCGATGTCTGGATGTCGATGGGTGATCCAGAAGCCGAGCGCACCGAAAAACTTGCAGCGCTCTCACCTTTTGCAGTCACTGAAAAATTAATGTCGCTTACCGCCGCGGATTCAATCTTTATGCATTGCCTGCCAGCCCATCGGGGCGAAGAAGTTGAGGCGGCTGTCATCGATGGACCGAAGTCCGTTATCTGGCGTGAGGCATACCATCGCCGCACTACCATTCAGGCGATCCTGTATCACGCCGTTCGGGGCGAGCTCAAGGGTCGGTAATCACGCCGGTAATTCAGTAATTCGTTATAGAAAATTGGTTGTTTTTTAATAGCATCGCGTTACTGTCTCAGTATGCGAATAGCTGTGGCCAAAGAAATTCGGGCGGGCGAAAAACGCGTTGCCCTTGTCCCCGACATCATCTCCAAGCTCACTCGAGCCGGGTTAGAGGTCGTTATTGAATCCGGAGCGGGCGTCGCTGCTCAATTCTCTGATCAACAATTCATTGATGCCGGGGCAACCGTGAAATCTGGCAACGTCATCAGCGATGCAGATATCGTCGCCGCGGTTTCACCGCTTACGCCCGACCAAATGAAGAGTTTGAAAAAGGGCGCTATCACCATCTCTTTCTTGTCACCAACAACGTCGGCGGATTCCATCGATGCAGCTGCTAGCGCCGGTGTTACCGCGCTTGCACTGGAATTGGTCCCCCGTATTTCTCGCGCCCAGTCGATGGATGCGCTGACTTCACAAGCTCTATGTGCTGGTTATAAAGCATCGCTCGTCGCGGCCGAGCTCTCGCCTCGCTTCTTTCCGCTGTTGATGACTGCTGCCGGAACCGTCACTCCTGCTCAAGTCGTTGTGTTGGGCGCCGGTGTTGCTGGCTTGCAAGCAATCGCAACCGCAAAGCGACTCGGTGCAGTCGTAAGTGCCTATGACGTTCGTCCCTCTTCTGCGGACGAAGTGAAATCCATGGGTGCGAAATTCATCACGCTCGAACTCGAAGCGCTCGAAGGCGCAGGCGGATACGCACGAGAAATGACTGAAGAGCGCGCGGCAAAACAACGCGAACTTCTTACACCTTATATATCTGCAGCCGACGTATTAATTACTACTGCAGCGGTCCCTGGACGAGCAGCGCCGCGATTAGTCACTGCCGAGATGGTTGCAACCATGAAACCTGGCGCAGTCGTCGTTGATCTTGCATCCGAAACCGGCGGTAATGTCGAGGGCACCAAGCCGGGCGAGATTCTCACAACAGGTAATGGTGTGGTCATGTGGGGCGGTAAAGATGTGCCATCGCAGTTGCCGTATCACGCCTCGATGCTCTTTTCGCGAAATATTGTGAATTTGCTTTTGCTGATGACAAAAACTGTTGACGGTAAACCTACCGGCGATGTCATCCCCGATTTCAGCGATGAAATTATCGATGCTGCAACCGTCACCTTTAATGGTGCGCGGCGCACGCCAGAGTTAGGAGCCAAGAAATGAGTAACGGACTAGCGCTACTCTCGATCTTTGTTTTATCGGTATTCATCGGCTTCGAAGTCGTCTCGAAGGTATCGACCACGCTTCACACGCCCTTGATGTCTGGCGCTAACGCGATTCACGGCGTGATCTTGGTCGGCGCCATCTTGGTGGCCGACCGCAGCAGCTCGAATCTGCAACTCACCATGTCCATCATTGCCGTCATCTTGGCGACAGTAAATATGGTCGGCGGTTTTGTGGTGACGGATCGAATGCTCGAGATGTTTAAGGGGAAGAAGAAATGAACCGCAACCTGTATGACCTGATTGGTCTCGTTGCAGCCGTCTGCTTCATTCTGGCTCTCAAGGGGCTCTCATCGCCTAAATCTGCGCGACGCGGAAATCTGATTGGTGCCTTTGGCGCGACGCTTGCAACCGTGCTTGTCTTCTTTGCACCTAATAATCATCAGCCACATCACCACACGCTCCTGATTCTTGGTGCAATCGCGCTTGGTGTAGTCGTCGGAGTACCGGCGGCTCGACGAATTCAAATGACCCAGATGCCACAATTGGTTGCGCTATTCAATGGCGTGGGTGGTGGTGCAGCGGCGCTTGTCGCGATCGTTGAATATCTCAAGCTCGGCACGGGCGCCACTAAGGGCGAAGTCCTAGCAACCGTCTTCACTGTGATTGTCGGTTGCATCTCCTTTGCTGGTTCTGTTATTACCTTCTTGAAGTTGCAAGAGATCATGACAACCCGTCCGGTTGTCTTCCCTGGCGGCCGTTTTGTGATTGCTGCAACGTTGGCGGGAACGCTCGGGACCGCGGGTTGGGTGATTGCTTCTGGCGGAAACACTCCGCTACTGATCATGGGGTTACTCTCACTGCTCTTTGGAATTCTCTTCGTGCTGCCGGTAGGCGGCGCCGACGTGCCAATCGTTATCTCGTTGTTGAACGCATTCACTGGTTTGACCGTGGCCGCCAGTGGCTACGTACTGCAAGCAACGCTTCTCATTGTCGCCGGTACGTTGGTTGGCGCATCCGGAACCATTTTGACTCGATTGATGGCAGCCGCGATGGGCCGCTCTCTCTTTGGCACACTCTTCGGTGCATTCACCGCAAAGCCGCAAGATGTCGCTGCGGCAGGTGAGGTTCGTCCGGTTAAATCTGGTTCGCCTGATGACGTTGCAATCTTGTTGAACTACGCCCAGCGAGTGGTCATTGTTCCTGGCTTTGGTTTGGCCGTGGCCCAAGCGCAACACACCGTGCGCGAACTCGCTGACTTGTTATCGAGCAAGGGCATCGATATTGCCTATGGAATCCACCCGGTTGCTGGTCGCATGCCCGGTCACATGAACGTTCTTTTAGCTGAAGCAAATGTGCCGTACGAGCAATTGGTTGAGATGGAAGAAGTGAATCCCACCTTCCCACAGACCGACGTAGTTCTCGTAGTCGGTGCGAACGACGTGGTTAATCCCGCCGCCAAAACAACACCAGGGTGTCCGATCTATGGCATGCCCATCTTGGATGTTGCACAAGCAGGAAATGTCATCTTCTTGAAGCGTTCGATGCGTCCCGGCTTTGCTGGCATTGAGAATGAACTTCTCTATGACGCAAAGACCACGTTGCTCTTTGGTGACGCGAAAGAATCGCTGACCAAAGTAGTGAACGCGCTTAAAGCGCTGTAAAGATCTTTACTCGGTAACCATCTCGGTCGGGGTTCCGTGCACGCCGCGGATATCCGCTGGAATTTGACCCATTACACCGCGCTGAAAATCTTCAAAAGCTTGCAGGACTTCGGCTTTCGTGTTCATCACGAACGGACCCATCCAGGCCACGCTCTCGCGAATCGGCTCGCCACCCAGAATCAAAATCTCCATCTCGGGTGAACGTGACTCCTGAACTTGGTCGGCCCGAATTATCAGATCATCGCCGTCGCTCATCACGGCAAGCTGTCCGGTATGGACCGCAGAGCGATTCTCACCGACTGATCCATGTCCCGCCATTGTGTAGACAAGAGCGTTGTATTCCTTCTTCCATGGCAAACGCAGCTCCGCACCAGGTTGCAAGGTTGCATGAACCAAAGTGATTGGTGTCTGAGTCGAACCAGGACCAACGTGGCCACCGAGCTCTCCTGCGATAACGCGCAACAACGCACCGCCATCGTGTGACGCCAAAAGCGCAACATCTTTTGCGCGCAGATCTTGATAGGCCGGCTTCGACCATTTCTTCGCTGCTGGAAGGTTGACCCACAACTGAAAGCCATGGAATAAACCACCGCTCATCACCAAGTGCTCGGGCGGAGTTTCAATATGCAAAATTCCGGCGCCGGCAGTCATCCATTGAGTGTCGCCATTTGTAATAGTTCCACCACCGCCGTGGTTGTCGCGGTGATCAAAGATGCCATCAATAATGTAGGTAACGGTTTCGAATCCACGGTGCGGATGCCATGGCGTTCCCTTTGGTTCGCCCGGCGCGTATTCGACTTCACCCATTTGATCGAGATGGATAAATGGATCCAAATCCATCATGTCGACGCCCGCGAATGCACGGCGCACCGGAAAGCCTTCGCCCTCATATCCCTGTGGCGCTGTCGTAATGCTCTTGACCCGACGAGGCTTAGATCCAGGCGTGCTCACCACACGCGGAAGTACGGTCACATCGGCAACGGTTACAGCTGGCATCGATAGCTCCTCGGGCGCTCAAATGATTGAAACTTCAACTACATCGAAGTATAGAACCAACCCGCGGCTCGTTCTATTCCAAATCTTGAGGGATAGACTCGAACCATGCATAAAAAGCTGGGGCGCGGAATCGGAATCACGCTGGCCCTTTCGCTGACGGTGCTGCTGACCGGTTGCGGAATCGGCAACGGAAATCAACGCCCCGAAGATCCGAAATTACGCGATGGCATTAAGTTGTTAATGACGCAATTTGAAGCCAACCATCCCACCTTGGTTAATTGGGACAAAGAGAAAGTTCTCGCGCAGATAAATCATCCGCTCCCCAACGGAATGGCTACCGAAGCAGGTTGGACTATCACCTGGCCGCATTACGCACCGGGCGAGCTGCCACGTGTTGTGATTCCGTGGCTGGTACTTGGGCAATACCCACAAAAGTTTGCGCTCGATACAAATAATTATTCTGGTGGCAATCCTGTGCCTGTCGCGGTTCAAACGGATATCGCGGCGCAACAAGTTAAAGGCGATACATATTTTGCAGCGGTAGTTCATATGCGCTACTCGGCGGTTGATCCGTCATGGGTGATCTTCACCAGCGTGCCCTTTATGCCCGTCACGGATGACGCCTACGGTTGGGCTCATGTCGTAAATAAGAAATGGGTAATCGCCGATTTCGGAACTGCGCTAGTTGGTTGTGGTCAGGTGCCGAATGCAGTCCAGCACGAGTTTGGATTCAGCTGTCCCGCTGCATAAGCGCTACTGAGCCTGTCGGCTAAGAAAGCTTTCTTTACAACCTTCCATGCAGAAGTAATAAGTGACGCCATTGATCGTCGCGATTGCAGCGGCATCAGATTTACGCACTTGCATGCCACAGACCGGATCAATTGCGAAATCACTAATCTCCCCTGGCTTTCGCGCATAGAGCCAGATGATGATCCCTACGATCAAAAGTGAAATCGCATTCAAAATCGTTGTTACGTTGAGGCCAATATGCCGGATGCTCATGGCAACTGGATGGCGAGCAGGTATCCAGCCCAACGCAGTGAAAATTCGATCCGTCACCAAGCCGCTCAACGACATCACGCCCCAGAAGACGAGAACCAGTCGATAGGCCAACCGTGGACCAAAGTATTTGCGGTAGAGAAGTATCAGCGGCAACGAGAGCAAGTCGGCAAAGATGAAGGAGATGGTTCCGCCGAAGGTAATGCCGGCGTGCCACAACGCAGCCGCCAGCGGAATGTTGCCAACGCTGCAAACAAAGCTGATGCACGCAATAACTGGTCCAATGACTGCGTTTTCTACCTGCGCCGCCCAGCCGTGGCCATTCAAAAATAGCGAGAGCCAGATGTGCGTAGGAATCAATCTGGTGGCAAGACCCGCAAGAACGAAGCCAATAACAAGTTCAAATCTCATCATTCGAAAATCGCCGATTGCAAATCCTGCTGCATCGCGAAGTGTGGGATTGGACGGCATCGCTTGATCATCAGCCATAGAAAGTCCACGATTGCTTATTGCTAGTCCGCGAGTTGCCCACGGAAGGAGAGCCCAAAGCATCAGAATCATCAGTGCGCCGCCAATGAATTCGGCAGCGGCGAATTGCCAACCTACGAGCACCCACAGAACAAGTCCAAGCTCAATCACCAGGTTAGTGCTGGCGAACATGAAAACCATCGATGCCGTGAAGTCTGCGCCTTTCTTATGAAGACTATGTGCCAATCCGCTGGCCGCGTACGAACACGATGAGGAAATGACGCCAAAGAATGATGCGTGTGCAATCGATGGTGCGGTGTGATCGCCCAACAAAGATTGCATTTTGGTACGCGAGACGAACGCCTGAATTACTCCTGAGAGCGAGAACCCAAAAATCAGAGCCCAGAAAGTTTCGTAAAACATCCACCAACTGTCTTGCAGGCCGTGGAATACCGAGGTCATAGCTAAAGGCTACGCCTGAAGCAGCGCAACCGCATCGTCCATAATCTCGTTTTCATAATTGACGACTAACCCCAAATGGCTTTCGTCAGCTACAAAACGCAACTCTGCACCCCGAATATTCTCTGCCAACCAACGACCATGGACGGGCGGGACGTTTAAATCCAAACCCGCTTGCCACACTCGAACAGGTACGGCGATGTCGCGCGGATCAAAACCCCATGGCTTGAGATACGAGCTGTAATCATCAGCGACCCAATCCCAACCGTTGTTCATGGTGTACGACATGGATTCCATCAAGACGCCCCACGTCGCGCGTTGCATGGCGCGCGCATCGTGCTCGGACGGCGCAGCTCCCGCTGCATTGGCCTCAACGCCAGATTCGGTCCATCCTTGAAAGCGCTTCACTAGAAGTTTGATATCGGTCAACGCATCGGCGTATTCATCGATATCTACCTGTTGCATTCCTTCGTAAAACCGTTGCCCCAACTCTGCGAATGGTGCCAAGCTGCCAATCGTCACGACGCCCACGCAACGCGCATCGATGCCGGTTGCAATTGCATGCTGTCCCCCACCTGAAAGTCCGGCCGAAACAAATCGCTCGAGTTGCAATGCGTCCACGAGCTGAGTTATGTCATGCGCGACATCAATTGTTATTCGTGTGGGCATCGCGGTACTGCCTGAATATCCCGAACGATTAAAGGCGATGGCACGAACTCCGCGTGCGGCAAGCGCATCGAGCCAGGTCTGCCAACCACAGATATCTCCGCTAGTGCCACTGTGAATAATGATGGCGGCCTTCGATTCGATGCCGTTCTCGCTGTACTCAAGATTTCGGCCATCAGCCAGGCGCAGATTGAATCGATTCATGCCCCCAGCTTAAAGCGGTTACAGATACTTAGCGAGAGTTACGAGTTCTTCCGCTCGCTGCGATACCAATCGCGCCAGATGATTCGATGAATCGGAATCCGTTCCGGGATTCGGTGCAGGATGGGAAGGATCGGGATCAAAACGAAGCCAAGGCTAAGCAGGCCCATCAGCGACATCACCAAGATGTCAGCGTTGCCCGATGACTTGAATGGATCCACCTGATACCACAGCGAATAGAGCCAGAGCCATGATTGTCCCGGCCATGAACCGGTCTCGTTCATAACTCCCCATTGATCGCCGGACAGGTGCTGCGCATCGGCAAGCCCGGGGAAATAACTTCCGCTATCCGCAAGGAAGAGCAAGGGTTTCGTGAAGTTAGTAGGCAGCGGACTATCGCTTGTTGTGAGCGCACCATCTAGCGCACCACTCTTTGCCATGGCATAGAGCGATGTGACAAGCGTCGGCACCGGACCATATTTATCGTTGGTGTCCGCGATCGTGACGGCGGTCGAAGCTTTCGTTAACGCATCCGTATAAGCAGTGGCCCATCCAGATTGAGTTTTGGCGTCTGCAGCGTTCCAGCGGGCGATTGCCGTGTTTGTCACTGGATCGTTCAAGGTGCCCAACGGTTTGATAACAAAATCGTTTGCAGTATTTATCGGGATTCGAACACCCATAAATTTAGCGACCTTGATCGGACCTAGTTGTTGTCCGTCGGCGGCGGTGTTATAGGGCGGACCATATTGTCCGCTGATTGTGGAGCCAGCTAATTCACCGGATGCGGTTTGAACAAAGTCCGCTGGTGCGGCCTGTGACCACGATTGCAGCGTTACTGCTTTCTCATCTGGCGAGCTAAAGAGAGCTGCCAAGCCAATGCTCAATAGCGCAACGACAACGAAGGCAACCGTCGCCTCTTTAATCAGATCGTATGGGCGGGTAGGTCCTGTCCATTTTTTCGATGCATCATATTTTTTCATTAGAGTGAACTCTCAATCGGAGGAACGACGCCCTTTTTGCGGACCAGAATCACATGCGCGACCACGATGACACCCAGCGCAATCGGCAGAAGAGATACGTGGATCAGCAAGGCTTGACCAGTATTAAGTGCGTTGAAATATGCACCGATTCCGACCGCGTTAAATCCATCTTTGGCTTGGGTGGCAATCCATTGCGAGTCGAAGTTGGTTTGAATCAAATATCCAGTGAATCCGGTAAAAATAGAGGCGAAGAAGGCTACGCACCCGGTCACCCAGGTCATCGTGCGCTTACCGCGCCAAGCAGCCATCCAGAACTTGCCCCAGAGGTGAACCACCATAAAGAGGAAGAAGAGTTCGACGTTCCACAAGTGCAAGGAGTTAATGAAGTGACCATATTTCGAGGTATGCCACCACGCTGGCCCTTCGAGCGTCAAAATCAAGCCGGAGACGATCAGCATGAGAAATGCCGCGATGGTCAATACTCCGAATACATATATCCAAGAGCTCACATACGCGGGTTGGGTATCAGGAAGTAAATCTTCTGGTTCAAACTTTTCAAGTGTTGCTTTGCGGACCCGAACTGTCCACATTTTTGAGTTATCAGAGCTGCTCGACATGACTATTCCTTGCCGTTCTTATCAGACTTATGTCCGGGGAATGGCAACGCAAGTGCAAGCCCGAAGAGCACGAAGGCCATAACCACCATTACTAGGTTGCCGGGCGAGACTGAAATGGATCCAACCGAGATGTAATGAGCCGGATGATTGAGGTTAAAGAGCGAGAAGACCATGCACGTGACGGTACTCCTGCGAGCTTTGCTGCGATAGGAAAATTGGAGCTAAAACCCAATAACAACTAACTTTGAGTGCTAGCCCTCAGGAGTTCTGCACTGCGCTTGCCATCATGATTTGTGGCAACAAATTCACGGGCATTTTGCACCAACGCTGCATCTGGTTTGAGATTTCTAAGCGCACTTTCCAACGTTGCTGGTGAGATTTCGATTACTGGTGGTTTTTGACCGACCTGCTTATACACATCGCCTTGGATATGAGTGAGCACAATGCGCCCTGCTGCCATTGCTTCCAAAGCAAGCACGCCAAGAATGCCGACAAACTGATCTACCAATACATCGCATTGTGCGAGCAGTCCAGGTAATTCATCATGTGGCACGCGACCGGTTCGCACTCGGTGAATAATGCCTTCGCTATCTAACGTATCCAAGATTGGTTCGATGATCTCGGCCGACTTCACCCACGATTTACTGGGCAGATACAACACTCGTGGAACACCATTGTGTTGGAAGGCTTGGTGAGAATCCGCAACCGCACTAAAGGTGGGAACATCCACACAGACCGGCAACCAGGTTGCATTCGGGACCTCGTGCAATAAATCAGGAGTAGTAACGAAGAGCGGAATATTTGCCTTGTGCAAGCGAGGCAACTGAGCGCGGGCTTCCAATGCGCGTGCTTTTACCGCATCAAGTTCCGACCCGCCGTTGTTGTACGGCGAGAATGGGTTGATGGAAGCGTGATAGTCCACATCTCGAATATCGCTGCCATGGAAAATAACTGCCACTTTTTTCTTTGCCTTACGGAGCAACAACAGGTCGTCTACTGCGCGCTCGGCGGTAAAGGTGCGCACCGTCTTGTAGGCAAAGAGAGGACGTAACGACTCAACGAATACCGCACCATAATTTTTCGCTATTTCTTGCCCAAACTGAACGCGACGCTTCCAAGTAATCCAGGTCAGTCGTTCAATCTTTATGGTCGAATCAAAGAGCTCGACCGGATCATTGGTGATGCGCATTGAGTCGGCGGATGAACCAGAATCAGTGAGGAATTTTGCCCAGAGCGTGGCTTGGCCGGCGGAATTTGCAGGGCCAATAAATATCCGGGACGCGCTACTTGATTTCCCGACTTGAACCAGCGTTTTCTCTGCCCGCACTTGCTCGCGCCATTGCAGATAATTTGCTTTCTTGGTGCGTAGCCAGAGTCGCATCGCTGAAGCCGCCATGGGGCGAGTATGGCATCGCCGAGGCGTATTCTTGCTTTCATGAGCAAGCGCCACCCAGAATTTCTCGCGCCGATTGCGCCAACCGCAAATAAATATTCACGTGGTGTTGTGGGTGTGCTGGCTGGCTCGGATGAATTTCCCGGTGCTGCTGTACTGGCGACCGGTGGAGCTCGACGAGGCGGCGCCGGCTATGTGAAGTTTCATTCCACCAGCGCAGAGGTCACCTCACTTGTTCTCACGAATTTCCCCGATGTTGTGAGCATTGCAAAATCCGGTGACCTTTCCGCGGATGCATGGCTGATTGGATCAGGCAGCCCATCGCTGAAAGCAATTCCTTCGGCTGCATACATTGTTCTCGACAGTCTTGCGATGTCATTGGCGAGCTCGCATTCGTTCCTACAGAATCATGCAATTGTTATCACTCCTCATGAAGGCGAAGCACGTTCGCTCGGTTTTCCGATCAATGATCCCTCTGAACGGTTACCCGTTGCCCTATCGATGGCCAAATCTCTTAATGTGTATGTGATTCTGAAAGGGCCAGCAACCATCATTGCTGCACCAAGCGGATTGCACAGTATCGATACCCACGGGATCCCCGAACTTTCCACCGCCGGAACTGGCGATGTGCTCGCTGGTTTAACCGCGTCCATGCTTGCTTCGTGGCAACCCCGAAGCGCGAATGAAATCGTCGAAATCCTTGGCTATGCAGTTGCTGCCCACGGATGTGCCGCGCAGATTGCCCGCGAGAAGCGAAACCCGATCACTGCAACGGATGTACTGGAAGCGTTGCCGCTGGTGTTTACAGAGAAATAACTTTCGAAGCGAAAAAAATAGGCGCCAGTAAGTGGCGCCTATTTTCGTGCTTCTAACGACTAGAGCTTGGACTTCATGCGAGTCTTGCTGACTCGCTTGGTAGCAGGCGCCTTCTTCTTTGCAGCGGATACCGTCTTTGCGACAGTTGCCTTCTTGGCTGTGGTTTTCGCGACAGCCGCAACCTTCTTCGCTGGGGCGGCAGACGCTGCTGAAACACTGACGACAGGAGCGAGCAATGAAGCTGTAATGAGTGCTGCGGAATAGATCTTCTTCATGAATGTATTTCTCTTTCGATAGGGCAGACGGGCGATTTTTGGTCTCCATCTGCGATTTATGACGCATCCGTTCTACGTCACGGGGAATCCTCCGCTTTTCGAGGCAAATCAGGGCGGCGCAGCAGGCAATCTGTGTAATACACAGGCGAGTAATGGCAGAATGCGCCTCATGTCCGAAAGCAGCGCGAAGAGCGATTTTCAATCGAAAATCCAGGTCTTCGAACCACACCGCGCATCACTGCCGCCGCTGATTCCTTACTTTAAGGAGTTCTGGAAGCGCCGCGCGTTCGCGTTCGAGCTCTCCCGCTTTGCCGACAAGGCGGAGTACTTGGATTCCAAGTTCGGCAAGGTCTGGCTGGTTCTCAATCCAGTTTTATTGGCATTGGTCTACTACTTGTTGGTCACTGTGATTCGAGCTTCGAAATCCCACAACAACGGCCTTACTACTTTGGCGCATATCCTGATCGGCCTCTTCACTTTTTATTTTGCACAAAACTGCATTAATGCTGGCGCGCTCTCAATTACTGCTGGCGGCCGGTTGATTCTCAACCAAGCATTCCCTCGTGCACTTCTGCCTTTCTCTAGCACCATCAGTGCGTTCTGGGCTTTCCTACCCACCATTCCGGTATATGTCTTCGTGATTGTCGTGGGAAAGTATTTCTATCCCGCGACGCAGGTACCTGGTTTTACCTGGAATTATCTCTGGGTCCCATTCATCGTTATTTGTGTTGGAGTTACCGGCTTTGGGTTGGCGCTGTTATTTGCAACCATGAATGTTTATTTCCGTGACACCAACAAGCTCTTGCAATACATGACTCGAATTTGGCTCTATCTCTGCCCGGTTCTCTGGTTGCCATCAGCACTGCACGGCTGGCACCGAATCCTTTTAAGCGCTAATCCGTTGGGGCCAACTTTGGCTGCAACATCAAATGTCTGGATCGAAGGCATCGCACCTACTCACAGCGAAATAATCGGATCGATTGCCTGGGCGCTGGCCTCGGTACTCGTCGGCGGATATTTCTTTATCTCAAGGGAGCGCGATTTTGCGGTCCGCATCTAAGAAGCAACCAGTCGTGATGCCAGAAGAGTTGGCAATCCGGATCGAAGAACTTGCGATTACCTACAAGATCAATGTTGATACTAAGCGCACCCTGAAGAACGCCGTTATGCGCGCCAGCAAGGGTGAAAAGGTTCGCACTCGAATGGTCGAGGCAGTGAAGAACATGACGCTCGACGTGCCGCACGGTTCAGTATTGGGAATCGTTGGCGCGAACGGTGCTGGCAAGTCCACTTTGATGCGCTCTATCGCAGGTATCTTGCCCCCAACTTCTGGTCGCATCATTGTTAATGGAAAAATCTCTACGCTTCTTGCGCTTGGAGTCGGCTTTAACCCGGCACTCTCTGGCCGTGACAACATTATTTTGGGCGGACTCGCATCTGGCATGAGCCGCGAAGAGATTGAGAACAAGACCGAAGAAATCGCAGATTTTGCTGCGCTTCCTGATGGCTTTATCGATATGCCAGTTCGCACGTATTCCAGCGGTATGTATGGTCGCGTTGCCTTTAGCGTTGCAGTCAATATGACGCCCGATATTTTGCTGTTGGACGAAGCGCTTTCGGCTGGTGACGCTTCCTTTAAAGAGAAGTCATTCACTCGGATGCGCGAACTCTGCGCCGAGGCCCGCACCATCATCATCGTTTCGCACGCGCTTGCAACGGTCACCGAACTCTGCGACAGCGCTATCTGGATGCACAAGGGCTCGATGCTTGCGCAAGGTAAGCCCGATGCGATTGTCGATCAGTACTTAAAGTTCTTGGATGTCGGTGCACTGCCTTCTAACTTCGAGGATATGTAATCGCCCGACATGATTAAGGGACACGTCACCATCCTGTCCTCGGCTGCAAATATTGCCGACGCTCGTCTACACCGACTAGCAAATGCGTTGATTGCATCCAACATCACGGTTGATATCTGGGCACTCGGTAAATCCGAAGATGCACCAAAGCACGCAACCTTTCATCGCGCTCCCGGCGGGAAGTCGCTTCTCGCTCGCGTGTGGCGGGACATCGCTCTTCCGTTTCGCGCCGAGGGCGATATCGTTCTCACTATTGCCCCTGATTTACTACCGATGGCGCGAATTGTTACGCGCATCAAGAAACAGAAGCTGGTCGCGGATATCTTCGAAGATTATCTCCAGCTCTTGAATGATCGCGCCTGGGCGAAAGGCGTGGTCGGCGCCGTGGC
>Ga0214171_1000290_pt1 | contig 18566 bp, 17 predicted proteins | sample TroBogEpilimnion_40_FD_153009 | JGI IMG/M metagenome (GOLD analysis project Ga0214171, IMG submission 153009) | Freshwater microbial communities from Trout Bog Lake, WI - 02JUL2007 epilimnion | ecosystem: Environmental > Aquatic > Freshwater > Lake > Epilimnion/Euphotic zone | place: Trout Bog... | reverse complement strand
GAATACCGCGGAGCCAGCGGTATGCCCAGGCGCATGGCGGGTAGAGAGGGTGAAGCCAGCAATCTCAATCTCTTGATTATCAACCAACGGAACGACCTCTCGCGGCTCTCGAAAAGTCGAATCGCTCATGTTCAGTTCGGCCAATATTTGGGCGGTCATGCCACCAGGTTGCAACGCCTTGAAAGGATCCGCGAGGAGTCGTCGATCGGTCGTATGGATGTATGTCGAAATACCGTAAGCATCGTCCAGAGGTACGACCGAGAAGGTGTGGTCGAGATGGCCATGAGTTATAACGGTCGCGATTGGTTTCAACGAGTGCTGCTTCAGGACCGCAGAGATGGCGGCAACCATATTCGGATTGGAAATGCCAGGATCGACGATAAAGCACTCGGAGTTGCGAGAGGGGGCAAAGATCCAACAGTTGGTCGCAAAGTACGGCGCCACCACTTGTTCAAGAATCATCCGAGACTGCCTTTCTGAGCGCGCCCGGCCATATCGAGCGCTGAATTCGGCACGAATTTTCCCGGCCAGAGGCTTCAGGGTACCGTTCTCCCTGTACGAAACACCCATAACGAGTCAACGAGTCCGCAGCCTGCGGATGACGCGCAACCAAGGAGAGAACATGGACACAAACAACACTTTTCCCAACAGCATCCCTCAGCAGACCTCACCGCTTACTGCGGCATCTGCGCTTATCGGTGATCCATCTCAATTTGGTCGTGTAAGCGAAGACGGCACTGTCTTCGTTCGAACTCCAGACGGCGAACGTGCGGTCGGGTCATACCCCGGCAAGACTGCCGAAGAGGCGCTTGCGTATTTCGTGCGTAAATTCGAATCAGTTGCCTCCGAGGTAGCTCTCCTGGCATCCCGCATTAAGAACGGCGCAATGGTTCCTTCCGATGCGCACGAGGCAGTCACCAAGTTGCGCGATCAGGTGAAGAATCTCAACGGCGTTGGCGATCTCGCTTTGTTGGCGGCTTCGGTCGAGCAAATTCCGGCTCTTATTGAAGATCATCGTGCTGCCTACCAAGAGCGCAAAGACTTAGAGACAGCAGTTCGCGAGGCAAAGCGCGCAGGAGCGTTGGTCGAGAAAGAGAAATTGGTTGCTGAAGCCGAATCGCTCGCGCTCTCAGAAAATTGGAAAGCCACCAGCGAGCGACTAAAAGTCTTGTTAGATGAGTGGAAGGCCGCTCCTCGACTAGATAAGACAACGGATACCGAGCTCTGGAAGCGCTTCTCCGCCTCTCGCAACAAGTTCGACAAGCGCCGCCGCACCCACTTCGCGTCATTGGACGCGGTTCACTCTGAGGTTGCTGCTAAGAAAGAAGCGCTCGTTCTCGAGGCCGAGAAACTTGCAACGTCGCATGAATGGTTGTCGACGGCTCGACGCTTCAAGGAATTGATGGATGCCTGGAAGGCCGCCGGTCGCGGTAAGGCGAACGTTGATACAAAATTGTGGGCTCGCTTCAAGGCTGCCCAGGACACTTTCTTCGCGGCGAAAAACGCCGATCTAGAGAAGCGCCAGGGTTCGATGGCAGAGAATCTCGAGAAGCGCGAGGCGCTCATCCCGCAGATCGAAGCAATTCTTCCTATCTCCGATCTTGCTGCTGCAAAGAAGAACTTCCGAGCGCTGATGGAGCAGTGGCAGAAGATTGGCATTACCGATCGCAACAAGCGTGCTGCTCTTGAGGCTCGCATTGAAAAAGTCGAGAACGCCATCCACGAATTGAACGAGGAATATTCGCGTCGTACCGATCCGACCGCAATCGCTCGTGCAAACGACGTTGTGAAGGGTCTAGAAGATGCCATCGCTTCATACGAAGCTGCAGCCGCAAAGGCCGAAGCCACTGGTGATTCGAAAAAGGCAACTACGGCTCGCGAAGCCGCAGAAGCTCGCCGTGCCTGGTTGGTTGAAGCCAAGAAAGGTCTCGCCGACTTCAAGGCTTAAAACATTAACTGAATGAGTTAGTTATTACTCGTTCGATACACGTCATAGACGCCTTCGACGCCTCGCACTGATGCCAACACCGCATCTAAGTGCGAGGCGTCGGCCATTTCGAAGGTAAAGCGAGATATAGCGGTCCGATCCTTGGAAGTTGAGACCGATGCGTTAAGAATATTTACGTGTTGATCCGACAAAGTTCGCGTGACGTCCGACAATAATCGCGCGCGGTCTAGCGCCTCGACTTGGATATTCACCAGGAAGAGCGTCTTGGCAGCTAGATTCCACTTAACGTTCACGAGCCGATCGCCCTGATGCGTTCTTAGGTCGTCGATATTGACGCAATCCTGACGATGCACGGATACACCGCTTCCGCGAGTAATAAATCCAACAATTTCGTCGCCCGGAACCGGCGTGCAGCAACGCGCTAGCTTCACCAGAACGTCATCGCTCCCCTCCACCTCAACACCAGAGTTGCCGCGGGTTGGAGTACGGCGTACGCCCGTGGGCAGATACGAATCAAGCTCGATATCGCTTTGTTCTTCTTCAGTGCCAAGCGCTGCTGATAACTTCTCCACAACCGCCTGGGCCGAAATGTGACCGTTGCCAACCGCGGCATACATCGTTTCGATATCGTCGTAATGCAGATCATGAGCTAGTTCTAAGACGGACTGACCAGCAAGTATTTTCTGCAGCGGTAAACCAGCTTTCCGCATCTGGCGAGCAATGGACTCGCGCCCTGCTTCAATCGCCTCTTCTCGACGCTCCTTGGAGAACCACGCCTTAATCTTGGAGCGGGCACGTGGCGACTGAGCGAAGTTGAGCCAATCCCGACTTGGACCAGCACCTTCGTGTTTATTGATAACTACTTCGACCACGTCACCATTGGCCAACTTAGCTTCAAGCGGAACAAGCTTGCCATTCACTTTCGCACCCACGCATTTGTTGCCTACCTCGGTATGCACCGCATACGCGAAGTCAACCGGAGTGGATCCGCTCGGCAAGGCAATAACGCTGCCTTTTGGCGTAAACACAAATGTCTCTGGCGTTCGAAGATCATAGCGAAGGGTGTCAAGAAAGTCGCCCACATCTTCAGTCTCCTGTTGCCACTCGTGCAGCTGTTTCAGCCACATCATGTCGGGACTTGAACCGGCGGCGGAATCTTCGCTCTTTAGTTTGTATTTCCAGTGAGCCGCAATTCCGTACTCCGCTCGGGCGTGCATATCGAAGGTACGTATCTGAATCTCGACCGCTTTGCCGTTCGGACCAATCACAGTGGTATGAAGCGATTGATAGAGATTGAATTTAGGCATTGCAATGTAATCTTTAAAACGGCCTGGGACCGGGCTCCACCGGGCGTGAATGGCACCGAGCACCGCGTAGCAATCTCGAACATCGTCGACCAGAATACGAACACCAATCAAATCGTAAATGTCGTTGAACTCTCGGCCGCGGACCACCATCTTTTGGTAGACGCTATACAAGTGCTTCTGACGACCTGTCACCTGGGCTTTAATCTCTTCGGCCAGCAAATCCTCGCTAATGGCGGCAATAACTTCTTCGGTGACTTTGCTCCGTGATGGGGACCGCTCCTGGACTAGCCGTTCGATCTCTTCGTACTTCTTCGATTCTAGAGTTCGAAACGAGAGATCCTCCAGCTCCCACTTGATGGCTGACATACCTAGGCGATGTGCCAATGGTGCATAAATATCTAGAGTCTCTCGCGCCTTGCGCGAAGCCGACTCCGGGTTAACGAATTTCCAGGTGCGAGCGTTATGAAGTCGGTCTGCCAACTTGATCACTAAAACTCGAATGTCGCGCGACATTGCAATCACCATCTTGCGAAGCGTTTCCGCCTCTGCCGTCGGTCCGTATGTCAGCTTGTCCAGCTTGGTGACCCCATCAACCAACGTGGAGACTTCGGGGCCAAAGTCGCGGTTGAGATCTGCTAACGAGTAGTCGGTATCTTCCACCGTGTCATGCAAAAGCGCCGCGATGATGGTTGATGTATCGAGACCTATGTCAGCCAAGATTTCTGCCACCGCTACAGGATGGGTGATGTATGGCTCCCCTGACTTTCGAAGCTGACCAGCATGCGCTTTATCGGCAACTTCATATGCTCGAACGATTTCTTCGAGTGCGGCACCGGGGTGATGATGCTCGATCTTCCCCAACAACGGATCAAGAAGAGCGGCCATGCAACTACTTTACTCGTAGTCGCATGGCCGCGTCAGGCTCGAAACTTTTTACCGGCGCTTACGCTTTGGTTGATTGCGTGGACCGCGCTGGTAATTCGACTTAGTGTCAACCGCTTCACCCAATACGTTGGTCGAAGCCACCGCTGAATCAGATGCAGCATCGCGTGACGTGAGACCAGCACGGGATTGAATGCGCTTAGTCAACGCCTTCATCGCAGGCTCGCGCTCGCGAAGCTGGGCCAAGATAGGTGTCGCTACGAAGATGGACGAGTATGTACCGGTCGCAAGGCCAACGAAGAGTGCCAGCGAGAGGTCCTTGAGCGTTCCTGCTCCGAGCAAGCCTGCGCCAACGAAGAGAATCGAAGCTACCGGCAAAAGCGCGATCAGCGACGTGTTGAAGGATCGAACCAGAGTCTGGTTGACCGCAAGGTTCGCAGCATCCGAGTAGGTTACTTTGCCAACGCTGGTAACCGAACGAGTGTTTTCACGGACCTTGTCGAAAACAACGACGGTGTCATAGAGCGAATAACCGAGGATGGTTAAGAATCCGATGACGGTCGCAGGCGTTACATCAAAACCAACAAGAGCGTAAATTCCCACGGTGATGAAAACGTCGTGGATAACCGCAACAATTGCAGCAATCGCCATCTTGGGTTCAAAGGCTAAAGCCAAGTAGAGCATTACGACAATAATGAATCCAAAGAGACCATAAAGGGCCTTGTGGGTGATTTCCTTACCCCATGATGGTCCAATGCTCGTGGTATCGATGGAGTTGATATCCACCGCAAAGGTCTGCGCGAGTTGTGTCTGCAAGGCATTGGATTCCGCGTTCGACAAGGCGCCGGTCTGTACGGAAATCTTGTTCGATCCAACCTTTTGAACGATTGATTCGCCAGTGATTCCTGCCGCCTTGATTGCGGATTGCGCTTCAGCGATCGTTGCACCAGCCTTGGAAACGGTGAACGAAGCGCCGCCCTTGAATTCAATACCAAGCTTTAGCCCTTGGGTGCCGAGAGCGATAGCCGAGATGATGATGACTAAACCGGAGAGTGCGTACCAACGACGACGCTTTCCAATGAAATCAATCGAAGTTTCGCCGCGATAGAGGCGGCCGCCTAGACCTGAAAGCTTTGACACGATTAGGCCTCCTTTCCGTTGAAGGAATCTGCAATCTTCGAAGGTGCAACTCCCAAGCTCTTCTGCGAGAAGCCTGACCAGCGGCTTCCGTTGGCATAGAAATTAACTCGAGAGAGAACCGATACCAATGGCTTGGTAAAGAAGAAAACGACTACCAAGTCGACGACGGTCGTTAGACCAAGCGTGAACGCAAAACCACGAACGCTGCCCACTGCAAAGAAGTACAAGAGAATCGATGCAATCAGCGAAACGAAGTCTGCAACAAGAATGGTGCGTCGAGCGCGTGCCCATCCAGTCTCCACGGCGGTGCGCAAGGAACGACCTTCGCGTACTTCGTCACGCAAACGTTCGAAGTAGACAATAAATGAGTCGGCGGTAATACCAATAGAGACAATGGCGCCGGCTATGCCCGCCAACGTCAAGGTAAATCCGATCCACTTACCGAGCAGCAGGAATGAGAGAACGGTGATTGCACCGGCAACAGCCAATGAACCAACCGAAACCAATCCAAGGCCCTTGTAGTAAAGAAGCGAATAGAGAATAACAAGAATCAATCCAATAGCGCCGGCAAGAAGACCTGCGCGTAGCTGGTCTGCGCCGAGTGTTGGGGAAATCTGTTGAACTTCGCCACGATCAAAGGCCAATGGCAAGGCACCGTACTTAAGTACGTTCGACAAATCTGTCGCAGCAGTCTGCGTGAAGTTTCCGGTGATTTGAGCTGAACCAGAGACGATGGCTTCGTTAATACGTGGTGCAGAGATAACAAGTCCGTCGAGAACAATCGCTGCCTGGTTTTGTGGGCTAGCAAGTTTGGTGACACGAGTTGTCATCGCGCCAAACTTTGAAGTTCCGTTACCGGTGAAGTTAAGGAGCACGTACCAGCCAGAACCACCCTGCTGGTCGATTGCGGCAGTCGCCTTGGAGACATCAGAGCCAAGAACTTCTGCGGGTGCCAAAATGTACTTAGCAGTTCCATCGCGATTACATGTCACGAGCGCGGCATTTGGATTGTCACCCCCGCCACCTTGACGATTTTTTACATTTGAACAATCGAGAGCTGCGTATTGCGCGTTGAGCGCTGGTGTGACACCTGCGGGTAGTGCCGAAGCGGTCTTTGTATCAGTGCTGGCACTCGTAGCTGCTGCTGCACCGGTAACTAGTACTTGGCGGAATCGAAGCTCTGCGGTTTGGCCGACCAAATCAACAATGTGACGTCCGGTTGCGCCCGGTACTGAGATAACAATCTGACGATTGATGCCAGTGCCTTGGGCGGAAACTTCGGATTCTGCAACGCCGAGTGAGTTAACTCGCTGACGAATAATTGAAACTGCCTGATCAATTGCTGAGCTCGTAATCCTTCCGCCCGCGGTGGCGCGAGGTTGGAGAGTTACAGAGGTTCCACCCCGAAGATCAAGACCGAGCTTGAACGAGGTTGCGCTTTGCAGGATGGCAAGAGCGGAGAACGCGACTAGCGCAATCGCCAGGATCGCAACGGTGCGTCCGGGATGGCCAGCTGGCTTGGCTGATTTTGGATTAATGGCAGACATGAGGGTGAAGTCTAGGCTTCGGCGGACGGTGTGTCGAAAAGGCCGAGTTGCGTGGCGTTTTCCGCGAGCGAATCCGGCGCTTTAAGACCCAGGTGGGCATAGCCCGCTGCGGTAGCGATGCGCCCACGCGGCGTTCGACTGATAAATCCTTGACGCACCAAGAATGGTTCCGCCAAACTTTCGATGGTTTCGCCTTCTTCGCCAATCGCCATAGAGAGCGTATTGACCCCCACTGGTCCCCCGTTAAAACGTTCAATAATCGCTCGCAGAACCGCTTGATCGAGACGATCTAGCCCCAATCGATCTACTTCATACATCGACAACGCAGCTGTTGCATCAGAAATCGAGATTGATCCCGATCCATGGACTTCGGCGTAATCGCGCACTCGACGCAACAGACGATTCGCTACCCGAGGCGTGCCACGGGACCGTGATCCGATTTCTTGAACCGCTTGGGGATCAATGGAGATACCAAGCAACTCCGCACTGCGTTCCACAATCTTTGAAAGCTCTGATTCTTCATAGAAATCTAGTTGTGCGGTGAACCCAAATCGATCTCGAAGTGGACTAGGCAACAACCCCGCTCTGGTGGTTGCACCCACCAAAGTGAAATGTGGAAGCTCTAATGGAATCGCCGTCGCGCCCACGCCCTTACCAACAATTACATCAACACGGAAATCTTCCATGGCCATATACAGCAACTCTTCAGCCGGCCGTGACATGCGATGAATTTCGTCTAAGAAAAGTATTTCGCCTTCAACCAAGGTGCTCAATACTGCGGCCAAGTCACCAGCGTGTTGGATCGCCGGTCCAGAAGTAATTCGAATCGGTGCATTCATTTCGGTTGCGATGATCAGCGCTAGCGTGGTTTTACCTAGTCCCGGCGGTCCAGAAAGTAAGACGTGGTCAGCTGGTCGCTTACGAGATCGGGCGGCAGAGAGCAGTAAATCGAGTTGTTGTTTGACGCGGTCTTGACCAACGAATTCTGCAAGCGCTGAAGGTCGCAATGCGGATTCGATAGATTGTTCATCAGTGCCAGCGCGCGATGACGAGATGTTCTCCTCGCTCACAGTGAACGACCACGATTCTGCAGCGCAATCTTCAAAATCTCGGCAATCGGGCGCTCAGATATTTCAGAACCAATTTCTTCTGCTGCGCTAGTCGCGGCGGACTCAGCATCGCGTGCGGCGTAACCAAGATTCATCAAGGCCGACGTGAGGGACTCTCGCCAAGAACCAGCCGAAGCAACAACGCCCGATGATTGCGGCAGGGCTCCAACTTTCTCTTTGAGTTCGAGAACTACTCGCGCTGAACCCTTCTTTCCGAGACCAGGAATCTTTTCAAGTACGGCAGAGTTTCCAGAAGCAATCGCACTCACGAGTTCGCGCTCCCCCAAAACCGATAAAGCAGACTGCGCAACCTTCGGACCGATTCCGCTGACGGTCTGCAACAGTTCAAAGAAATCCCGAGCCGCTGCAGATTCGAAGCCAAACAAAGTAAGCGAATCCTCACGAACAATTAACGATGTATGAAGGTGTGCAGGTGCGCCTACCCGAAGTTCTAACGCCGTACGCGCCGGAACCTGTACTTGAATTCCGACACCGCCTACTTCGATAACAGCGCTGGTTAGACCGAGCGCGGATACAACTCCGGAAAGGCTCGCGATCATCGAGCACTCGCCTTAATTCTTGACTTTGCCGCAGCAACGGCTAGCGCCATCTTCTTATCGGCTGATCCACGCCAGTGATGACAGATGGCAAGCGCTAGCGCATCCGTACTATCCGCGGGCTTAGGTGTCTCCGACAACTTCAACAACTTGGTGACCATGAGTGCCACTTGTTTCTTGTCAGCGCGTCCTGAACCAGTGACAGCGGCTTTTACTTCAGATGGCGTATGCATCACTACTGGGATTCCAGAACGAGCCGCAATCAGCAATGCGACTCCGGCTGCTTGTCCGGTCGCCATCGCGGTGCGAACATTGAGCTGCGAGAAGACTCGCTCGACCGCGATGACATCTGGCCGATGCTCGGAGATCCAATCAGTAATCTCTGCTTCAAGTTGAAGCAGACGCGCCTCAAGTCCCAAGTCAACGCCGGTTTTGATGACACCAACCGCCACCATCTGCAAATTCTGTTGGCCATGCGAGTCGACAACCGCAATACCGCACCGGGTCAGACCCGGGTCGATACCTAGTACTCGCACGTTGTACTCATCTTAGAGAGAGGCCATAACCTCGTCGGAAACATCGAAGTTTCCATAGACATTCTGAACGTCATCCAAGTCTTCGATGGCATCAATCAGACCAAACAGCTTAGCTGCATTCTCTGCATCGAGGGGCACTGAAAGCGTTGGCAGGAATGAGCTATCCGCCGATTCGTAATCAATACCAGAAGACTGAAGCGCCTCACGAACCTTGACCAAATCACTGGGGTCGGTCACTACCTCAAAGGAATCTCCGATGTCATTGACTTCTTCTGCGCCGGCATCAAGAACGCTCTCGAGAACCTTGTCCTCGGTTACGCCGCCATTTTTAGAGACGATGATGACGCCCTTGCGATTAAACATGTAGGAAACGGAACCTGGGTCAGCCATATTTCCACCGTTACGTGTGACCGCAACGCGGACTTCGGAAGCGGCACGATTGCGATTGTCCGAGAGACATTCAATGAGGAGCGCTACGCCACCGGGTCCATAACCTTCGTACATGATGGTCTGCCAATCGGCGCCACCAGATTCCAAGCCGCCGCCGCGTTTGATCGCGCGCTCAATATTGTCGGCTGGAACCGAATTCTTCTTGGCCTTCGCGATCGCATCGAAAAGTGTTGGGTTGCCATCAATATCTGGGCCACCAGTACGCGCGGCAACTTCGATGCCTTTAATCAACTTGGCAAAGTTCTTCGCTCTTTTCGAGTCGATGATTGCCTTCTTATGCTTGGTCGTTGCCCATTTGGAATGGCCTGACACGTCCAACCTCCTATATAGATATGTTCGTAAAGTACCGCATGCGGCGCTCTAGGCCTGTGCGATCTGCTCCACAAATAGCTGATGAATTCGGTGATCCGCGGTGAGCTCAGGGTGGAACGAGGTGGCTAGGACTTTGCCTTGGCGTACTGCGACTGGGTGAACTGCCCCGGCTTGTTCAACACTCGCGAGAATTTCAACATCACTCCCCCAGGATTCCACCCAAGGTGCCCGAATGAATACGGCGCGGACTGGCGATCCGGCGATGCCAGCTATCGCTAGATCGGACTCGAAAGATTCAACTTGTCGACCGAATGCATTTCGCCGAACAGCGATATCAATTCCGCCGAAACTTTCCTGACCTGACGCTGGTTCAATGATTGTGTTCGCGACCATGATCATTCCGGCGCACGATCCATACGTGGGCATGCCCGAGTTGATGCGGGTTTTAATGAGATCGAAGAGGTCGAAACTCTTGGCGAGCTTACTGATTGTCGTCGATTCACCGCCAGGGATAATGAGGGCGCCAATCGACTCGAGGTCTGAATGGGTATTTGCGGCGATTGCATCGACGCCGCATGCTTTTAACGATTCGATATGTTCGCGAAAATCACCTTGTAGAGCGAGAACACCGAACTTCATGGTTGAAAGGAAGCGCGCTGATTACCAGCCGCGCTCAGCCAAGCGGTGAGGAACAGGAATGTCAGCGACATTGATGCCAACCATGGCTTCGCCTAGACCGCGTGAAGCATCGGCAACAATCTTTGCGTCGGTGTAATAGGTGGTCGCCTTAACGCATGCAGCAGCGCGCTTAGCTGGATCGCCAGACTTGAAGATTCCGGAACCAACGAATACGCCATCAGCGCCTAGTTGCATCATCATCGCCGCGTCCGCTGGGGTTGCAATACCGCCTGCAGTGAAAAGAACGACCGGCAGCTTTCCTGTCTCAGCAACTTCTTTCACCAATGAATATGGCGCCTGCAACTCTTTGGCTGCAACATAGAGCTCATCTTCGCGCATTGATGTCAGTCGACGAATCTCCTGGCTGATCTTGCGCATGTGTGTGGTCGCGTTCGAGACATCACCGGTACCGGCTTCGCCCTTTGAGCGAATCATGGCAGCACCTTCGTTAATTCGACGAAGCGCTTCTCCCAGGTTGGTTGCGCCGCAAACAAACGGTACGGTGAACTTCCACTTATCGATGTGGTGTTCATAATCCGCAGGGGTAAGTACTTCAGATTCGTCGATGTAATCAACGTTCAAACTTTCGAGAACCTGTGCTTCGACAAAATGGCCAATTCGAACCTTCGCCATTACGGGAATCGAGACCGATGCCTGAATCTTTTCGATCATGTCAGGATCCGACATGCGAGAGACGCCACCTTGTGCACGGATATCTGCAGGCACACGCTCGAGCGCCATGACTGCAACTGCGCCAGCGTCTTCAGCGATCTTCGCTTGTTCAACATTAACCACGTCCATGATGACGCCACCCTTGAGCATCTCTGCCATTCCGCGCTTAACGCGAGCGGTGCCTACTTGTGTGGACGAAGAATCCGTTGACATCAAAACTCCTTGGAGAACTCTGTGAGCGCGTATGCGCGAGAGGGCGAGTCTACCTTCTGATTTAGGAACGCGCAGAACCGTTGAAAAGCGGCTTTTGGTCGGTTAGCGCTATCCAGATATGACCTGGCTTCATGAGAGCTGGCGAGCCGTCTAACAAGGTCCAGGTGGTTCCGGCAGTCGGATCGGGACGACTCCATGTGGCTGGAATCGCATATCCATCACGCAGGATGTAGCCGGTGCCGGTTCCCACGGTATTGCTGAACGGAGTAATGCCGCCAACCTTGTCGTGATAAATCGAATCCGTTATTGAGACGTTCTGAATCAGAAAAGTGTCGGCAGATAATTGAGAACCATTCGCAGATAGATCGGGCTGATGCTCGTATCCGATCATCCACTTTTTTGTCGCCGCAGACCATGTCAGCTGATAGCTCGACGTTGGCCATTTCATCGAGACCGATGTGGCGGTTTCGACCCGATTGGTTGTGCGCCACTGCTCGGATTTATTCAAGCCCCCAAACTGGAAGCCGATCGAATGAGCCGTGACGACTGCTTTGCCCTCGACGTCAATAGTCTTCTTGAGCAAAGCGACCGGGTCAACGAACATATTTGTCGGTTCGGTTCGCGTGAGATTGCGACTGTAGATTGTCGGCGGATTGTGTTCTGCTCCGACATCAAAGAGATTGGCTTCAGCGATGACGGGAAGCATCTTCGTTTGTGCGCCGCTAAAAGCAAAGGCGACTTTTCCGTACTGGGCCAGAATGTCGATATCGCTGATACGAGCAGAGCGAACCGGACCAATCGACGGAGGGATGGAGTTCGGATACTGCGAGTACACCGCCGCCAAGCGCGTTAAACCACCTTCGACTTGTTCGATATAGACAATGTCTGCACCCTCGAGACCGACTTGCGGATGAGCGGGCGGGGTGTCATCCACTTTAACGACCAAAACGGGACCATTTGACCCGGGAGCTCCCGTCAATGAATTCACGGCAGGATGAGGTGAACTACTAAAAACGTTGGTCGCACCGCAACCAGTTAAAAATAGAACGGCGGCGGTTGAAACGAGGAGCAGAAGCTTTCTCACAGGACGTCATCCTCAAATGCGTATTTCACCGGCAACGGAGCCGAGCCCGCTAACCGAAAGAGCCGAATAGACATCTTCTTACGGAGCGCACGCGTTGTATTTACCGCCTCTAGGTGAATGGTCACGGCAATCCGAATTTTGTCGGTGATGTGCTTGAGCTCGTCAATCAATTGCGGACTGACCGCAGCGAGTTCGGCTGGATCACTCATCATCAATTTGAGCGATTCCGACAAACCGCTTTCGGCTTCACTACGTTCAACGATTGCTGCTTCGCGCGCTTGGAACGCGGCGCCCATCAACATCAGACTCGACGCTGGATCTATGCCTTCGCCATGTGCGATTTCAATGGCGATAGCAGCGCGACGCTGAAGAAGCGCGTCCAGATGCTCCCACGACGTTTCGACACGATGATGCATTCGGTCCAACCGACTCGCCGAATACGAGAGCGACCAGAGAAAGAGCAAAATTGCCAAGCCTATGAAAACGTAACTAGCGTGCATTAGTTATCCCCCAGCCGATCGCGGAGTCGGTTCCAAGGTCGATTATCAGAGCTCAAACCAACGCTCTCCCCTGCTGACATGGCGATTTCATAAACATCCAAGACCTGTGACGCGACGAGTTCCCAATCGAACTTCGCTGATAGTTCATAGCCGCGCTCAGAGAGAACCAATCGCTTCTGATCGGATTCCAGCATCGCAATAACGCGTGTGGCCAAGTCTGAGGCAGATTCAGATGTAAATATTTCGCCCGCACTTTCGCCGTCATCCATCCGCAGCAGATCAACGAAGGCCGGAATATCACTCGCAATTACCGGAGTATGCGAAGCCATCGCTTCGGCAAGAATGATGCCAAATGATTCGCCACCGGTATTGGGTGCTACGTAAATATCCACGGACTTAAAGAATTGAATCTTCTCTTCTTCCGAGAGACGGCCGAGAAATACCACTCGATTGCGAAGGTTGGCAGGAATCGATTTCTGATATCCCTTCTCATCGCCCGGACCAGCGACGAGAATTCGAGCACTTGGAATCTGTGCAACAACTTGAGGCAACGCGGCGAGTAGGACGTCCAAGCCCTTTCGCGGTTCGTCGAATCTTCCGATAAAGCCAATCGTGCCGGGCGCCTTCCATTCTGCACGGTACGCCGGTGAATTGAATTTCGCGCGATCGATACCGTTGGGAATAACGACCGCGTCGGTATCGAAGTTGTCCTTCAAGGTTCGGCGAGCGCTCTCGCTGACGGCAATCTTCGCTCTCAACTTTTCAAGAGCTGGTTCCAAGATGGGCGCAACTGCATACATCGCTTTTTGCTTAGACGATGCGGCATGGAAGGTTGCCACCACGGGCCCGGTCGCAGCCCAACACGCAAGTAGTGAAATCGATGGAATCGCAGGTTCGTGAATATGCAGAACATCAAAGTCATTGTTGGAAATCCATTGACGCACTCGCGATGCAGCCACTGGACCAAAAAGCACTCGTGCCACCGCGCCGTTGTACGGGATTGCGATTGGGCGACCGGCGGATACCAACCACGGCACGTCTATTGTCGATTCATCCGTAACCGGTGCGAGGACTGATACCGAATGACCAAGGTCAAGCAAATGTTGCGCGAGTTCGCGGATATGAATTTGAACGCCACCGGGCGTATCCCAACCGTATGGGCAGACTATTCCGACCTTCATGAATCAACTCGTTCTACAAAATCGCCATCAATCCAAATGCGCTGCAGCATGTGCCAATCTTCGGTTTCACGTGCGATGTGTTCGGCAAACCAGTCGGCAACGTCTTGTGTCATGTGAGCCGCCTTTTCTGCAGTAGTGCCAGAGGCGGGAACTGAAATTTCGGGACCAAAAGTAATATGAATGCCAGCGCTCGTGTATGCCACGAATGCGGTAATAAGCGGCGCTCCGGTTTGAATAGAGAGCAGCGCCGGTCCGCCAGGCATGCGCGCTGGGTAACCGGCGAAAGTAACGTCAATGCCATTCTTCGACAGGTCCCGATCTGCGACCAAGGCAACGAGCTTGCCCGAACGAAGGCGTTGCGACAGCGTTGCAATCGATCGTGAATTCAAATCCAGAACTTCCATGCCGATGGCTTCGCGATATGCGAGGAACTTCTGAAAGAGACGCTCCGGCTTCAGGTGTTCTGCAACAGTTGTGAGCGGTGCGCCCGTTTGGCAGAAATACGACCCGGCGTGGTCCCAGTTGCCGGCGTGCGGCAGAGCGACGATGCAACCGCGACCTTCTGCAATTGGATTTCGCAAATATTCTTCATGGTCGATGGTTACAGTGTCGATTATCCGCTCTCGGTTCCACGATGGCGAGCGGAAGGTATCGACCCAGTAACGCAGATAAGACTGCATTCCTGCCTCGACCAGTGCTTCGAGCCGTGGTTGATTGAGTTCGGGGCGAATTCGTGCGTAGTTGGTGCGAAGTCGCTGCACACCTTTACCGTCGCGACGATAGAGAAGCGAACCAATAGCCGCCGCGCGCGCGTACACAAATTTTTCTGGGAGGTTGCGAATTATTTTCCACGCGATCGCATAGCCCAGATAGACAAGGTATTCGGTCATAGAAAACTATTTCCCGGACGTAGCGCGATAAACAATGGCGAGACGTTGCGCAACGGTTATCAACGACAAAATCGTCAGTAACCAAATACCGGTGGTGAGCACGTAGGAGACACCGAGCCCAGCAAATCCGGTTGCAACCAACAGAATAATTAAACGTTCGGTTCGTTCTGCTATTCCGCCGTTACATTCAATATCGAGCGACTCTGCTCGGGCCTTGATATAGGAAATTAATGAGCCCGCCACCAATGCAACGAAGGCAACGCCAACCAATCGATCGTGGGATTTCATGAGCCAATAAATCAGTGACCCCAACACCGCTGCATCTCCCACTCGATCAAGCGTGGAATCCAAAAGCGCTCCCCAGGTGCTTGTGCCTTGCGGAGACATTCGAGCGAGCGTGCCGTCGAGCAGGTCGGTTAAGACAAAAACGGTGATCACCATTGTTCCTGCAAAGAGGTGGCCGGTCGTGAAGAGGAGAAGTGATGCTGAAATGGTTCCGACGGCGCCAAGAACGGTGATTGAGTTGGCGGTCACGCCGATTTTGAGCAGGCCTCGACTGAGCGGAGTAATCAACCGCGTCATCGGAGGGCGTAATGAACCTTGAAGCATCGTTCACATCGTAGGCTTCCTAACTGTGAGCGACCTAATTTCTAGCGCGAGACCGGCCATATTTCCGTTCGGCGATTCGGCCGTAGCGCTGAGCAATGAGCTGGGGATCCCCACCGTCTCACTAGAGGGCGCTGATGTTTTTCTCATAACCGTCAGTGCGGTCACGGGTATCTCGCCCGATGGGGTCGAACTCTGGAATCAGGCACGCGAGCTCTATGTCCCCTCGATTGTTGTCGTGGATGATTTGGTCGGATCAGAGACTGATTTCGATGACATGGTTCCAATCATCGGGCGGCTCCTAGAACCGGTGGTCAATCCATTTCTTATCTTGCATGACGACGGTGGCTTGCCTACTGCGCTGATTGATCTGGATTCTCTCCACATTATCGACTACTCGAATGGCAACCGCGAGGTTCGCGATAGCGATCCCGAACATAAGTTGTTGGTCTTCGAATTCCGCAAAGAATATTTGGATGCATTATCGGCGGCTGGCGATGGTGCCTTTGAAGCCGCCTTGTTGTATCCAGCAATTCCGTATGTGGCGACGCTTGGATTAGGTAAAGCAGAGATTGCTCGTTATCTAGAGCGGTTACCAGTTCGCGGCTAGAGCTGCTCTAGTTTCACTCAAGAGTTGTGGCAAGACTTTTGTATGCCCGATTATCGGCATGAAGTTAGCGTCGCCGCCCCAGCGCGGAACTACGTGTTGGTGAATATGCTCAGCAACACCTGCGCCAGAGATTGCACCTTGGTTCATTCCTAAATTGAAGCCGGCTGGCGAAGAAACCTTGCGAAGCGTCTTCATGGCATGAGCCGATAGCTCGGAGATTTCAGCACGTTCGTCAACGGTTAAGTCGGTCAAATCAGCAACGTGGCGATTGGCGCAAATAAGTAAATGGCCGGCGTTGTACGGATAAAGATTCATTACGACATAAGCGGTTGATCCACGGTGAACAATCAGCGCTTCGGCGTCATCCAATTCTTGGATTCGGCAAAATGGGCAGGCAATATCGTTGCCCGGAAGCGGGCGATTCTCCCCTGCCAAGTAGTTGAGGCGGTGCGGTGCCCACAAACGCTGCCAGGCGTCCGGGATGCCGGCGCCGCCGAATGAATCTTGAGAACTCATCGCTGCGTTAAATCTGGGTGCGATTGTTAACGGCTGCGAGAATTTCCGCGATTGCATCAGCGATCGCAATGCCATTCTTCTGCTCGCCATTACGGTAGCGGAACGAAACAGCACCTGCGTTTTGATCTTCTTCGCCAGCGATCATCATGAATGGAATCTTCTCCATTTGCGCGTCGCGAACCTTCTTCTGCATTCGGTTATCTGATGCGTCGATATCCACACGTATTCCGGCGGCACGCATTTGATCGACGACACCTTGCAGATATGGAGTAAATGCATCGGCAACCGGGATTGCTCGAACCTGAACGGGCGCTAGCCATGGAGGGAAGGCGCCGGCATAGTGCTCGGTGAGAACGCCGAAGAAGCGCTCGATTGAGCCAAAGAGTGCGCGGTGAATCATGACGGGTTGCTGACGAGTTCCGTCTGCCGCTTGATATTCCAAATCAAAACGCTGAGGCAATTGGAAATCGACCTGGATCGTCGACATCTGCCAGGTGCGACCGATCGCATCCTTTGCTTGTACCGAAATCTTTGGACCGTAAAAAGCAGCACCGCCGGGATCCATGACGAGCTCGAGACCTTGCTTTGACGCCGCTTGGCGCAGCGCCTCGGTAGCGGCTTCCCATTCAGCATCTTCGCCGACTGACTTCTCTGGGTTACGCGTCGAAAGTTCGAGATAGAAATCCTCAAGGCCGTAATCGCGCAAAAGGTTAAGAACAAAGGTCAAGAGACTGTCCAACTCCCCTGGCATTTGATCCTTGGTGCAGTAAATATGGGCATCGTCTTGAGTAAAGCCACGCGCACGAGTCAGGCCGTGAACCACGCCAGACTTCTCGTAGCGATAGACGGTTCCGAACTCGAACAAGCGCAATGGGAGTTGACGATAGGAACGCGCGGATGACTTATAGATCAAGTTGTGGAACGGGCAGTTCATCGGCTTCATGTAGTACTTCTGGCCGGCGCGCTTAATGGTGCCATCGGCATGATGTTCTTCGTCCATCACCATCGGTGGATACATACCTTCGGAATACCAATCCAAGTGACCCGACGTTTCAAAGAGCGCGGCCTTGGTTAGGTGTGGTGAATAGACAAACTGATACGCCTCTTCTTCGTGACGACGACGTGAGTAATCCTCCATCGCGCGACGAATGATTCCGCCCTTTGGATGAAAGACCGCAAGACCTGATCCCACTTCTTCTGGGAACGAGAAGAGATCAAGTTCTGCGCCGAGACGACGGTGATCGCGCTTTTCGGCTTCGATCAAGAGTTGTAGATATGCATCTTGTTCTTCTTGTGACGGCCATGCGGTTCCGTAAATACGTTGCAGCATCGGATTCTTTTCGGATCCGCGCCAGTAGGCGGCAGCTGATCTCATCAATTTAAATGCTGGAATGTGTTTGGTAGACGGCAAGTGCGGTCCGCGGCATAAGTCCTTCCAGACCGGTTGACCATCGCGACCTAAGTTGTCGTAGATGGTTAATTCGCCCGCGCCAACTTCAACGCTGGATTCATCATCTGCATTGGAAGACTTCAAGCCAATCAATTCAATTTTGTATGGCTCACCGGAGAGTTCGGTGTGAGCTTCTGCGTCCGTAACAACGCGGCGACGGAATCGTTGACCCACCTTGACGATTTTCCGCATGGCGGATTCGAGCTTTTCTAAGTCATCTGGTGTAAATGGCTTCTCGGGATCGAAGTCATAATAAAAGCCATCGGTAATTGGTGGCCCAATTCCGAGCTTTGTCTCGGGGAATACTTCTTGGACTGCCTGTGCCAATACGTGAGCGGTCGAGTGGCGAAGAACTGCCAAGCCCTCTGGCTCTGAAAT
>Ga0214171_1000289_pt1 | contig 18568 bp, 15 predicted proteins | sample TroBogEpilimnion_40_FD_153009 | JGI IMG/M metagenome (GOLD analysis project Ga0214171, IMG submission 153009) | Freshwater microbial communities from Trout Bog Lake, WI - 02JUL2007 epilimnion | ecosystem: Environmental > Aquatic > Freshwater > Lake > Epilimnion/Euphotic zone | place: Trout Bog... | reverse complement strand
AACTTGCCCAGGTCTCCGAAGATTCCTTGGGTACGGAACTTGGTAATCACGCCGGTTATAAATGCCTGTTGGCGGTGGGTGCGATCCAGGTCGCCGTTAGGCAAACCGTGGCGCTGGCGAACGAACTTCAACGCATCCACGCCAGTAATCGTCTGCAACCCAGCCGGGAAGACTGCGCCGGAATATTGCGAATCATTGACCGCCTTGTTGAGACAGACCTGGACGCCCCCAATCGCATTCGCCAAATCGTAAAAACCAACCAGGTTCACTTCCGCGAAGTGATCAATCGGAACATCGAGCAGATTGGTGATTGTCTGAATCGTGGCGGCACGACCCACGTCGCGGCTCATCTGCTCGCGTTGAGGGTTTTGAACTCCCTGCTTGATGAGCGTCAGCTCGTCGTAATACTTCGCGAGGCCATACGCCTCCTTAATCTTCTGCATTCCTTGACCGGGGACCGCGACATAATCATCGCGCGGAATAGAAATCGCAACCGCGTTCTTTCCACCGGCAGGAATGTGAATCAAAATCATGGTGTTGGTGTTGTATCCACCGACGCTGCTACTGGATCCCACGTGCATCAAATCGAGTAGCTTGCGCGGCAAATCATTTCCATTTGCATCTCGGCGTGAATCGAGTCCCAACAAAAGAATATTGGTATCGCCATTCTGTGATTGCTTTGCGCCTTGCAAAACCTTCGAGCGCGGAATCGCAGATGTCGTCGCGCGATTAAGAGCAAACGATGCGAGCGAAGCCAGAACAATCGCTACCGAAGCGATGATGGTGAGTGGCTTTAGTGCTCTGCGCATTTGGCTAATAATACTTGGCGATAGCGCTGAGAAGTTGGTTAGAATCGCCTGATGTCATTGTCGACTAAAAATTCAAAGAGCCTGCCTCGCAAAGTACAAATTTTGCTGATTGGTAACGCTCTATCGGCAATCGGTAATGGACTCGTCCTTCCCTACGTTTTCATCTATTTTCACAATGTTCGAGGCATCCCATCGTCGGTCGCCGGCATCATCGTCGGATATAGCGCTTTTGCATCGCTTGTCGTCTCGCCAAAAATCGGATCACTCATTGATCACTGGGGACCGCGCCCGATACTTTTCTACGCGCTTCTCGTCAGCGCCGTGGGTTATGCAAGCCTGGCCTGGGTCCGCAATATCCCGGAGGCGGTTGTCGCGATGACAATCTGCGCGGTCGGCCAATCTGGAATGTGGCCAGCGCAGGGCGCAATCCAAGCCGAACTAACACCACAACATCAACGCGAACGGATTTATGGCGCGAACTTTGCAATGCTCAATCTGGGCATCGGCATCGGTGGCGTCATCTCTTCCGCAATCGTTCGCGTCGCCAATCCGCACAGCTTTCAAATTCTCTATTGGGGCGATAGCGTCTCCTTCTTGGTTTATGGCTTGATCGTGATCGGCATCGGAAATGTAGGACACCGCACCGCGGACGAACGCGAAATCAATTCCGCGCGCGAAGGTGGCTGGCGTGATGTCATCGCAGATAAAGCCTTTCGCCGATTCTGGATCATCGCCTTCTTCGCCTTGCTCTGCGGTTACAGCCAATTAGAAGTTGGCTTTGCATCTTTCTCGACCTTGGTCGCGCATCTACCCGCGTCGAATATCGCATACGCATACGCCGCGAACTGCATCATGATTGCCTCCTTCCAGTTATATATCGTGAAGAAAACCGAGAAGTGGAAGCGCAACAAGGCGCTAGCAATCGCGACCACCTTCTGGCTCTTTGCCTGGGTTGCGCTTTCCTTCGCCGGCGTCGATCGCCATCACGCGCTCTTCTTCGTCATTCTCTGCCAAATCATTTTTGGCATCGGTGAAATGGTCTGGTCGCCGTTGTTCCCATCCATCACTAATCAATTAGCGCCGGATCACCTGCGCGGTCGATATAACGCGGCCGGAACAAACGCCTGGCAATTCGCTTTGATTGTGGGACCGATGTTCGCCGGCACCTTGCTGGGCGCAGGACTGCACTGGGTCTGGGTCGGCGGACTTGTCGCGGGAATGGGTGTCGTCACCATCTTTGCGTTGCGTTTGAAGTTGCCAGAGCGCCCCAGCTCTACAATCTCTGCATGAGCAAAATCAACGATTTCAACACAAAACTAGCGGCTCGAATTACTTCTGGCGTTGCGACCATGTGGTGCGCGTATGCCTTCGCCGCAATCGCGCTGGTCTCTTTGCCTTCTGCTCTCAAATCCGGTGATCTCATCACCATCGTCGCCTGGGTTGCTCAAACCTTTCTGCAGTTGGTCTTGCTATCGATCATCATGGTTGGACAGAACGTTGCCAGCGCCGCGGTCGAACAGAAAATTAATGAGACTCATACCGCATCATTGGGTGAATTCGAATTAGCGAAAGAAGCCCGGGTTCTGGCCGCGCAAGAGTTGAAAGAATTGAAACAAATAGCCGCCGAGATCCATCGGGTTATCCGCGACATCGAGGGCAAGCAAGCCAAATGAATCTGCGCGACATCATCGCGCAGAGATACGTAAAGCGCTTTCTCCTCGCGCGCTTCGTCTCTAATTTCGGAAACGGAATGGCGCCGATTGCGTTGGCCTTCGGCATTCTGCATATGCGCGGTGGCTCGCCGACCGAACTCGGTTGGGTATTAGGCGCGTCCAGCACCACGATGTTGGTGATGGCCCCATTCGGCGGCGTGATCGCCGACAAATTTGGTCGCGTGAAGATCATGGGTCTGACCGATCTCTGGGGTTCTATCCCGTTGTATCTGCAGTGCGCATTCTTCGCCACCGGTCACGTACCAGTCTGGGTCTTCTTATTTGCGAATATCAACTTCGGTTTGATGTGGGGAATCTTCTGGCCGGCGCAATCCGGCGTCATGCCCGCGATCTGCAAAGAAGAGGCGCTACAAAAAGCGAACGCTTTAACCAACTTTATCTCCAACGCCGCCATGATTCTTGGCGCCGCAATCGGCGGAATCATCGTTGCGACGATGGGTAGCACCACCGGTTTGTTGATCGACGCCGCAACCTTTAGCTTCTCCGGCATCGTCGTTCTTTCATTCGGTCACATCATCCCCAAGCGCGCTGATAATGAGAATTCGATGTTGGACGATTTGGTCCACGGCTGGAAGGTCTTCTTGTCGTATCGCTGGATCGTCGCGGTGGTCGCGGGATTCGGCTTCATCACGATGGCGTGGGCGATGGGCGAGAATGTCTTAGGACCACTGATTTCTATCAAGTATTTCAACGGCGCAAAGTCCTGGGCCTTTGTGCTGACCTGTGAATCGGTGGGCTTCTTGGTCGGCTCGGTCATCGGACTGCGCATTAAGTTGAAATATCCGATGCGATTCATGATGGCGATTACATCGACGCTCGCGATCTATATGTGGGCGTTGGTGCGTCCACAATCACTGACCTTTATCGCGGTCTCCGCCTTTATCTGGGGTATCGCGCTGGATTTGTGGTCGAGCGTCTGGACAACCGCGATGGTGCGACAAGTTCCGCGCGAATCGTTATCTCGAGTCTCTTCGTTCGACGCGATGGGATCGTTCTTGTTTCGTCCGGTCGGTTTGATGATCGCCGGACCACTCGCCGCTACGATTGGCATCCCGCGATCAATGGAGATATCCGCCGGGGTCGTGATTCTGGTCGTGGTTCTCGTACTTCTGGTTCCCGAGGTTCGCAATATGCAGATGCCAACTTCGACCGAGTCCAATCAATAGCTAGTTAAGAAACCGCTGACGGTATTCGTCAACCTTCATCTCATAAATATCTTCCGGCCCATCTTCATCGTCCATCTGTTGACCGGCGTAATGAAAGCCAAACTTCTTAATAATCGCTTGTGACGGCGCGTTATCCGGTGTGACCGTGTAGCGAAGTGTGTGCACGCGAGGCTGGTCGATAACCCACTTCCACATTCCCTGCAACATCTCTTGCGCGAATCCGCGTCCGCGAAATGCGGGCTCGATGCCCATTCCAATTTCAATCATGCCGTGGTGATCCGGCACATCATGGAATCCAGAACTGCCGATAATGCTCATGGTTTGTTTTAAGACCGCGAGTCGTAGGAGATAGGGAGCTTGTTCTGGGTTCTTTCGAATTCGCGGAATTCGATAGGGAAGCGGACCGGGGTCTACAACTAAATGCCCAAATGGATTTGCGAAGCCGCGATTGATCCAGAGCCGTGGGTCCGCTCGATTCTCCGCAAGGATTTCATATTCCTCGGGAAGCACCGCGTGTAGCAACAATCGCTCGGTTTCGATGGCGGGGATATCCACGGATGAAGCCTAGCTTCTCAGGAAACTTTCACCTGAGTCCCCTAAAATTTCAAGGTCAACGGGATTGGATGAGCGCATGAGAAAACTATTCACAACAACGCCAGCAAAGCTGGCTATGGGATTCGTCGTTGGTGCCACCGTCGCAGGTGGCGTAGCAACCGCCGCTGGAACCTTTAGCGGCAATGTCACAACCGCGTGCGTGGATAACCGTACGAGCGCGATCTACGCGTCGTCGACCGGCACCTGCGCAGCGGGTCGCTCTTTGGTCACTCTCGGTGCGCCAGCACAGAGCGCGGCCATCGTCGCCAATAATTCAATCAAGGCGGTGGTCGCGAAGGTCTCTCCTGCCGTGGTCACCGTCAATGTCACCACTTCGACTGGTGGCGATACTGGATCTGGATCAATCATTAAGAGCGACGCGACGAGTTCGTACATCGTGACCAACAATCACGTCATCGACGCGGCGGTCGGCGGGGCCGGCACCGTCTCGGTCACGCTCGATAACGGCGATGATGTCAGCGCGACCATCGTAGGACGCGATGCGAACTACGACTTAGCCGTTTTGAAGATTGCGCGCGGAAATCAACCCGTCATCGCACAAGGTGATTCCACGGCGTTGAGCATCGGCGATCAAGTCATTGCATTCGGATCACCACTCGGATTGGATCACACGGTCACCGCCGGAATCGTCTCGTCACTTAACCGTCCGGTCACAACCGGAACTTCAGGCACCGAGTCGTATGTCGATGCGATTCAAACCGACGCCGCAATCAACCCCGGCAACTCTGGTGGACCACTAACCAACGCTGCGGGCGAAATGATTGGCATTAACTCCGCAATCGCTTCTACATCATCATCTGGCTTGTCCACGTCACAATCAGGTTCGATCGGTCTCGGCTTTGCGATTCCGATAAATGAAGCGAATCGCATCATTAACCAAATCATCGCGACCGGAAAGTCGACCCGACCATTGCTCGGCGTCTGCTTCGATAATAATTACACCGGCAAGGGCGCCAAGATGTTGCCATACGCGCAATGCACCTTGACCGGCGTCACCGGACAAGGTCCTGCACAAGCCGCGGGTATTCCTGACAGCGCAATCATCACGCAGATCAACGGCGTGAAGATTCCGGATCAGGTCACCGCGATTGTGCGCATCCGCGCCTTTGCACCAAAGACCACCGTCACCATCATGGCGGGCCCAACTCTGACAAACCAACGTGCGTACACCGTCACATTGGGCGAAGCGGCATCGAGCTAATAACTTCGCTTCGGCTTAATAGACTGGCGCCATGAGTTCATCCGCATGGTGGCGCGACGCCGCGATTTATCAGGTCTACCCTCGTTCGTTCCGTGATTCCAACGGTGACGGCGAGGGAGACCTTCGCGGTGTCATCGAGAAGCTGCCGTACCTTGCTGATCTCGGTGTCGATGCGATTTGGTTGAGCCCGTTCTACACATCGCCCAACAAGGACGGCGGATACGACGTCTCCAATCCGCGCGATGTGGATCCACGTTTCGGAACCATCGAGGACGCGAAGGCGTTAATCGAGGCGGCGCATTCGCACGGAATTAAATTTATTGCCGATATCGTCCCGAACCATTTCTCTTCCGCGCACGAGTGGTTTCAGGAGGCGTTGCGATCTCCGAAGGGTTCACCGGCGCGCGCACGCTTCCATTTCCACGATGGTCGCGGCGCGGATGGAAAGACGCCGCCGAACAATTGGATATCTATTTTTCGCGGACCAGCGTGGACGCAAGTCGACGACGGTCAGTTCTATCTGCACCTCTTTGACTCCAGCCAACCGGATTTGAATTGGGATAACCCGGATGTCTGGGCCGACTTCGAAAAGACGCTCCGCTTCTGGCTTGATTTAGGCGTCGACGGCTTCCGAATCGACGTGGCGCATGGATGCGTAAAAGAGAGCGTGCTGGTGGATCATCGTGACCCAGAGCGATTGATCGACGCGTTGCGCTTGGACTTCTTGGATATCAGCACCGAAGAGCGCGCTGGATTGTTGGCAGACGTGCCGTTCTTTGATCGCGAAGGCGTACACGAGGTATACAAGAAGTGGCGTGCAATCCTTGATTCATATGACGGCGATCGAATGACGGTTGCAGAAGCCTTTGTCTATCCATCATCGCGCGCCGCACGTTATGTGCGCCCGGGTGAATTGCACCAAGTCTTTAATTTTAACTTCATGATGTTGGGGTGGGACGCCGAAGCGATGACCGCCAGCATCAAGCAAACGCTTGCCGAATTGGTCGATGTAAAAGCACCGGCGACCTGGGTGTTGAACAATCACGATACGCCGCGAGTTGTGACTCGAATCGGATCAGCCCGTCGCGCACGCGCGCTGGCGATGTTGACGCATTCATTGCCTGGCGGAATTTATATCTATCAGGGCGAAGAGCGCGGAATGCCCAGTGCTGATGTGCCCGATGAAGCACGACAGGATCCGGCATTCATTCGAAGCGGCGGAAGCGACAAGGGTCGCGACGAATGTCGGGTGCCGATGCCGTGGAATTCAACGGAAGCCAATTACGGATACGGAATCGGTAAACCATGGTTGCCGCAACCATCCGATTGGGCGCAATACTGCGTGGATCAAGAGATTGATAACCCCAACAGTTTCCTTAACCTGTACAAGAAGAGTTTGTATCTGCGCCACAACCATCCAGCGCTCGGAGGCGAAGGTGACATCACGTGGATCGATTCGGCGTCCGGCATCATGCACTTCACGCGCGAACCCGGCTTGGAAGTCGTTGTAAACGCATCTACTTCGGCACAACACGTCAACGTTAAAGGCGCATCACTCTTGCTGGAATCGGCGGATGGTGTATCGCTCAATAATGGCGTGTTGGTAATTCCGTCGGATACGACGGTCTGGTTGCAGCGCTAGTTGCTGAGCTTTACTTAACCGAGCCCGCAAGCAGACCGCGGACGAAGTAACGCTGGAGCGAGAAGAAGACGACCAGTGGAAGTGCGATGGTGACGAACGCACCCGCGCACAAGACTTCCCAGCTGGATCCCCATTGACCGACCAGCGAAGCGAGCTTCACGTTGATCGGAGCAACTTCTTCGGTGCCGGATGCGAAAGTCAGCGCAACCAATAAGTCATTCCATACCCAGAGGAACTGGAAGATAGAGAACGCGGCAATCGCAGGCGTCGCGAGCGGTAGAACAATCCGACGAAATACCGTGAAGTGGCTGGCGCCATCCACGTGCGCGGCTTCCATCAAATCCTTTGGCAGCGACGAGATGAAGTTATGCAAAAGATAGATCGCAAGTGGCAACGCAAACATCGTGTGCGGCAACCAAATACCCGCAAACTTTCCGGCGATGCCGAGCTTTGGAATAAGAGTGATGGAACCTAAGTGCGCGCCACCGGTGAAGAGTTGGAGCAAAGGAATGAGCGCCATCTGAAGCGGAACAATTTGTAGCGCGAAGATGGCGTAGAAAATTATGTCGCTACCGCGGAATCGAACCCAAGCAAGCGCGTAGGCGGCCATGGTTGCAATCGCAATCGGAAAAACAACCGCAGGAATCGTGATGACGATTGAGTTGACGAAATAAGGAAGCACGCCGTTCGAGAGTCCCGGTGCGGATGTGTTACCGAAGAGAACCGAGTGGTAATTCGCGAGCGTGAAGTGTGGATGAGTGAACGCGGTCCACCAACCTGAATCAAAGATTGATTGCTTGTCGCGGAACGACGAGACCAACAGACCAAAGGTCGGGATGGTCCAGAGAATAGTGACGGTCCAGACCACGGTGGCGGCAATCTTCGAAGAGAAGAGCTTGCGGCCCGCGTCGTGGCTGGCGACTGGAGCGATGACCTTGTTGCTCATGCGATGCTCCGTTCGCGACGAATATTGCGGATGTTATAAACCAAGATAGGCGTGACGAGCAAGAACAAGACGATGGCGAGGGCGGATCCGCGACCTTGGTTGAACTTGGTGAAGACCTGGGAGTAAATCTCGTTCGAAATAACGTTGGTGCCGAAGTTACCGCCGGTCATGGTGCGGACGATGTCGAATAGCTTGAGCGAAGTAACAACCATGGTGGCGAAGACGACGATAAAGGTGCTGCGGACCATCGGGAAGGTGATCTGGCGGAAGAGCTTGAATCCGCTAGCGCCATCGAGCGCAGATGCCTCAACGATATCGGCCGGCACCGCCTTGATCGCGGCGGACAAAATCACCATGGCAAAGCCGGTCTGAACCCAGACGAAGATGGCCATCAACAAGAAGTTATTCAGTGGGCTGGTCAAAATCCAGTTAGAGGGAGTGAATCCCAGGTGGCGAACAATGGTGCTGAGCAATCCGGTCTGTGGCTGCTTTGGATCGGCGTAGTTATAGACAAACTGCCAAATAACAGAAGCGCCGACGAAAGAGATAGCCATCGGCATAAAAATCAGCGCTTTGGGGACCGATTCACGCTTCATGCGATCGAGGAAGATTGCGAGCAACAAACCGAGACCGGTTGTGAGTACCGGCGTGATTGCAATCCACAGAATGGTGTTAATCAAAACCGAGTGGATGTTGGGATCGGTGGCGACCCACGCATAATTCTTAAAACCAACGAACTTTGATGACGTGTCATCTTTGAAGCTAAAGAGAATTGTTTGAATCGCGGGGATAACAAGTCCGCCGATGAGCAACAAGAGCGCCGGTCCAAGCAAAACCAAGATTGCGAGTGGGCGCTGGAACTTACCTTTAACCCGTCCTGCTAGATAAAAAATAACTCCGAGGACCGCAAAGAAGATCGCGATGGCTTCAAAAATCTGACCAAACTTAGTGATGTTGGTTGACCAAAAAGAACCCATGTCGTCTCCTTTCGTTGAAGTGGAATCCTATCAAAACAACAAGGGCCCGGTTTCCCGGGCCCTTGCCATTAATTACGACTGGTTAAATCAGATTTACCAGTTTGAGTCGATGGACGCAGCGACGGCAGCTTGTGACTTGCCTGTTGCGAACCAGTTGGTCAACTCTGTCCACTCAGCAGCGTTAACAGCTGCCTTTGTAGCATCTGACGCGTCGAAGACGAAGGTACCTGTCTTATCAGCAAGGTACTTAGCCATCAATGCATCCAATGGGTTCTTGTACTCAGAGAGTGAAACGCCAGCGTTAGCTGTCAACCATCCACCAGCGGCGCCAGCTGCAGCGATGCGAGCTGATGCATAGTTAGGAGTTGAGAGGTAGTTCTGGAGCTCTTGAGTAGCTGGGTTCTTGTTGAATGCCAACATGAACTCGCCGCCACCTTCTACAGGTGTCTTAACAGCTGGGTTGATTGTTGGAAGGTAGAACGCCCAAACGTCACCGGTAGGTGAAACGTCTGTGCCTGCTGGGTACTGAGCAGCGTAGAACGAAGCCTGCTGCAACATCTGGCAACCAGTTCCCTTAGGAATTGAAAGTCCAGCTGACTGGAATGATGTTGTTGCGATGGTCTTTACGTTACCTACGTACTTAGGGTTCAACATCCAACCAGCAACGGTTGACATTGCAGATTGAATCTGTGAACCAGAGAAGCGAACCTTGCCCGCGATCCAGTCGTTGTAAACCTTTGCGCCGTACATACGGACAACGGTCTCTTCCAACCAGTCAGTTGCTGGCCAGCCGGTAGCTCCGCCAGATTCGATTCCGCCACACCATGGGGTCTGACCCTTTGCAACCATTGCATCTGACAACTTGAACAAATCTGCCCATGTTGTTGGAACGGTGTAACCGTTCTTTGCGAATTGCTTTGGTGAGTACCAAACGAGCGACTTGTTGTTAGCTGAGTTTGGAGCTGCGTAAACAACACCATTTACTGAGCCGAGATCGCGCCATGACTTTGACCAGTACTTGTTAACGTTGTTAACGGTTGTTGCTGGTGCTGGAACAGCCTTGCCGGTTGCAACCATTGTCTGGAGCAAACCTGGTTGTGGGATAACAGCGATGTCAGGTGCGTTGCCGCCCTTTACGCGAACAGGAAGAAGAGCCTCGAATTCGTTCGAACCTTCCCATGTGACCTTGATGCCTGTGCAATCTTCGAATGGCTTTGTAGCAGCCACGTACTTAGAAAGCTCTGGCTCCAAAATAGAGGTGAAAAGCTTTACGGTTGCGCCCTTTTGTGGGAGGTAACCTGCGCCGATTTGCTGGCAAGCTGCAGATGTAGCGTTTGCAGGTGATACAGCTACGAAAGCTGCAGCAACAAGCGAAACGACTGCAACGCCGGCTGAGGCGAAGAGACCCTTTTTGCTAATTGACATATTTTTATTCCTTTTACAGATTCGGTCCGAGCACCGAGGGGTTGCTCGCGTCCCGCGGTAAAAAGTACCTGAGAATGGCTCGCAGGAGCCAATCCCACGTGCTTGGCCACAGATAACGATTGGATAACAAGCCCTAAATCGGGCTGGATATCACCCTAGATATTGGCCCCATTGCTTTTTATTACCTCTGAGTACCACTTAGCCGAGTCCTTTAAGCGGCGCTCCTGCGTCGCGTAGTCCACATGCACGATTCCGAATCGTTTCGCGTAGCCGAGTGACCATTCAAAGTTATCGAGCAATGACCACTGGAAGTACCCCTTCACGGGAGCGCCTTCCGCGATCGCCTCGGACAAGGCGGCCAAGTGCGTGCGCAAATAGTTGATCCGTCGGAGATCTTTAATCTCGCCGTTCGCATCAGGGCCATCGGGATATGCCACTCCGTTTTCGGTGATGTAAATATCCGGCAACGCTGATCCGTATTCCTTATGCCAACGCACCATCAAATTCTTTAAGCCGTGTGGAGTAAGCGGCCAACCCATGTCGGTCAACTCGCCCTTTGGAGTGGAATCAATCGTGAGCCCTAATACCGTCGACGGGTCGAACTGAACTGGATTGGCAACATCTGCCTTACCAATGCGCGTATCGAAATAGAAATTAATTCCCAACCAGTCATTTTTGGTGCGAGCTAATTCCATATCGCCATCTTTAATAACTGGCAAAATTTCGTCGCCGAACTCGTCGAGTAAAACCTGCGGATAGGAGCCGCGCATAAAGGCATCCATCCACCAACGATTCTGCATCGCATCCATCAGATCAGATGCGTGGGACAAGTATGGATCGCTCGGATCGTCTGCCGGGTAATTCGCTTGATTGATGACCGGGCCAATTTTGATATCGCTACGTACCGCGCGCATCGAATTCATCGCGGTCGCGTGCGCAATCACGGTGTGGTGCGCGGCCGCCCACACTTCCTTGCGATCCTTATGTCCTGGCGCATGCACACCAAGTCCGTGACCCAACCAGGCAACGCACCACGGTTCGTTAATAGGCGCGATGTTTTTAATGCGATCACCGAAGTGTTGAGCAACCGCGGCGGCGTATTCACCGAAACGATCCACCGTCTCGCGATTAACCCAGCCGCCCTTGTCCTGCAACGTCTGCGGCAAATCCCAGTGATACAAGGTGGATAACGGGGTAATGCCCGCGGATTCAATCTCGTTAATTAACTTGTCGTAGAAATCAAAACCCTTTTGATTTTTCACTAAGTCCCCGTTGGGAAACAATCTCGACCACGAGAACGAGAATCGGTACCCCTGCAATCCAATCGTCTTCATCAACGCGACGTCTTCTGGATATCGGTGATAGTGATCGCACGCGACATCGCCGGTGTCACCGTTCAGTGTGTTGCCGGGCGCGTGGCTAAAGGTGTCCCAGATAGAAGGACCGCGACCATCAATGTTCGCTGCGCCTTCGACTTGGTAGGCAGCGGTCGCTGCACCCCATAAGAAATCCTTTGGAAACGTGGCCACGTCTTGCCTTTCTAGAAACGGTCGCGGATCGCCCAGAGATCTGGGAAAACCGGATGGAACAAAGTAGAACTCAAGTATCCAACACCGGACGAGCCACCGGTACCGGATTTGTGCCCAATAGTGCGTTCCACCATCTTCACGTGACGATATCGCCATTCTTGAAGACCCTCGTCGATATCCATCAATCGCTCGCACATCATCGCGGTTTCTGGGTCGGTGCGATGTACCGATAACAAAACTTCTTGGACTTTTTCGTTCGGTACGTAGTGTTGTGAGAAATCGCGTTCGAGATATTCGGCCGGCACGGCGTGACCGCGCTTGTTGAGATATACCAAGACCGAATCCCACAGGGAGCGCCGCGAAGTAATCGTGGCAATCTTCGCTTGATCGGCGGGCGGCAAATGCCCCGACATCTTTGCGTCGCGCCGACCCAACACCGCTTCTACCTCGCGGAATTGTGCAGATTGAAAACCAGACGACGATGACAATCGATCGCGGAACGAATTAAATTGCAGCGGCGTCATAGTCTCGAGTACATCCACCTGTGCAACACAGATTTTAAGAATCGTGCGGATGCGACCCAGGATCGCGAGCGAACCGTATGTATTGCCGGCCTCTAGCTCTTTTTGCGCGCCCGACAGCTCATGCAAAATTTGTTTGAACCAGAGTTCGTAGGTCTGGTGAATAACAATAAAGAGCATCTCGTCGTGCTCGGGGCCATCGCTAAGCGGGCGCTGCAATTGCAAGAGCTCATCGACCGCCAAATAACTGGCGTACGTAAGTGCGGACTCGAAGTCGTTGCTCATGTGACGCGGTTTCCGTCGAGTTGGATTTTCTCGTACTGGCGAGTGCTGACTAAATCGCGCAACCGCTCAAAGCCATCCCATACTTCAACGTAGGACGTTGGCAGCGGAGAAATTGCGACGCGAATTGAGTTCGGAACTCGGTAATCAGGAATTACATTCGCGAACTTTCGGAGCGCTGCCGCGATTCGCTTCGCCTCCGGGTGCACCAACGAAATATGCCCGCCGCGTTCCTTGGGATTGCGCGATGTATTGAGCGTAAATCCAAGATCTTTTAGCCACGCGTCATACAGCGCAATCATCATTTCGGTGCCAGTCGCGCACTTTGCCGCGATTGCATCGATGCCGGCTTCCTCAATCATGGAGAAGGCGCTTTGAATACAACGCAGACCGATGAGCGATGGACTAGCGATTTGAAAGCCACGAATATCCTCTGATTTCTCAAAGGTAGGGCCCATTTCAAATTGGTCGCCTTGCGCGAACCAACCCTGAATCGGAACCTGCAATTCCTTTTGAATCCGCTTGCTGACGTATAACCACGCGGGCGAACCAGGACCCGAATTTCCATACTTATATGTGCAACCGACCGCGAGATCCACGCCGTTCGCGTCAAAGTTCATCTCGATCGCACCTGCTGCGTGGCTGGCATCCCAAATAGTCAGCGCGCCATATTTACGAACCAGGTCGGTGATCGCCTTGATGTCGTTGCGAGCCCCGGATCGATACTGAATCACTTCGAGGGTTACGAAGGCGACATCATCCGACATATATTTTTCGAGGAGTTCGGGCGTGATGCGCTCGTGTTGTGCAATCGCGTCATCCTCATTGTTAATGGTGATGAGGTTTAACCCCATTCGATCGGCGTATCCCTGCAGGATGTATCGATCAGTAGGAAAATTGGCGGCGTCAATAATTATGGTTTTGCGACCAGGACGAGCGCGAAGCGCTGCCCCGACTAATTGGTAGAAATTTACTGATGTTGTATCGCAGGCTAGGACTTGACCGGCTGCGGCACCAAGCGTGGCGCGACCGATCAAGTCACCAGTCGGTTGTGCTTCATCAACCCAGTGGCTCCAGCCATCAACAACTTCCTTACCCCACTCGTTGAGCATGAAGTTATTGACGATGTCGACGGTTTGTTTAGGAAGGCGACCTAGCGAATTGCCATCCAAATAACACATATTCGGATCGGTGATGACAAACCGCTCGCGAAACTTTGCGAGCGGATCGCGCGCGTCGAGTTCGAGCGCGTATTCGCGGCTAGTGACTGGATGTGCTGACATATCCATACTGTATAGCCATACCGCGCGATGAAATAGGCTTCGCGAATGGCCGGCCGCAATCTCGTGAACTTAGAGTCCGTGGATAAGGCTTTTGATATTCGCGCCTTGCTGGATGGCGTCTCGCTCGGAGTAAATGAGGGCGAACGAATTGGAATCGTCGGACGCAACGGCGGCGGCAAATCCACATTGTTAAAAGTCATGGCGGGAATTGAAAGTCCCGATCAAGGTCGGGTGGCCAAGGCAGGAAACGTCTCGGTCGGAATCCTGAGTCAATCCGATTCGGCCGATGCAGGTGCGTTGGTTCGCGACGTGGTTCTCGCTGGGCGCGCCGAACACGAATGGGCCGGCGACGCAGCTGTTCGAGATGTGTTGACCGGTTTATTTGGCGGATTTAGCGACGCTTTATTGGATCGCGAATTTGCAACGCTCTCTGGTGGCGAACGTCGTCGGGTTAACCTCGCGAAATTGTTGGTCGGTGACTTCGATTTATTGTTGTTAGACGAGCCCACTAACCATCTAGATGTCGAAGGCGTGGCTTGGTTAGCCGACCACATCAACTCTCGAACAAAATTAGCGGTCGTCGTCATTACCCACGATCGCTGGTTCTTGGATGAAGTCTCGGAACAAATCTGGGAAGTCGTGGATGGAAAGGTCTTGGCATACGAGGGTGGCTATTCGGCCTTCGTCTTATCCAAGGCGGAGCGGGCTCGCCAGCAAAGCGTGGAAGATGGCAAGCGGAACATGTTGATTCGCAAAGAGTTAGCGTGGCTGCGCCGTGGTGCACCCGCGCGTACCGCTAAACCTAAATTCCGAATTGAAGCCGCAAACACGTTGATTGCTAACGAACCGCCACCGCGAAACGAGACCGAGCTTTTGAACTTCGCCTCGAATCGCTTGGGTAACGCGGTCTACGAATTTCATCACGCCGCCATCGATATCGGTGGCAAAAAAATCGTGGATGACTTGTATTGGAATATCGGACCCGGCGCGCGTATTGGAATCGTTGGAGTGAACGGCGCGGGTAAAACAACGTTGATGCGCGCCTTAGTCGGCCAGATCAAAGTAAACGGCGGCAAATTAATCACCGGTGTGACCGTGAAGCCGGCCTTTCTTTCTCAACACCTGGAGGAGCTCAACCCGCAATGGCGCGTTCTTGAAGCGGTGGAAAAGGTTGCGAATCATGTTCAGCTCGGCAACGGAAAAGAGATGTCGGCCAGCCAATTGTGTGAAAAGTTGGGATTTAATACCGAATCGCAATGGACGCCGGTCGGAGATTTATCGGGCGGAGAACGTCGCCGATTGCAACTCACGCGATTGTTGATGGATTCACCCAACGTCTTGTTGTTGGACGAGCCGACAAATGATTTCGATGTAGAAACGCTGACCGCGTTGGAAGATTTGTTGGACTCATTCGGCGGCACGTTGCTGGTGATCTCGCACGACCGATACTTCTTGGAGCGCGTCTGCGACACCTTTGTCGGATTGCTGGGCGACGCGCGATTACGAGATTTACCAGGTGGAATCGATCAGTATCTGGAGCTTCGTCGTGCTACCGCTGCGCCAGTGGTTGAAACAAAGAAGAGCGGGACCTCAAACATCGTCGAGGTAAAGCAGCTCAAGAAAGATTTAGCACGAATCGAAAAGCAGATGGCAAAAGCGGATGAAGAGATTGCGGCGCTGGAAGCGAAGCAGACCGAACTCGCCTTCGATCACGTCGCCCTTGCCGACGTGATGAAAGAATTGGCGGATATTCAGGGCCGCAAGGCGACTATGGAAGAAGAGTGGCTGAGCGTCACCGCACGATTAGAGGAGCTGGGTCATGAGCAGTAAGCGTCACCTCGTTCGGTTGGAATTAATGGCGGCGGTGACTGGCATCTTGATCGCGATTCAAGCGCGAGCCAATGGTCAGTTGTCGCACCTGATGAAGAACAACATTGAAGCGGCGCTGGTCTCGTTCTCTTCCGGACTTATTGTGATTCTGATCGTCGCGCTATTTAATCCGGCAATTCGCCGCGGTATTACCCAGCTTCGAGCCGCGGTGAAATCCAAGGCGATTGCGAGATGGCGCTTGTTCGCTGGGGCGCTTGGCGGCGCGGCAATTGCAACCCAGACCCACACCGTCCCGTTGATTGGCGTCGCCGTTTACTCAGTAACCGCGATTGCTGGTCAGACCGCGATCTCTTTGCTGGTCGACAAGATTGGTTTGGGTGGTGGTGCCCCACAACACATTTCGATGCGCCGGGTTATCGCCGCGGCGATCACCATTGCTGCAATTCTGATTTCGGTCTTCGACAAGTTGCAGGTCAGTACCTACAGCGCATCCGCAGTGATTCTGTCGACCTTGGCTGGGTGTGTAATCGGAATTCAACGCGCGCTGAACGGATCAATCAACGTGCATTCTGGCCAGAGCTACACAACATCTTTGCTCAATTTCATTATGGGAACACTCTTTTTATTGATCTTCATGGTTGTGATGATGGTCGTGCGCGGCGATCATCTCTATGGATTGCCGACTCATCCGTGGTGGATTTACCTAGGCGGAGTAACCGGCGTTATCTACATCGCGCTTGCATCAACCGTCGTGCAACACCTAGGCGTACTTACCTTTACGCTCTTTAGCGTCGGCGGCCAATTAGTAGGTTCGTTCGTGCTCGATTTGCTTCTTCCTACCCCGGGCGCGACCGTCACCGGATATTTGGTCACCGGAATCGTGATGACCTATATCGGCGTCGTAGTAGGCGGACAATCCGCGATTTTTAAGAAGCGCTCTTCACTGCGTTAGCAACGGCACCAACCACGCGGGCGTCAAAGACGCTCGGCACGATGAAGTTAGCGTTGAGTTGATCTGACGAAACGCAACCAGCAATCGCTTCAGCAGCAGCAACCAACATCTTCTCGGTGATCTTCGAGATATGCGCGTCGAGCAAGCCGCGGAAAATTCCGGGGAATGCCAAGACGTTATTAATTTGGTTGGGTTGATCGCTTCGGCCGGTTGCAACAACCGCGGCGTATTTACGCGCGATGACCGGATCGATTTCTGGGTCTGGGTTAGCAAGCGCGAAAACGATGGAGTTGGGGGCCATCGAAGCCACATCTGTTTCCTTAAGAATATTTGGCGCGCTGACTCCGATAAATACATCCGCACCTTTGACGGCTTCACCCAAGGTGCCACGGAAATCGCCGGGATTGCAGTGTTCGAGGAACCACGTGCGCATGACGTCATCATCTTCGTGATGCTCATGGACCAAGCCCTTGCTATCAAAGCCGATGATGTTTCGCGCGCCAGAAGCGACGAGCAAGCGAGCAACAGCGGTACCAGCTGCGCCAACGCCACTCATCACAATTCGGCAGGTAGCGAGATCCTTCTTCACCAGCTTGAGCGCATTAGTGAGCGCGGCGAGAACAACAATTGCGGTGCCGTGTTGATCGTCGTGGAAGACTGGAATATCGAGCAATTCACGGAGTCGGCGCTCGACTTCAAAGCAACGGGGAGCCGAGATATCTTCGAGATTAATACCGCCGTATACCGGCGCGATGATTTGAACGGTGCGAACAATCTCATCGACATCTTGGGTATCCAAACAGACTGGCCAGGCATCGATATCCGCGAAGCGCTTAAACAGCGCCGCCTTACCTTCCATCACGGGCAACGCCGCTTCTGGACCAATATTTCCGAGGCCAAGTACTGCAGATCCATCGGTCACTACCGCGACTGTATTGCGCTTGATAGTAAGTCGACGTGCATCTGATTTATCTTTCGCAATCGCCTGCGAAATTCGCGCAACGCCTGGTGTGTAGGCGCGCGAGAGGTCATCGCGAGTTTTCAGCGGAACCTTCGATGCAATTTCAATCTTGCCGCCGAGGTGCAGAAGGAATGTCCGGTCGCTGACCTTGCGAACTTTTAATTCTGGATTGGTTGAGATTGCCGCCGCGATTGCTTCGGCATGATCGGCATCCATCGCGTCGCACGTAACGTCGATGACAATATTGTCTAGATTTGATTCCACGACGTCGAGCGCGGTGATAGTCGCGCCAGCTGCGATTACCGCGTTGGTTACTTCTGCAACCGGTTGGGTATGAGGCGCGCCTTCAACGCGAATCGTGATTCCATAGCCAGGGCTTGTTGACGCCATTTATTACACCACTCCATATAGTCGATCGCCGGCATCGCCCAAACCAGGAACGATGTAACCCTTCTCATTTAACTTTTCATCTAACGCGCCAGTCACCAACGTGACGCTCAATCCCTTTGCATCCACGACTTTCTCCAACGCGGCAACGCCTTCTGGAGAAGAGAGAATGCAGATCGCGGTGATGTCATGCGCGCCGCGTTCCATCAAATATTCAATAGCTGCAATCAAGGTGCCGCCGGTGGCGAGCATCGGATCCAAGATGTAGACCTGACGGCCTTTCAAATCTTCGGGTAACCGATTTGCATA
>Ga0214171_1000287_pt1 | contig 18615 bp, 18 predicted proteins | sample TroBogEpilimnion_40_FD_153009 | JGI IMG/M metagenome (GOLD analysis project Ga0214171, IMG submission 153009) | Freshwater microbial communities from Trout Bog Lake, WI - 02JUL2007 epilimnion | ecosystem: Environmental > Aquatic > Freshwater > Lake > Epilimnion/Euphotic zone | place: Trout Bog... | reverse complement strand
AAAAGTAATTCATTGCTTGATTGGAAAGAAAAGCAACGCATGAGTCTAATAAAGAAACATCAACCCATTGACCAACTCCTGCAACTGCCCTGTGTGCAATCGCTGCACAAATTCCAATGGTTGCATACATTCCTGTCGTCATATCGATAATAGGAACACCTACACGCTGAGGACCACCACCGGGCATATCTTCTCGCTCACCAGTAACACTCATTAAACCGCCCATACCTTGAGCCATAAAATCATATCCAGGACGATCTTTATAAGGTCCAGTCTGACCAAAACCAGTTACAGAACAATAAATAATTCCAGGATTAATTTTCTTGATATCTTCATACCCAAGACCATAACGAGCTAAATCGCCCACTTTATAGTTCTCAACCAAAACATCAACTTCCTTGGCTAATTCACGAACAAGCTTTTGACCCTCTTCACTGGAAATATCAATGGTGATCGATTTTTTTCCGCGATTAGCTGCACAGTAATATGCAGACTCTTTAGTAACATTACCGTTTTCGTCATTTAAAAATGGTGGTGCAAATGCACGAGAATCATCGCCCTTTACTGGACGCTCTACCTTTATAACTTCCGCACCTAAATCAGCTAAGTTTTGAGCTGCCCAAGGGCCAGCTAAAACACGTGACATATCTAGAACTTTAATATGAGACAAAGGACCTGACATATATTTCCTAATAAATGATTGTTAAATAAATTCAATTTTTAAAAGTTGTTAAAAAAGTTGCTCAACATCGAGCAACTTGATGTATTCCTAGATCATTTTTTTAATCTAATTTAGCTCCAGAGGCTTTAACAACCGTTGCCCATCGTTTGATGTCGGCAGATACAAATTTTCCAAAAGGCTCACCAACCATATTGGGTAGTTCAGAACCGTTATTTGCCCAAATTTCTACAAGCTCAGGTGAATTAATCGCTTTGCTAACTTCAGCAGTCATTTTATCAACGATATCTTGCGGTGTTCCTTTCGGAGCCCATAGGCCATACCATGTACTAACCACATATCCTGATACACCAGCTTCTTTTGCTGTGGGCACATTCGGGAATGCTGGTACCCTTTTTTCAGATGCTACAGCCAAAGCCTTAATCTTTCCACTCTTGATGTGCTGCGATGATGAACCTAAACCATCAAACATCATATCAACCTGTCCAGCAATTAAATCTGCTAGAGCAGGACCTGCTCCGCGATAAGGTATGTGCGTGATAAAAGTTTTAGTTTGCATTTTGAATAACTCACCCGCTAAGTGGTGAGAACTTCCATTACCAGCACTTCCATAATTGTATTTACCTGGGCTTTGCTTTAATAAATCAATCATGCTCTTAAGATCATTAGCAGGAACTTTGGGGTTTACTACGATTACCTGAGGAGGTGAAGCTACCAACATCATCGGAATAAAGCTTTTTTCAATGTCGTAATCTAATTTTGGATAAACAGAAGGTGCAATTGCGTGGTGTGCAGCACCCATGAAAAAAGTGTAACCATCAGGAGCAGCTTTTGCTGCTATGCTCGCTCCAAGCGTACCACCAGCACCGCCGCGATTATCAATGACAATTTGCTTACCTAAGTTTTTAGTGAGTTGAGCAGATAAAGGCCTAGCAAATGCATCTGTTCCCCCACCAGCCGGGAATGGAACAATAATCGTTATTGGCTTAGAGGGCCAAGTGTCAGCAAAAACATTAGATGCAAATACACAAAAAAATGCACTTATTAAGAAGGCAAAAGATGACTTACATTTCTGTAAATTTTTCAAAACAATCTCCTGTTTTTGGTTTTTAGAGGATTTTAGCGACTAATCGGGAGTAAATAACCTCACCATTCACAAAACGTTCATGATTATCCTCTATTTTTTCTAAATCGTACAAGTAATTTACCATGAGGCTTGCTGACTGTCTTAAACCTTTTTTGGATAAATCTCCTGCCCAATTTATCCTGTATAACTGAGCACCATTCCCTAAATGGAACTTAGCAACAGGATTACCTCCTCTCCTCACTGATAATTTTGTGAGGTAAATAGCGCACAAAGTGAGGAGTGCCTCTTTATCATCCTCAGATGCAGTGTCTGGATGCCAACCACTAGATAATTTCTCGGGCCAAGACTGCTTTTTCAAATTTAGTTGTTCTAAAGATTTGCTAATTTTATTTAGAACAGTTTGATCAGTAAAACTTTCACCCAATTGAGCTCCACCAATTACCCAATCCATGAAGCCTGGTATTGGTGATAAAGTCACGAAAGTTTTTAAACTCGGGAATTCATTTTTAAGATAAGTAGCGACTCTTTTAATGAGGAAGGTTCCTAAAGAAACCCCCTTCAATCCTGGTTCACAATTACTAATCGAATAGAAAATTGCTGCCTTAAATTGACTGGATTCCACAGTCTCAGACTTTTTATTAACCAAAGGTCCAATGGAAGATGAAATTTCTGGCACCAATGCAACTTCAACAAATATCAAAGGTTCATCTGGTAATTGTGGGTGGAAGAAAGCAAAACAACGACGATCCGGTTGTAAACGTCTTCTTAAATCATCCCAACCATCAATCTCATGCACAGCTTCATGTTGAATAATTTTTTCTAAGATATGTGCTGGAGATTTCCAATCTACACGATGCATCTTTAAAAATCCTGGATTAAACCATGAAACAAATAAGTGATGAAGGTCATCATCTAATACTCTTAATTCTGGATTCTTATCCAAAATCTTAATCAAATGCCGTCTCATTGCAACAATCTCTTTTGTTGCTCCCTCAACACGATTAATACGTCTTAAGAGCTCTTGACGAGGAGGTTCAGTTACTTTAGTCAATTGAGTTAAATTTTTACCTGTCGGATCATTTGCGTAATCTTGAGCAACCTTTAATACAATGTTGGGGTCAGGATTAAACTTGGTAGCAAGTGCATGGTAAAAACTTATTTTTTGTTCTTCATTCAATAAGCGATATTGACTCAAAATATCATTAGCCATACTCGCAGAGTTAGCCTCGCCTCGCTCGGTCAATATTTTTTTTGCAGCATTAATGGCTCTCGATAAAGAGCGTACCTGAGTGATCTTTTGCAATAATGTCATACCTAGCTCTCACAATGATTTCAAATAATGATGCAACCACTTACTACCTATTTATGATAGTAATATAAATCAAGCAGTTTTGCGAATGCTAGGACGAAGAATTAAATAAAGGCCAAAAACAATCATGGGAATTGATAACCACTGCCCCATAGATAAGCCGAAAGATAAGGTACCCAAAAAGCGATCAGGCTCTCTTGTAAATTCAGCTAAAAAGCGAAATATGCCGTATCCCAACATAAACGCCCCTGAGGTTTGCCCAACTTTACGGGGATGTCTGGAATAAAGCCAAAGCAAAATTCCTAATAAAACTCCCTCTCCCGCAAACTCATAAAGTTGAGACGGATGTCTAATGAAGTCATCACCAGCTTGTGGAAAAACCATGCCCCATGAAACATCTGTTGGTCGTCCCCATAACTCGCCATTAATGAAATTTCCAATACGACCAAATGCTAAACCGAATGGCACCAAAGGAGCAATCATGTCGGCAACCGAGAAAAATGAAATCCCACGCTTTTTAGAAAACCATGCAATCGCAGCAACCACACCTAAAAAACCACCATGAAAAGCCATACCACCTTGCCAAACTTTAAAAATATCTAAAGGATGCGTTAGGTAATGACCTGGCAAATAGAATAAACAATATCCTAATCTACCTCCTAGAATGACCCCTAAGACAGCATAAAAAAGTAAATCCTCTAAATCTTGATGAACAAAACCTTGCTGTTTGATAGGTGCTTGAGAGACCCTAATTCGACCCAAGAGCAAATACTGAATAAATCCCAATAAATACATTAGCCCATACCAATGAACGGATAATGGACCAATTCGTAAAGCAACTGGATCAAATTGAGGATGTATCATTTTGTTCCTTTTTGATCGTAGTTAACAAGCTCTATACCCATTGATCTATAACGCTTAAAGCGCTCACGACCCGCAAGAACATCAGGCTCTTCAACAGAGACAAGTTCTATCACTCTATCAAATCGATCTGTAATTTGTTCAATGTCTTGTAAAAATTCTCTACCAAGATGAACAAATACATCTTGATGAGGAATTAAATCAAAAAGGTCTGCTTGGAATTCGTGTGCAAGAACAATCGGAGAGAATGGAGCAGTTTCATCATCAATAAAAACATGCGGTAAAAAATCCTCATTGCTAAAACTCCACAGCAACTGATCTAAACGATTTAAATCATCAGTCGCACCAACAATAACAATCTTTTTTAAACCCTCATCTGGATTAGCTAGTGAGAAAATTTTTCTCACTAGCCGACACGTGTAGGTTAACTTATCGCCAACCTGACTATGAAAGTCAACCTTTGCCACGATGTATTAAGCCTTTAGTAAAAATTCAGTCAAAAGTGGAACCGGTCTACCAGTAGCCCCTTTTGCCGCACCACTTTTCCAAGCTGTTCCCGCTATATCTAAATGAGCCCATGGATAAGCATGCGTAAATCTAGACAAATAACATGCTGCAGTTACGCTACCGGCAGGTCTACCACCAATATTTGCCATATCCGCAAAATTTGACTTTAGTTGCTCCTGATAAGCATCATCCAATGGCATATGCCAAGCCGTGTCTAAAGAAATTTGTCCAGCCTGGAGCAAGTCTTTGACCAATGTTTCATTTTTACTAAACAATCCTGAGTGAACACTTCCCAAAGCAATAACGCATGCGCCAGTCAATGTTGCAATATCAATAACTGCTTTAGGTTTAAAACGCTCCACATAAGTTAATGCGTCACAAAGAATTAACCTTCCCTCTGCATCAGTATTGAGAATCTCTACGGTTTGACCGGACATGGTGACAACAATATCCCCTGGACGCGTTGCTTTTCCTGATGGCATGTTTTCACAAGTAGGTACGACGCCAATCACATTCTTTTTCAAACCCATTTGAGCAACTGCCTTCATAGTCCCTAAAACAGATGCAGCGCCACACATGTCATATTTCATCTCATCCATACCTTCACCTGGCTTTAATGAAATACCTCCGGTATCAAAGGTAATCCCTTTACCAACCAATACAATTGGCGCCTCTTTTGCTGGCCCGCCAAGGTGTTGCATGATAATGAATTTTGGCGGTGTCTCTGATCCTTGAGTTACAGATAGAAAAGCCCCCATGCCTAATTGCTCAATCTCTTTTCTTTCAAGAACTTGAACTTTTAAATTATGCTCTTTGCCTATAGTCTGGGCTGTCTTTCCTAAGTAGCTAGGATTACAGATATTCGGCGGTAAATTACCTAAATCCTTCGATAAATTAATTCCCTGAGCAATTGCAACACCAACACGAACCATTTCTTTAACACTTCTATCTGATGATTTTGTTGTTGCAAAAATGACTGACTTAAGGCTAACTGGGGTTTCTGTAGGCTTAGTTTTAAACTGCTTAAATCTCAAGCCAAAACGATAACTTGACTCTTCAGCTAAACAAATCGTTTGACGAATAATTTGACTATACAAATCTTGTTTTTGCGCACCAATGTCTTGATCCAATAGCCAAAGAATCGATTGAGATTGTGTTGCAACAACTTGGCGGAGTGCGGCTCTTGCAGCTTTTGTGTACTCGGACACTAATTTGTATTCAGAGGCTTTATCAGTTAATTCAGTCTGATCACCTAAACCTATCATTAGAATACGCTGAACATGAATGCCTTTATTTTTCCAAGTACTGTTTTGATGAACTAAAAACGTATCTCCCACCTTGCCTAAAAAGTCTTGCTTTTTAACTGCTAGGCTTAAGGCGCCGTCTAACAATTTATCCAATTTAGCTAAGGAACTAGACAAGGTAAATTGAGCTTTATTATTAATTTGACAAACAGGTAAAATGAGACAGTCAACTGCAGTTAATAATTGCGTTGCCAATCGACTTTGACCTTCTGGAAATACTTTCGTGATAAATTTTGTTTGCATCGTTTTTTGCCTACTGAATGTTTTAATAACTCTATTATCCATCTAACTTTAAAAAAATGATTTTTGAACAATCTCTTAAGAAAGAATTATCCTACACAACAGGTGCAGTCTTTCTTGTATTGATGACTATCATGATGACAACTCTGGTGATCAGAATTTTGGGGTTTGCAGCTTCAGGGTCTATCAATCCAAAAGATGTTGTTGTTCTCATTATGCTAGCAGTCATTGGTTACATCTCTATCATCTTATCAGTCTCTTTATTCGTCGCCACCATGATGGTTTTAATCCGCTGGCACAAAGACTCTGAAATGGTAGTTTGGTATGCTAGTGGTCTAAGTTTGGGCAAACTGTATGGTCCGGTCCTCAGGTTTGCGAGCCCTTGGATAATTATTATTGCCATCATGGCTCTATTCGTCTGGCCATGGACAAATGCTAAAACCTCTGAAATCACTCAAAAATTTAAAGGTCGTGATGAAACTGCAATGCTCATCCCGGGACAATTTTTTGAATCAGCAAATTCCAATAGAGTATTTTTTATCGAGAGTATTGATACTGCAACAAGCAAAATATCCAATCTTTTTGTTGCTGACCATAAGAATGAACGTTTGACAGTTGCTATGGCTGAAACTGGAAATATTAATTTTCTAGATAATGGCGTAAAGCAAATCAAGATTCATAACGGCAAACGCTATGAAGGTCAGCCCACGAAAGGTGACTTTAAAATTTTAGAATTTGAATCCTATACGGTTGACATTGAAAAAAAAGCACCTAAGCCAATTTCGTTCAGCCCTAAAGAATCTTCTAGTCTAACTTTATTAGAAAATCCTAACCCAGTATCCATGGGAGAACTGCTTTGGCGAATCGGCCTTCCATTGATGGCCTTTGGACTCATCCTTATTGCAGTTCCATTAGCTTATGTAAATCCTCGAAGAGGGAATTACATCACCTTAATCTATGCCGTATTCACCTATTTGATATACAGTAATTTGTTGAATATCTCTCAAACTCTTGTCTCAGACGATAAAGAAACGTTTATACGCGCGTTTTGGCCAATACATGTTTTAGCAATTGTGGTTGCATTACTTTTAGTTCGCCATCGAAATAATCCGTCAATTAGCTGGTGGAAACGTCAAATTCCTGGTGGGTTCAAACTGTAATGTTTCTACTTTTCCCTAGAATCTTCGAAAAATATTTGGCTCGCCAAATTTATACCAATTTTTTATTCATACTTTTTGCTTTAATTGCTCTTTTTATCTTTTTTGATTACCTCAATGAGGTGAATAATTTAAGAGGTAACTACACGAATTATTTGGCTTTTATTCATATATTGCTGAAGTCGCCTAGTCGTTTAGTTGAGCTGATCCCAATGGCGGGTCTTATTGGAGCAATATATGTTTTTGCCCAAATGGCTAGCCAATCAGAGTTCACGATTCTTCGTATGGCTGGCCTTAACTCATCAAGGGGTTTATGGACATTATTTAAAATTGGTATTCCAATCATTATTACTACCTTTGTTCTTAGTGAGTGGGTTGGCCCCTATTGTGATACCAAGGCAGAAGAAATGCGTTCTGCAGCTCTCAATGAGGCTTTAGGAAACTCGCTGAAAACAGGTACTTGGATTAAAGATAAATTAAAAGATCCAGACGGTATTGGTCCTGAAAAACCAGGTATTCGATTTGTGAATGTAGGCAACATTAAAAATCGTGGTGAAATATCACAAATAAGAATGTATGAATTCAATGAACACCATCAATTGCAAGTTATTCGTGAAGCTATGTCAGGCAGCTATGATGAGAAAGGTTTTTGGAATTTACGTAATGTTACCGAAACAAGAGTTATAGAATATCCTAAAGAAAATCCTCTAGATACGGTTTATCGTTCTACAAGTAAAACCTTCCAACAACAAAGATTGCAATCTGAAGTTACTCCCGATATTCTTGCTGTTCTTTTAATTTCGCCTGAGAGAATGTCCATCATCAATCTCAATCGCTTCATCAATCATTTGGAAGATAACCAACAAAATAGTCAAGCCTATCAACTAGCGCTTTGGAAGAAATTAATTTACCCATTTACTATCTTAGTGATGCTCTGCCTTGCACTTCCATTTGGATATCTACATGCAAGGTCAGGTGGAATAAGTCTGAAAGTATTCGGGGGAATCATCTTGGGTATGAGCTTTATTTTATTTAATACACTTTTCTCTCATATTGGCTTATTAGGCTCTTGGCCACCATTTATAACTGCAGTTATACCTCTAGGTGTTTATTTAATAATGGCATTTATCGCATTAATTTGGGTGGCAAGAAGATGAAGGCTGTCATATTTTTTGGTCATGGAGCAAGGGATATCCGTTGGCGCGAACCTTTTGATCGACTCGTCGAAATTTGGCGAACAAACTACCCAGAACACATAGCGAGCGTTGCATTTCTTGAATTAATGACTCCGTCCTTACCAGAGTGCGTCGGTAATTTTGCTGGACAAGGTATTACAGATATTTGTGTCATACCAGTTTTTTTTGGGCAAGGTGGACACTTACGGAAAGATCTACCGCTTATTTTGGAAGAATGCCGTCAGCAATTTCCTCAAATTAAATTAAGCACTTCTCCTGCCGTGGGAGAAAGCGAAGCTGTTTTGCAAAGCATCATTCAATTCGCTCAAGGGCAAGTTAGTTCTTAACTGAGTTTCCTGCCCACAAACTTTAGTGAATGCTTCTCCAATCATTAAGAGTGCAGGAAATTGAGGATCACACCACTCTTGAAGTAAGTCTGATTGAAGACCTTTTAAATCAGTGAATAATCTTCTTTCATTGTCGGTACTGATCGCCTCAACAACAACTACAGGCGTATGTTGATTCCTACCAGACTGGATCAACTGCTCAGCTATCAAATGACCATCTTGACGCCCCATGTAGTAAATTAATGTATCGGCATTAGGGATGGATGATGTGGCTAATGTTTCTGATGCTTTCGCAACCGTGACAAATGCAACACTCCGAGATACACCTCTCAAGGTCAACGAACTTTGAACACTTGCTGATGCTGCTAGTGCACTTGTTATACCTGGGACAATCTCAAACTCAATACCTTCTTGAGCAAGTGCTGTCATTTCTTCATCAGCGCGCCCAAATATCATAGGGTCACCGCCCTTAAGTCTTACAACAGTCTGATATTTTTTCGCTGCATCAACGAGTTGTTTATCTATAAATTTTTGTGCTGTAGAAAGTTTCCCACACCGCTTACCAACCGCAACTAATTTAGCATTAGGGCATAACTCCAACATCTGGGAGCTGACTAAAGCATCATAAAAAACGATATCTGCTTTTTCTAAAATTTTTGCACCACGCAGTGTCATTAAATCCTGTGCTCCTGGACCAGCACCAATAAGGTAAACCTTCCCAGGTGAACTCAATTTCATTAAACTGCTCCAGCACGAATCATTCCAGCAGCAACTGTATGATTATTAACTTCATCAATCAAAATAAACGCCCCAGTGTTAATGGAGTCATCAAATTGATCTGCCACAATATTTTTCTGTAAATGAATTTGAATACGCCCAATATCATTCATTTGAATATGTTCATGATGCTGTTTATTCGTTACAGTGGTGACATCAAAAACGTGCTCAACAGATTTAACCTTAGCAAAAACTTGATTCGTTGTTTGGCGCAGAATATATTTTCTCTGAAGAGATAAAGGCTCTTTGTTTAACCAACATACATCAGCAACAATATTCTTTGTGATAATCGCTTGCGTGTCAGTAGCATCAATCAACATATCGCCGCGCGAGACATCACAATCTCTATCTAATTCAATGGCAACCATTTGACCTGCATATGCTTTACTAACTTCATTGTTATCCGATAACCCTAAATTTTGATGTGCAAGTTGAATACTTTTAACAATAGCTTCAGTTGCAGATGGCTCAATTTTGACGACTTGGCCAACTTCAATTACGCCAGCTTCAATTCGTCCAAGATAGCCACGATAATCGTGACTACTACTTCCATCTTGTCTTGCAACAAGTTGAACAGGGAATCGTAAGTCTTTCTTTTGATCACTATGTTTGGCCTGAATTTCCAAGCTCTCTAAAAATGCTAACAATGTCGGTCCTTGGTACCATGGCATTCTTTTACTAGAGTCAACAACGTTATCACCCAATAAGGCTGCGATTGGGATAATCTGAATTTCTTGCAAACCTAAAGTATTTTTCAACTCTTCAATAGCTCTTGATACTTTTTGAAAATGCTGCTCATCATATTCAAATAAATCCATCTTATTAACTGCAAACACTAAATGACGAATACCCAACAATTTCAAAATAGCACTATGCCTTATGGTTTGAGGCAATAACTGAATCTTTTCACTATTTAAATCTAAGCGACTAATATCTACTAAAACAACTGCTGCATCAGCCTGCGAAGCTCCCGTTACTAAATTACGCGTATATTGCTCATGTCCCGGCGCATCAGCTACTATAAATTTACGTTTTGAAGTAGCAAAATATCGGTAAGCAACATCGATAGTAATACCTTGCTCACGCTCAGCTTCTAACCCGTCAGTGAGAAGTGCCAAATCCACTGCAGCATCACTTGATGTAACTCGCGCATATTTCGTTTTTCCTAAAGCAGCAAGTTGATCAGTTAATACCGCTTTAGTATCAAATAAAAGCCTACCAATTAAAGTACTTTTACCATCGTCAACACTACCAGCTGTAATAAATCTTAATAATCCTGTATGCATTAGAAGTACCCCTCTTTTTTACGACGCTCCATAGATGCTTCACTAGTTTGATCATCCATCCTCGTTGCACCACGCTCAGTCACCTCAGCAACTACCGTCTCAGCAATAATATCCTCTGGATCAACGGCGCTACTCTCGACTGGACATGTACAACTAATATCACCCACAGTTCTAAAACGAACAGGAATAACTTCACTGACATCATCTGCCTGCTTAGGCGTCAAGGGTGTCACTGGAACCAATAACTTGCCACGTCGTACGATTTCACGTTGATGACTGAAATATATTGAAGGTAAGGATAATTTTTCACGAGCAATATACTGCCAAACATCTAGTTCAGTCCAATTAGAAATTGGGAAAACGCGCATATTTTCACCTTTAGAAGTTCTGGCGTTATATAAACTCCACAACTCTGGACGCTGGGCTTTAGGATCCCATTGACCAAACTCATCACGAAATGAAAATATTCTTTCTTTTGCGCGCGCTTTTTCTTCATCTCGTCTAGCGCCACCCATCAATGCGTCAAACTCATGCTCCTCAATCGCCTCTAAAAGAGTGACGGCTTGCGCTGCATTTCTTGAATCTAATGCATGTTTGAGTTTGACAGTTCCTTTTTTAATAGAATCCTCTACATGTGCAACAATTAATTGTGCACCTGTCTTCTCTACAATCTCATCTCTAAACTGAATGACTTCAGGATAGTTATGTCCTGTATCAACATGCAATAAAGGAAATGGTAAGTTGATCTTTCTTTGACCAAACCAAAATGCTTTTCTTGCTAGATGAAACATCACAATAGAATCTTTACCGCCAGAAAACAATAAAGCTGGTCGACTACATTGAGCCACGACCTCACGAATGATATAAATTGATTCTGCCTCTAGATAATCAAGGTGCTGATTTTGAATCTGATTGATTAATGTCATTTCTCTACACTTTCCATCACATGTAAGCCACATTCTTTACTATCTTGCTGTAACCACCACCAACGACCAGCACGGATATCTTCTCCATCTTTGATGGCTCGAGTGCAAGGCTCACAACCAATACTTGGGTATCCTTTTTTGTGCAAAGGATGAATTGGAACATTCCGCAATTGCAAATAAGCCCACATTTGCTTTTCTGTAAGATCAAAAATTGGATTAAATTTGGCTATCCCACGATCTTTATCCAACTCTTCAAACTCAAGCTCAGTTCTAGTTATAGCTTGTTCACGGCGCTGTCCCGTTAACCAAGCATCAGCACTTTTTAAAGCTTTATTCAGAGGTATAACTTTACGTATTCCACAACAAGCCTTTTTAGCATCTTCAGATTCATAAAAAGCATTTAAACCACGTTCCTGAATATATTGATTAACCTGTTCTATATCTGGCTCAACACTTTGTATCTGAATCTTGTAATACTCTTGTACCAATTGATACATATCCAAGGTCTCTTGATGTAATCTGCCAGTATTTAAAGTAAAAATCTCAATGGGAAGATTTTCTGATGCAATGACATCCGTAATCACCATGTCTTCTGCAGCTAAACTAGTAGCAAATTTAACCGCTTGATACCGTGTGCTTATTTTTTTTAGCCGATCTGCTAATCGAACATACAATTGCTCAATATCACTGATACTGTATTCACTATGAGGGATTTTCCATAAAGAGATACTCATGCAAGTACCTCCTGTAATGTTGTTCTCACTCCACGCCAATCATTTTGCATCGTCACACTAAACCGATTGAGTTGTTCAATAGCAAATTCTAAATTTTGATCTTGTCGTAAATCAAAGGCATCAAATCCTACACGGGCCATTGGTAAAACTTGATCAACCAATACATCCCCTATTGCCCTTAACTCTTTTTGCCATCCAAAATGCTCGCGCAAAATGGCTGCAGTACTAAAGCCTCTTCCATCTCTAAAAATTGGAAAATCAATCGCGATATTGCCTGCTTGATTCAAAACAATTTGGGTTAATTCTGAATCTTTCAGAATATCATCTGTTACTGTGAAATAAATACCAAGAGTCTGAGCAGCAAGCTTTGTTTGAAGAGCTGCTTGATGGTTTTTCCAAAAGTCGAAAGAAACGAAAGTATGGCGATCGCCTAAAGAGTCAGGATTAACATCCGTATCCCTTTGGATCAACCAAATATTATCTTGGATACTCGGCTTAGTATTTTTAAAATATTGAATATATTTAGGCATTTGCTAACTCCTGCTCAACTTTTTGATAAACCTTATTTTTAAAAGGCTCGATACCAATTCGTTGATAAGTTTCTATAAATGATTCTTGCGCAATGCGCTTTTGTTCAAATACTTCAATAATTTTTTGAATGACATTTGGTACTTCTGCAGCACTAAAGGATGGTCCAATAACTTTACCTATCGCAGTAGAATTTCCTTGCTGACCGCCTAAAGTAATCTGATACCACTCTGTTCCATCTTTATCGACACCTAAAATACCAATATTCGCAACATGGTGGTGTCCACAAGAATTAATACATCCAGAAATATTGAGACTTAAATCGCCAAGATCATACAAATAATCTAAATCATCAAATTGCTTTGCAATTTCAGCGGCAATCGGTAAGGATTTTGCGTTAGCCAAAGAACAAAAATCTCCGCCAGGGCAAACAATCATATCGCTTAACAAGCCAATATTCGAACGCGCTAAACCATGTTGCTTCAAGGTTTGATAGATAGCAAATAAATGGGTTTGCTCAACATCGGCTAAAACTAAATTTTGCTCATGCGTCACGCGAATTTCTGAAAAACTATATTGACGGGATAAGTTAGCTACAACATTCATTTGTTCAGCAGTCGCATCGCCTGGCGCACTTCCATGATGGTTTTTAAGACTTATCACCACACTCAAATATCCTGGTACTTGATGTTTTTTGGTGTTTCTTTCTAACCAATTTGCAAATGACTTTTGCTGATCTTTTGGAGCTTGGTTAATGATGTCAAACAAGGACTGCTGTGGGATTTTTAAATAATTTGGCTTTACAAAATGCTTTGCAACTCTTTGCCATTCTTGCTCCACAAAACCGTCATTACGATCTTTCATCAAGGCCCATTGCTCTTCAACCTCTTTTGCAAATTGCTCTGGACCAAGTGCTTTCACTAAAATCTTAATACGTGCCTTGTATAGATTATCTCTGCGGCCATAACGGTTATAAACACGTAATACGGCATTAAGATAGCTTGGTAATTGTTGCCACGGTAAATCACCTTTAATAAAGCTTGCCAATATTGGAGTACGACCTAATCCACCACCGACATAGATATCTGCAACGACATTTTCTGCATCATCTTTTTTAAGAACGATACCAACATCATGCACCATTGTCACAGCTCTATCAGCTTTAGAACCATTAATCGCAATTTTAAATTTACGAGGTAAGTAAGCAAACTCAGGATGCAGCGTTGACCATTGACGTAATAGTTCACAAAAAGGCCTTGGATCTACAACTTCGTCCTCTGCTACTCCAGCAAATGGATCACTCGTAATGTTTCTGACAACATTTCCAGATGTCTGAATCGCATGCATCTGTAATTTGGCTAAATCAGACAAAATTGCTGGGCTATCTTCTAGAGTTAACCAGTTGAATTGAATGTTTTGACGTGTTGTGAAATGACCATAGCCTTTGTCATAGCGTCTAGCGATATAAGCTAATTGATCCAATTGATCCGCATTCAAAACCCCATAAGGTATTGCAACACGAAGCATGTAAGCGTGACGTTGGTAATATAGCCCATTTTGTAATCGTAGTGGTCGAAACTCTTCTTCAGACAAAGTTCCGTTGAGTCGGCGTTCTACCTGAAACTTGAACTCCTGCGCTCTAGAATCAACCAGGGATTGATCAATGTGATCATATTTATACATAGAAAACTTTCATTAAGAAACTAATTTGAACCCAACGAGTGTTAAGACACTTGCAAGAATCGTTCGGGTGACATGCTCAGGGAAGGCGCTTGACATCTTTGCACCCAACCAAATAGCTGGAACTGAGCCAATTAAAAGAGCAATTAATAAATCGAAGTGAACGTTTCCTAACCAGAAATGCCCCAATCCAGCTAGAGCTGTTAACGGAACAGCATATGCAATATCTGTTCCTGCAACCTCAGCTGGTTTTAGGGTCGGATAAAGAAAAACAATAATCGTGGCGCCAACTGCTCCAGCGCCAATGGATGAAATGGTGACCAAGATGCCAATCAGGACACCAGCTCCAATAGTCGCCAAACGAAGTGCGTTTCCTTTGACTTCGTATTGAGGATTTTTACTGAGCCAAACTTTTAAACGCGCTCTAAAAATTAAGGAAAGCGCTGTTAATAAAACAGAAATCCCAATAGAGAACTTAATGTAATGCTGCCATTCTTGAGAAATGCTACCCAAATACTTTAAGAAAAAAATACTGGCAATTGCTGCAGGAAGACTCCCTAAACACAATAAGCGGACAATATCCCACCGCACATGCCCCTGTAAACGATGCGCAAAAGTTCCTACCCCTTTAGTTAAAGCTGCAAATGCCAAATCGGTTCCCACGGCAATACTAGGAGAAATACCAAAAATAAGGGTTAATAATGGGGTCATGAGAGACCCTCCACCTACCCCGGTAAGTCCAACTAATAAGCCAACAAGTGCACCTGCGAAGATGTATAAATAATTAAATTCGAATAAATTTTCCATAGGGGTGTATTCTCCACCCCAACATTAAGATTTACAAATAATAAATAATCGTTTTAATATATCGTTTTTGATATATAGAATCCACTTTTATGAATATCCACCAATTTCGCTTTGTTAGAGAAGCCGTTCGCCAAAACTTCAACTTAACTGATGCAGCTAAAGCTTTGTTTACATCTCAACCAGGAGTGTCAAAAGCGATTCTCGAATTAGAGGACGAACTCGGGGTTGATATCTTTCGCAGACACGGAAAGCGCATTAGAGATTTAACAGATCCCGGTAAAAAGGTATTGATTTGCATAGAAAAAATACTTGGAGAATTAGAAAATCTCAAAAAAATTGGAGCAGAATTCGCTGCCTCAGATCAAGGTAATTTTGTGATTGCCACCACCCACACCCAAGCACGTTACTCTTTACCAAACGTCATTGGGGAATTTAAAAAAAGGTTTCCAAAAGTTAGAGTAAGTATTCAACAAGGGAGTCCTGAGCATCTTGCCGGCTTAGTATTGAGCAACCAAGCAGATATTGCCATCGCCACAGAAGGTCTATCGAATATTCCTCAACTTGTTTCTTTACCAGGATATCAGTGGCAACACGCTGTAGTCGTTCCTCATGGCCACCCTCTTCTTGCTAAGCGCCCTATCTCATTAGAGGATTTAGTTGAATACCCCATCATTACTTATGACATCGCTTTTGCAGGCAGATCAAAAATCAACGCAGCTTTTGCAAAAAAGAAGCTTCACCCAGATGTCGTCTTGGAAGCTATCGATGCAGACGTTATCAAAACGTATGTTGAAACAGGTCTAGGAATTGGTATTGTTGCCGGAGTGGCTTTTGATGCTCAACGTGACGTCAATCTCGAAATGCTGCCAGCAGGCCATCTATTTGGCAACAACACAACAAGAATAGCCATCAAACAAGACGCCTATCTAAGAGCATACACATATACATTTATCGAACTCTTAGCGCCTAGTTTAACGAGAAAACTAGTAGATCAGGCTATTCAAAACAATAGCCCTGTGAATGAAGAAAACGCTAGCTACGACATCTAATATCGTAGCTAGGAAGAAATTTACTTACCTAAAATTTTCTCTAAGGCAGCATAAACTGCTTGGCGCTCATTTGTGCCAGCATCTTTTTTGGCTTGCTTGACTTGCTCTACAGTGCAGTCATATTTTTTAGCCACATACTCTAATTCGTGTTTCTCATCACTAATAGTTTTTGCATCTTGTGCGTGGGACATTGTTTTTCCTTTCGAGTTTGTTACATTTAATTTATATGCTATTAATGTGAAATATTTATTGCATTTTCAAAACTTGATGAAAAAAAAGCCGTCAAACTTGACGGCCTAATAAAGGATTTATTTCTAATCAGAAAATTTGACTAAACAACCAAAATAAAAATCCTGATAAGAACATTGCAACAGGAAGAGTTAAAAGCCATGCCAATGCCAAACTACGTATTGTGCTTGCTTGCATGCCTGAACCATTTGCAACCATCGTACCAGCAACTCCAGATGATAAAACCTGAGTTGTAGATACAGGCAAGCCATAAATATCAGCAGCACCAATCGTCATCATCGCAACTAATTCTGCAGATGCGCCCTGACCATAAGTTAAGTGTGTTTTGCCAATCTTCTCACCAACAGTTACAACAATTCGTTTCCAACCCACCATCGTTCCAAGACCTAAAGCAATCGCAACAGAAACTTTTACCCATAAAGGTATAAATTTAGTTGCTGCATCAGTCTGCTCTTTGAAAGCTTTGAGGTTATCAACTGTTTCTTTATCTAACTTTGCATACTCAGTTTTATTTTTTTGCAACCAACGAATAGTCTCAGAAGCTAGATACATGTCGTTACGCGCATTCGCAACAGCATCTGTTGGTAAACCTGAAAATGAACCACTAGCTTTAACCTGACTCGCAAGTCCCTTCGCCAAATTAGATAGCGCAGGAATCACATTTTCATTCATCTCGCGTGTGCGAACAAAGTCTGACAAAATCTGACGGTTATCGATTGTCTCTGTAGCTTTCGCCGCTGGTACAGTTTCAAAAAGCTTATTGGATGTTTTTTCAGCTAAAGCTACATAAGCAGTTGCTTCGTTTGCTGTCATAGCACTGTTTAACGCATATGCAGTAGGTATACAACCAATCAAAATCAACATAATTAAACCCATGCCTTTTTGACCATCATTTGAACCGTGTGCAAACGAAACTCCAGTACATGTGAGAACTAATAAACCTCTGATCCAAGCTGGAGGTGCCTTACCTTTTTTAGGCTCAGTAAATAAATCTTTATTCTTGATGACTACTTTCATCGCATATAACAACAATGCTGATGCGCAAAAACCAATCATCGGAGATAGCAATAGTGAATATCCAACTTTAGTCGCTTGCGCCCAATCTACACCACTAGTGCCGTCACGACCATGCATCAAAGCATTAGCAACACCAACACCAATAATAGATCCGATAAGTGTATGGGATGATGAAGCTGGCAATCCTAACCACCAAGTTCCTAAATTCCAAATAATCGCTGCAATTAATAATGCAAATACCATGGCAAAGCCGGCTGAAGACCCAACTTGTAGAATTAACTCAACAGGTAAAAGAGAAATGATTCCAAAAGCTACAAGACCACTTGATAGCAATACACCCAAGAAGTTAAAAAAGCCAGACCAAATCACAGCCACATTCGGTGGCATTGAATTTGTATAAATAACAGTTGCTACAGCATTAGCCGTGTCATGAAAACCATTTACAAATTCAAAACCTAAGGCTATTAATAAAGCAATACCTAAAAGAATAAATGGGGTCCAATTAGTAACACTCTGACCATGATTAGTTGCTTGGACATCGTGGCTAATACTAAAAGCTGTATAAATTAAACCCGCCACTAATAATCCAATAAAAATAATGGCAGTTACTAAGCTAGGCTTAGCATCTAAATTAGGGCGTAATACTTCATCATGTTTGGCATGATGGTGTTTAGCAGTTGCTGAAGTCATAACATCTCCTTAGTTTTGGAACTTTGATACTAAGGATAAAGAATGGCAAAAATATGAAAAAAATATGAAGTTTAAAAAATAAACTTTTAAGCTAATTGACTAATCAGGGCTCTTCATCATAAACGGGGGACAAAGGTATTTATTAAACTAGTTTTTTCGAAGAACTTTTTTAATAGAGGTAATACCCATGTCCCAAATAGATTCTA
>Ga0214171_1000274_pt1 | contig 19218 bp, 19 predicted proteins | sample TroBogEpilimnion_40_FD_153009 | JGI IMG/M metagenome (GOLD analysis project Ga0214171, IMG submission 153009) | Freshwater microbial communities from Trout Bog Lake, WI - 02JUL2007 epilimnion | ecosystem: Environmental > Aquatic > Freshwater > Lake > Epilimnion/Euphotic zone | place: Trout Bog... | reverse complement strand
AACGCCCAAATCTAAATCGGCCTGTGGCACTCGGATTTTCATTGCCTTAAAGCCAGCCTTGCGAATCGCCTTTGCGGATTCAGCTCGATCCTTCGGTGACATCACTGCGCCGGTCGATGCGTATGCCGGTATGGATTTCATCGCGCCGCCGAAGAGCGTAGCGACTGGAGTCTTCAACGCTTTACCGATGGCATCCCAGATTGCCATTTCTAGCGGCCAGTAGCGACCAGCATGGAACGAAATTGTTTCGAGTGCGCGAACATGCTCGTGAATCGAAAAGAGATCCTTGCCGACGAAATACTTTTCGTATCCGTCAAAGCCGTCCATCATGTCGCCCGAGCCATAGCCGGTAACGCCGCCATCGGTTTCAACGATGGTCAGAGTGGAATCAAAACGAGTACGGGGTGCTGGGTCCCAGTTAGGGCAGAACGGAGGGTTGAGCTCCATGCTGGCGCGCTGGAAAGAAATCTTCGTGATTTTCATGGGGAGATTATTTACCTATACGAAAGAAGGGATTCGAAACGTTCAGGGATGCTTTCATGAATTCTTCGGAGCTCGGTTTTCCTGCTGCGCCATTGGTTAACGCATCAATCATTGCTTGACGCTGATTGGCAAAAACTTCTTCTTCATCATTTGCTGATGGATTAACCCAGAGCGCGGCAATAAGAACCAAGTCCTCGCATGCCTTGGGATCAATAACGCCATTACGTAGCGCTTCGCCTACGCCTGCGGCAACGCCTGCTTGAGTCGCGCCCCAGGTCAAGAGACCGTGCGCATCGTTCTCAATCGGCGCTTTATTAACAAAGAGTGTGGGCGGTGTTGCCGGAACACCAGTTTGTGCAATCACCATAAAAGGAACGTGACCCGCGCGCGGAGTGGCAAGAGCCGTAGCCCATGCCACTCCCGCGGGACCAGATCGGTCGCCAAGGATCGTATTTGTGTGTGCAGCGTTAGGTCCTGCACCTACGAAACCTTCACCGATCTGGATCTTCATTTACTTTCCTAACTTGATGCTTCTAGTAGTTATCTGGTTTTCAGGAATTGCTTAGATCAAGCCGACAGATGCCAACCATGACTTTGCAACAGTGTCAGCGTCTTCGCCGAGCACGTCAACGCGAGCGTTGAGTGTTGCCATTGTCTGGTTAGAAATCAAAGCTGAGATTGGAGACAAAGCCTTGACCAACTGTGGGTACTTAGTTGCAACAGAAGTATTCATCGTGATCGCTGCGTTGTAGGCAGGGAAGTAATGGACATCTTCCTTTGGAACCGTCAAGCCAAGAGCGCCGATGCGGCCATCGGTTGCGAAAACTTCGCCGATGGTGCATTGACCCTGCTGGGTAGCGGCATAAATTGCGCCAGTATCAAGTGTCTTGATGGTGTCGGTTGAAGGAACGTTGTATGCCTTCTCGAAGCCAGCCATTCCATCTGGACGGCTTGCGAACTCTGACTCAACGCACCATACGCGCTCAGCTGCAGGAATTTTTGTGACCATATCTGAGTATGTCTTGATTCCGTACTTAGCAGCTTCTGCCTTGGTGATTGCCCATGCATAGGTGTCGTTGAATGAAGTCATTGGAAGCCAAGTGACCTTGTTTGCCTTATCAGCAGCTACAACCTTTGTGTAAAGGGTGTTTGGATCAAGGGTGGTGTCGGTCTGCTTCTGGTAAACCAACCAGGCAGTTCCGGTGTACTCCCAGTAGAGAGCAATCTGACCCTTGGTCATTGCATCGCGGGTGGTTACTGAACCCTTGATGTTTGTCTTGTCGGTGACCTTGCCACCGTGAGCAAGAATGTATTGCTTAACGATCTTGCTGAGAACGATGCTCTCAGTAAAATCCTTTGAGCCGATTACTACGTTGACGCCCGCGAGGGATGTCTTGCTACCTGCGGCATTAGCTGGAGAAACAGCGGTGACTGCTGTCATGGCTGCTACTACAGCTGCAGTTGCTAGAGCAACGGCTTTGATGCGCTTTACCTGCATTGTGTACCTTCCTTAGGTATTTAGATCCCTCGTGGTCGAAGGAATTCTTCCGCCAAACGCGCTAACCAATCCATGGTGAAGGCCACGATAATCGTGAGCATTCCCCCGACTAGTAGAACGATCTGACGATTTAACTTCAGGCCAGGAATGATGAGCATTCCGAGCCCGCCTCCGTTAACGAAGACACCCAATGTGGCCACGCCAACGGTAAGAATTAATGTGGTGCGCACGCCGGCAAGAATGACGGGCACCGCTAGTGGTAGTTCGATTTTGCGCAACGCTTGGCCAGGTGTCATACCCATGCCCATCGCTGATTCCACGATGAAGGGATCAATCTCTTGCAGACCCACGATGGTGTTTCGCAAGATAGGCAAAGTTCCAAAGGCCGCGAAGGTTCCGATAGCGACCGGTTTTCCGAAGCCGAACCAGATTCCCGCAAGGATGAGCAAGCCAACGGCAGGGAATGCTTGACCGATATTGGCAAGTGCGAGCGCAATCGGCGTAAAGCGCTTCATCTTTGGACGGGTAAAAATAATTCCGCCCGGAATGGCAATCAGCAAGATGATGGCAGCAGCCGAGAATGAAAGAATGAGGTGGTCTTCAATTGCTTTGAAGATGAATTTGGTGTTGATGGTGACCTTCTCGATGATATCCAGCTTGTGATTGTGGATATAGGTCATCATGATGCCGAGAATCACGAGAATCAAGACCGGCTGAACAAGCAGCGACCGATTGCGCTTAAAGATTAAGCGCGCGGACTGCGAATACATAGATCCTGCAGTCAGGTTGGGTTGCTTGATTTTCGCCATGGTTACTTAGCCGCCGCCCGCGTCTTTGCAATCACATCTTGCAGCGCATCAAAGGTGAGGTGACCGCGAGTTCCGATATTGATGGAATCCGCACCGCTGATGAATTTTTCCATCGCTTCGCGCAACGTGCTGGATTCAGGAACGGTGACGGTGGCAGGAGTGCCAGGCAAGACATCGATACCGGCGAGACCAACGAGTGCCAACATGCGAACCGCAGCAGCGTCGCCGACAAAGCTCTTCACGCGATCGGTTGCTGGGTTCGAGAGAATCTCGAGCGGAGTTCCGTATTGCTCGACATGTGATTGCTCAGACAAGACTGCGATGCGATCGCCCAACAACAACGCTTCTTCGAAGTCGTGGGTAACGAAGACAACGGTCTTCTTCAATTCGCGTTGTAGGGCGCGGAATTCCTTTTGAAGGCGAACGCGAGTGATGGGGTCAGTTGCTCCGAAAGGTTCATCCATCAACAAAACTGCTGGGTCAGCGGCGAGCGCACGGGCAACGCCGACGCGCTGTTGTTGGCCACCCGAAAGCTGCTTGGGATAACGGTTCCCGTATTCGGCAGGGTCGAGGCCAACCAAGTGAAGCAGCTCGTTGACGCGAGCCTTGGTCTTCTCTTTATCCCAGCCGAGCAGGTTCGGCACGGTCGCTACGTTGTCAGAGATCTTCATGTGTGGGAAAAGGCCAATTTGCTGGATGACGTAGCCAATATTGCGACGCAGCTCGTGGGCCGGGGTGTGAGTGACGTCCTTGCCACCGATAAGAATTTTGCCTGATGTTGGCTCGATGATGCGGTTGATCATCTTCATGGTGGTCGTCTTGCCGCAACCAGATGGGCCAACGAAAACAACAAGCTCGCCGGCGGGGATGGTCAGATTGAACTCTTTCACCGCGTCTTTTTCGGTGTTGGGATATCGCTTGGTTAACTTCTCAAGTCTGATTTCCTCGCCATGTACGTTAGGCAATTCGCAACCCCTTTGCAGTAGTTATTTTCTTGACCAAGACAAAGAGCGCATCGAATATCAACGCCAATAGCGTGATTCCGAATGCGCCAACAAGCGTTTGATTCATTGAGTTAAACGAACCGAGATTAGAAAGTCCGCTGAAGAGATAGTCGCCGAGACCAGGTCCCCCGACATATGAAGCAATCGCAGATAAGCCGAAGATCAACATGCATGAGACGCGCATGCCCACGATGATGACGGGCCATGCCAATGGCAACTGCACCTTGCGCAACACGGTAAATCGCTTCATGCCCATCGCCGATGCTGACTCCATGATTGCTGGTTCAACCGAACGAAGACCAACGATGGTGTTGCGAACGATTGGCAACTGACCATAAAGAACTAGCGCGATCACAGCAGGAACCCAACCAAGACCAAATGGTCCGATAAAGAAGACCAGCATTGCCAGCGACGGAATCGTGTACACGATGGACCAAAAGCCCGTAACGGCCTCAACAAGTGCAACGTGACGATGCACAAGCACGCCGGTAAGGATTCCGGTGACGGCAACGATGGCGATAACTAAAAGCACGAGTTCGCATTGCGCAAAGACTTCGCTCAGAATTTTGGAATGCTGAATATTGATGAACTGCCAGAGATTCGGCGGCTTGATATCCACGTCGCTTATCTTGACCCTCTTGCAACCCCGTTGCAATAGGCGCGACCAGAGTTGTATTATTTGCAACGATGCCAAATAGCGCCCGCTTAAACGCCCCCACCCGCAACGGTGGGCTAGAACGCGACCTCGAGATAGTCGAGGCGGTCGCGAGTGCGTCTCCCGTGCCCCAACGCAACAACGAAATTGCCGCAAAGACCGGCCGAGATAAGTCTCAGACCAGTCGTGCGGTTTCTCGATTGATCGATACCGGGATGTTGCTCCGACAAGGCGCCGGCGTCATCGTTGGCCCCCGCCTCTATGCGATGGCTCGTTACACCTTTGAGGCGCAATTAGTTTCTGCTTCCCGCGGAGAGATGCATGGATTGGTTCATGCGTTAGGTGAGACCGTTCACCTAACAGTTCTTCAAGGGTTGAATGTCGTCACGATTCACTCCGAATCCCCCGCGCATGGTTTTCGTGCGTTGAGCTGGATGGGTGTGACCGCGCCCAGTTATATGACTTCTTCTGGTCGCGTATTGCTGAGCGGATTGGCTGACGATCAAATCGAGCGTTTGTATCCACCGACTCAGAACATCAAGGGCGCGCCAGCTCTCTGTCTGACTAAGACCGGTGCAGAGTTGCTCAAAATGCTACAAAAGATTCGTAAGGATGGTTACGCGACCGTCATCGAGGAATACGAACCAGGCCTTGTTGGAACAAGCGTTCCGATTTACGATTTTGCAGGCTCAATTGTTGCGGCGCTAAACGTTGCGGCACCTAAAGCACGATTTGAAAAGCAGCTAATGTCTGCGGCGCAAGAGATGCGTAGCGCGGCAGACCGAATTACGCAATCTCTTACTGAATACTAGATGTACTAAATACCAGACCCACACTTACGACTGCTCGGAAAGGCACTGCAATGAATGCATTCACTCTGACACCAGGAACCGTAAACATTCGATTTGGCGCTGGTTCAGTCGCGCAGTTGCCTGAAGTTATTGCTGGCCTTGGTACATCAAAGGTATTCATCATCACCGACCCCGGCGTTGCAAACGCTGGCGTGCTTGCTCAGGTCGAAGCCATTCTTAAGAGTGCCGGTATTCAGAACGCAGCATTTACCGAGATTAAGCCCAACCCAACAACAACCTTGATTGATACTGCAGCGAAGGCGGCTGTGGCCTTTGGTGCTGATTGCTTGATCGCCCTCGGCGGAGGATCGTCGCTGGATTCCAGCAAGGGCGTTGCGTTAGTTGCCGCCAATCCCACATTTTCATCGGCACAATTCAATTATTCAATTACTCCAGAACGCCCAGCTATTCCCATCATTGCGATTCCTACGACAGCGGGCACCGGCAGCGAGACCAATAACTGGGGCGTTATCGATGACCCCATCAAGCAATGTAAGTTTTATGTCGGCGATGCTTCGACCACTCCTGCCGCAGTAATTCTTGATCCAGAGCTAACGCTCGGATTGCCGCCGCGCCCAACGGCAGGCACAGGCATTGATGCGTTGACCCATGCGATTGAATCGCTGACATCTAAGGGTCGCTCCCCCATTTCTGCCGCATACGCGCACGAAGCCATTAAGTTGATTTCCCGTTCGCTTCCTACAGCGGTTCGCGACGGAAAGAATGTCGATGCACGTGGCGACATGTTGGTCGGCGCCCACCTTGCGGGTCTCGCACTCACTTTGTCTGGCCTTGGTTTGGTCCACGGCATCGCGCACTCTGTCTCAGCTCACGTGGGTGCTGCACATGGTGAAGCGCTTGCGGCCGTGCTGGCCGAAGTCATGGAATTCAACTCCACATCGGTTGCGGATATTTATGCCACGGTCGGCAACGACATGGGCGTGAAGGCTGATGCAAAGAGTGCGATTGATGCGGTCCGTGGATTAGCTGACGACATCAACATTCGTTTCGCGCTTGGACATTACGGTGTAAAGGCAGATATGGTCGATGGCATTGCAGATACCACCCTTGCTGATTCGGTCACGTCGAACAACCCGATTGCTCCGTCAAAGAGCGATGTCGTCGGGATTCTCAACTCCCGCATCGGCTAACTATTTCGTGACGGTGATAGTGACGGTGGAAATATATTTACCGCCGTCAAAGAGCTGAACCTTCGTTACACCCACACTCATCGGTTGCATTCCTGGATTAGTCACAAAGGTGCCGTGATTTCCGCCCGGTACAAAGACTGCAACACCAGGATTCACCACCTTCGCACTCCAGTTTGCTGGGTCTGCCACCACAAAGACGACCACATTCGATAGTCGCACGGTGGCAGCAAAGTTGTTCTGCGGCTTAATCATGATGGGTGGCAGCACGGAGCCCCCAGAAGCAATGCCCAGTGTCGTGCGGTCGGCAGGCAAGAGCGAGTGGGTGACTGGAGCCAGTGCGGCCGCTGAATATCCCACGCCATAAATATCAATCAGCACTTTCTTGAAAATCTTTGCCGGGGTAATACTCACATGCACCACTGCATCGGTGCGCGGCAGCGCTAATTGCTTGGCAGAACATGGTGTTGTGCTCATCCGCTCGGTCACGATGATCTGTTTGGCACCACTTCCATAGCGCGCAACAATCGCATCGTCATCTCCACTGCGGCACGAGACCAGCGCAATCTTCGTAAAAGGCAGAGCCAACGTGTTGGTGGGCTCATAGACCCCGTATTGCAATCCGGTCTGGGCATCGACAAATGGATTACCCGATCCCATCGCAAACACGCTCTGCATTGTGGCAATCACAAGCGCTGCAGCAACTAAACCAATGCGAGTTCTCATGTGTGGATTGTTGCACGACTTCTCGGGAACTGTATCTATCTTCAGATCGCTCACTCCTCTCCAAGGTTCCTTCCGTCACTTAACTGTGTGGAACCAAGTTTCCGACGCTGGTCGGAATAGAGAGGAGGTGCGACATGATGAATCTAAAAGACTGGATTGCAACTGCAATCGCTATCGCTTCGCTAGTCATTAATTGGCTAGCTCTGCGAAAGTCTCTTCCTATCCAAGAAGAGCCAGGCCCTGAAGATCCGCCAGAGTTGCTTTAGGGTATTGAAGCCCAGAGGGTGGAACCTCTGGACTTCTCTTAATTTAGACCTATATTTCCGCCGTTACTACCAAATCCAAGATTTATTAAAACTACTTTGAGTAACTAAATGCCGACAGCGCGCAAGATACCGAGCGTCAACGCACCGCAGATAATCCATGCCGAGATACCGAAGAGGAATGGTTTTGCGCCAATGGTGCGCAGCGCAGAGAATTTCACGTTGGTTGCCATCGCAAAGATGCCAGCGCTCAAGAAGATTTTGGAGATGAGCGAAAAGAAGTTAGATGTCGACGTCGAGAGAGTGAACGCGTTGTTGATGATGACGAAGAGAATGAAGAATGCGATAAAAGGCGGAATCAGAGTTTTCAGAGAAAGCTTGGCGCTCTCAGATCCACCTCGGCGGCTTTCGAAAGTAAGGAAGATGAGTAATGGCGCGAGTAAAACAACGCGCGTCAGCTTTGAGACCACCGCGTATTTAATCGTTGTTCCACCGACTAACCCTGCGGTGGCGATGACTTGTCCGACGTCGTGCACAGCAGCGCCAATCCACGCACCGCTGGTCTGATGGGACAACGACAAAGCCCGAGTAATCGGTGGAATAACAAAGATAGATAACGTGCCGCAGATGGTGACCATCCCGATGGCATAGGAAATTGCAGTGCTCGATGTTTTGCGAGCGGCGCCGATGGCGGCGATTGCGGATGCGCCACATATCGCGAATCCCCCGGCAATCAACATCGATATCTCTTCACCCAAGCCAAACCGCCGGGCAGCGAAGCGAACACCAGTAAAGGTGAGCAGAACGATTAAGAGAATCGCAAGAAAGCCGCGAGCGCCGATATCCGCAAAGGTGTGAAAACTAATCTGCAGGCCGAGCAGCGCAACGCCAACACGCATAAAGCGCTTGGCCGCGAAATCCAGCGCAGGCTTAGCCCACAAAAGCGAAACACCTGCATTACCCACCGCTAATCCCCCGACGAGCGAGAGAAAGAGCGGACTCAGGTACTGCAGGTGCATCGCTACTTCTATTTATTCAGTTATTTATTTGTGGGCGTGCATCATGAGCAGCCGGATGTGTTGCCACAACCTTCGCAGACGAAGCATGAACCCGCCATACGCATCTTCACACCGCAGGTCATGCAGAGTGGTGCATCTGACTTCACGCCGCTCATCTTCTCGAAGAGCTCCATCGATGATCCAACACCTTGTGTGGTGAGCGAGTTATCGACAGGCTTAGCTTCGATGGTGACTGAAGCTGGCTTACTTACAGCCGCAGGAGCCGCCACAGCTACAGGTGCTTTTGGGGATACCGGTGCCTCCACGACAGCGTCTGGGGTGTATTCACCGGTCTCCAAGGCGCGTGCGCGCTCTGTTGATGTGTAAAGACCCATTGCTGAGCGTGTCTCGTATGGCAAGTAATCCAACGCGAGGCGACGGAAGATGTAGTCCATCATGGATTGCGCCATGCGGATATCTGCATCATCGGTCATACCTGCTGGCTCGAAGCGCAAGTTAGTGAACTTCTCAACGAAGGTCTCTAGTGGAACGCCGTACTGCAATCCGATTGATACTGCGATCGAGAAGGCATCCATCACACCGGCCAGGGTTGAACCCTGCTTGCCGAGCTTCAAGAAGACTTCACCGAGTGCGCCATCAGCGTATGCACCAGCGGTCATGTAACCCTCTGCGCCACCGACTGAGAACGATGTGGTGCGTGAAGGACGTGACTTAGGCAAGCGCTTACGTGAAGCAACTGGGTGTGCTTCTTCAACAACGGCATCTGCCTTCGCGCCCTTGCCATCTGACAATGGTTGTCCGACCTTGCAGTTGTCGCGGTAAACAGCGAGCGCCTTAAGACCAAGCTTCCAGCCCTCGTAGTAGACCTCTTCGATCTCTTCTACGGTTGCATCTGAAGGCAGGTTAACTGTCTTCGAGATTGCACCAGACAAGAATGGTTGGCAAGCAGCCATCATGTGAACGTGACCCATTGCGGAGATTGAGCGGATGCCCATCGCGCAATCGAAGACGCTGTAGTGCTCTGGCTTCAATCCTGGAGCGTCGATGACGTTTCCGTTTGCAGCGATGTATTCAACAATCGCTTCGACGGTCTCCTCGGTGTAACCAAGCTTGCGAAGTGCTTGTGGGATGGTCTGGTTAACGATCTGCATAGATCCGCCGCCGACCAACTTCTTGAACTTCACGAGTGCAAGGTCTGGCTCGATACCGGTGGTATCGCAATCCATCATCAAGCCGATGGTGCCGGTTGGAGCAAGAACTGATGCCTGCGCGTTACGCCAGCCGTTCTTCTCGCCGATTTCAATTCCCTTTTCCCATTCCTTCACAGCAACGGCCCAGACATCTGCATCCAAGGTTGTTACTGACTTAGCGGAAACGGTTGCGTTCGCGTGCTTCTTCATGACGCGAGTATGTGCAGCAGCGTTACGTGCGTAACCTGCGTAAGGTCCAACGATGCCAGCAATTTCTGCTGAGCGACGGTATGAGGTACCGGTCATCAACGATGTGATTGAACCAGCAAGCGCGCGACCACCATCTGAATCGTAGGCAAGGCCTGATGCCATAAGCAGCGCACCGAGGTTTGCGTATCCGATACCGAGCTGGCGGTAGTTGCGGGTGGTCTCACCGATTGGCTCGGTTGGGAAGTCTGCGAAGCAGATGGAAATATCCATCGCGGTGATAATCAACTCGGTTGCCTTCACGAAGTTACGGGCATCGAATGAACCATCAGACTTCAAAAACTTGAGCAAGTTCAGTGATGCCAAGTTACATGATGAGTTATCGAGTGACATGTACTCAGAGCATGGGTTCGATGCGTTGATGCGACCGGTCTCTGGGTTGGTGTGCCAATCGTTAATGGTGTCGTCGTACTGGATGCCTGGGTCAGCACATGCCCATGCTGCTTCTGCAACCTTGCGGAAGAGTTCGCGCGCTTCGACTGATTCAATAACTTCGCCAGTTGAACGTGCGGTCAGACCGAACTTCTCGCCCTTTTCGTATGCACGCATGAAAGCGTCTGATACGCGGACCGAGTTGTTTGCGTTCTGGTACTGGACCGACACAATGTCTTTGCCGCCTAGATCCATATCAAAGCCAGCGTCACGCAATGCGCGGATCTTGTCTTCTTCGCGGACCTTGGTCTCGATGAATTCTTCGATATCTGGATGATCGATATCCAACACAACCATCTTTGCAGCGCGACGTGTTGCGCCACCTGACTTGATGGTTCCTGCTGACGCGTCAGCACCGCGCATGAAGGAGACCGGACCTGACGCGGTTCCGCCAGACTTCAACAATTCCTTAGCGGAGCGAATACGTGAGAGGTTCAAGCCTGCGCCAGAGCCGCCCTTGAAGATCATTCCTTCTTCGCGATACCAGTTAAGGATTGAATCCATGGTGTCATCGACAGAGAGGATGAAGCACGCAGATACTTGCTGTGGTGCGTTGGTACCAACGTTGAACCAGACTGGTGAGTTGAAAGAGAAGTACTGGTGCATGAGCATCCAGGTAAGTTCGTGCTCGAAGATTTCAGCATCGGTCTCGGTTGCGAAGTAACCGTTCTCTTTTCCTGCCTTGGTATAGGTAAGAACAACGCGATCGATAACTTGCTTCAATGACCATTCACGATTGTCATGACCGACAGCACCACGGAAGTACTTGGTGGTCACGATGGTTGATGCGTTGACTGACCAGAAGTCTGGATACTCGACGCCCTTTTGTTCGAAGATCACTTCGCCGGACTTCCAGTTGGTCTGGACTACGTCGCGACGTTCCCATGTCACTTCGTCATACGGATGGACGCCCGCGGTGGTGTAGATACGTTCAAGAGTAAGACCCTTTCCATTGGTCTTCTTTGCTCCTGATGCGGCGGGCTTGTTGACGATAGACATGCGTGTATTCCTTCTTCCGTGTATTTAGCGTGTAAGTGAATCTGAATGGTCTTGTTGTGAAACGTTGCCTGGCACAGTTTGGGAATTAACTGTTTTGTTGCTTGTGGTACTGGACTTGCTTGAAGGTGCCGCGCGGAGAAGAGCGATCTCACCTTCGAAATCTTCTAGGGAGGAGAAGTTACGGTATACCGAGGCATAACGTAGGTAAGCGACCTCATCGAGTTCTCGGAGTGGCGCGAGGATTGCCATGCCGACTTCATGTGCCTCTACTTCAGCGTTTCCATCGCCACGAAGTGCTTCCTCCACGCGCTGGGCCAAGAGAACCAAGTCATCGTTGGTGACTGGTCGTCCCTGGCATGCCTTGCCCACGCCGGCGATGACCTTCTCGCGGCTAAAAGGCTCGGTCGCGCCCGAACGCTTGATCACCATTAGAGCTGATGTCTCTGATGTGGTGAAGCGACGGTTGCAGGATGTGCACTCCCGGCGACGACGGATGAGGGTGCCTTCTTCTGTTGGCCGTGAATCGACGACTCGAGAGTCATCGTGGCGGCAGAAGGGGCAGATCATCTGAGGTCTCCTAGAGGCTGAAATCGAGTAAGAGGGGAAACATAGTGCAAAACCACAACTTATGGAACGTTATTGCGGTCTTACCCCTACATCTTGTGGTAACTCTAAACCCGCACTTGAGGGCTTTATTGCACCGACACGCCGAGGCTAGGTGAATTTAGGGCGCTAGCGCCCCGTAGCGGGCGAAGAGGGTCGATCAGGGGTTGGTGGATGGGGTGGTGGGGTTATTCGTCCTCAGGCTCGCCCCACGAATCTCGTCGCTCCTTCTCAAAGTCAAAGCCCCTAAAGGCCTCTGTGGCAAAGCCCGCCAACTCCATAATCCTGGACTTCGGCCTCTTGGGCATAGTTCCCGGTTCAGGGTTGTCAGCTTGTTCCTCCGTCATCGCGACCCCTGTCCTCTCATTCACAGTGTTGCTTCGAAAATCAAGAATGGGAACTAATCGCCCCACGACTCCTTGCGATCCTTGCGCCAATCGAAATCATCTGTAACGCCATTGAGCAATCCAAAAATTCTCTCGATGCCTGGCTTAGTTGATACCGACCAAGCATCTTCACGTTCTTTGCGCCAGTCAGATTCGGGGTTTATCCCATCCAACAATCCGAAGATGTCAGAGATATCGCCATCTGTTTTTTCTGCTGGAGGCTCCTGAAGTGACTGATTTTGTTGCACTTCAGCGTCTTTGTTATCTCCCACGGTTGACCCGATTCTCGAGATTAAATGAGCCTGGGGTGGCTCGATAAACGAACCTACTCTCTATTGCACAGCGGGTATAGGCACAAGCTCCCGAGCCTTACTTACTAACAGGAACCCATAACTTCTCGCCGGCATGGATATCAGAGGACTGAAGGGCGTTGGCAGAAACGATCTGATCGACCACGGCAGAGACATCGCCATTGCCGGCCACTGAGGTAGCCAAGGACCAAAGGGTCTCCCCGCCAGCAACAACAACACGTTGGTATCCAGCAGTGCCGTTATGCACTCCTGTTGTTGACGCGTTACCAACAGCGCTAAAACCAGCGCCAATCACTACTAATAGCGATGCTCCGACAAAGGTGCGGGCTAACTTGCGGCGACGTGTTGTGCTCATATCTGGGTCCTGCTTCCTGCTTCAACGATGTTCGAGGGGATTCGAACATCTGTTCTAATGAGAAATATATACGCCCCCACTGACACTGTCCAGCCAAAATCGAACAAATGTTCGACTTTTTTAACTTTTTCCTTTACCCTCTACCCATGAGCAAAAAACCAGCCGATTCCCCTAAATCAGCCAACACAGGCAAGGCAACCAAGGCAGCCTCCCCCGTCACCGAGCTGCCCGACGGTCCCGCTGGCGAGCATGGTCTGACCACTCGCCAGCTGAAGATCCTCGAGGTCATCCAGTCCGCTATCTCCACCAACGGCTACCCACCCACCATGCGTGAAATCGGCGCCGCCGCTGGTCTTGCCTCTCCCGCCTCTGTCTCATACCAGCTCAATCTCTTGGCTGAAAAGGGCTTCATCCGTCGTGATGAGAACAAGGGCCGCGCCATGGAGATCAACATGCCGGGCGATGCGCCAGCTCTTACCCCAGAGAAGTCAGTAAACGTGCCCCTCGTCGGCCAGATTGCCGCCGGCGTGCCCATCACCGCTGACCAGAACATTGATGAGATCCACACCCTGCCTGAATCGTTAGTGGGTAAAGGCGATGTCTACATGCTCAAGGTCAAGGGCGATTCCATGATTGATGCCGCCATCTGCGATGGCGACTACGTCGTTATCCGTCAGCAGAAGAACGCCGAAAAGGGCGAAATCGTCGCTGCCATGATCGATGGCGAAGCAACCGTCAAGACCTTCTCCAAGAAGGATGGCCACTACTGGCTCCTACCCGCAAACGAGAACTACGCCCCCATCCCTGCCGATAACGCAGAGATCCTGGGCAAGGTTGTGGCGGTGTTGCGGAGTTTGTAGGGAAGGTCGTTGCTGACAACTGTCGGTAACTCCTGATTAGCTGCTCCTATGACTACGCAGCGTGTAACTCATGGCTGGGCTGGAACGTTTCGTGAATTTCTGGACACGCCTCCGAGCCTGATTGAGGCCTCGCTCGAAAGACACATTGCTGGCTTGTTCGGAATGGGCGGAGCATCTTCGCTCCAGAGCAGTGCTTGGGAAGAAGAAATCGAGTTACTCCGTAATTCACTTCGCGATCTATCTATCGCACGTCCCGATTCACTTCAGTGGTCATTAATTCTGGAATATGAATTGCCTCTTGAAGGAGGTAGACGACCAGACGCGATAATTTTAGGACCTCAAGAACTTTATGTTCTTGAATTCAAGCAAGATCCAGATTTACAACGAGCATACATTGACCAGGTAAATGCTTATGCACGAGATCTGTCTGAGTACCACTCAAAAACTCACGGCCTAAAAGTCACGCCACTGCTTATACCGACAAAAGTTGAAGATTTCCAAGCCGAAAAAGATGGCGTCTTGGTCCTATCAAAGAATCGAATTGCACCGCAGTTAGATTTAATGCCTCAAGGTATCCCCGTCGACTTAGGGGATTGGCTGGCTGGCGACTATGCGCCTCTACCCACGCTCATTGCTGCAGCAAAAATGATATTCAATAATGAGCGTCTACCTGCCATTAGACGAGCACAGTCCCTCGGAGTAGGCGAAGCAGTGAGCGCCCTGAGGTCTGTTGTTAAGCGTTCCAAAGATGGAAACGAACGCTCCCTCGCATTTGTTTCCGGTGTCCCCGGCGCAGGTAAGACACTGGTTGGATTGCAATTTGTTTACGCCGAATCCGACACTGAGTCTCAGGCAATTTTCCTCTCTGGAAATGGCCCGCTGGTCGAAGTATTGAGAGACGCTCTAAAGAGCAAGGCATTCGTTAGCGATCTACATGCATTTATTAAGTCTTACGGCATGACGTCCAAAGTCCCAAAGCAGCACATAGTCGTTTTCGACGAGGCTCAAAGGGCTTGGGACCAAGAGCACATGAATAATAAGAAAGCTGTCCCTCATAGTGAGCCTGAACTATTGATATCTATCGGCGAGAAAATTTCAGATTGGGCAACTTTGGTTGGTCTCATTGGCCATGGTCAAGAAATTAATACTGGCGAAGAAGCGGGTATCGAAGGGTGGTTTAAAGCAGTTAAATCACAACATGCGAAATCTCAATGGAAGATCTATGCCCCTCCACGGTTCGCGGGAGAATTTCCAGGAGAGGATATTGAAATCATTCCTTCTCTGGATTTAACCAAGACTTTACGTTCACGACAGGCAGAGGACCTTCATGATTGGGTGCAGAACCTTCTCGAGGGCAATCTCTCGACTGCTTCAAAAATAGCCTCGAAAATTTGGCTACAAAATTACCCAATTTTTGTTACTCGAAATTTGGATGAAGCGCGCAGCTATCTTTGGAGTATGTATTCAGAACAGCCAAGTAAGCGCTACGGCATACTTGCCAGCTCGAAAGATAAACACCTTCCTTCACTGGGAATACGAAATGGGTTCCAAGACACGAAGTTGGTTAAATACGCCAATTGGTACAACAACGAAATCAATCAAAAGGGTTCGTGTTGCAACCTCGATGATGTGGTGACCGAGTTTGGTTGCCAGGGCCTGGAACTCGACATGGCGATAGTTGCGTGGGGTAATGACTTTCTTTGGGATGGAAGCCAATGGGTGATGAGGAAGATGAGATCGCGTTTCCCACAAAGAGACCCACATCAACTTAGACTCAATAGCTATCGAGTTCTTCTAACTCGAAGCAGGGATGGAATGGTTGTATTCGTCCCCGAGGGGGCTGAATTCGATAAATCAGAGCATGCGCTTCTAGCGTCTGGCGCTCGAGTACTTGAGCCAAAAGTGTCCCTCAATGAAGCGATTTAAAAAAAGTTAATTCATTAACTCTTTGAAGTAAGCCGCAGTCTCTTTATCCTCGAAATAGACGAAACATCCCTTCATGCCCCGAGTCATTAGCGTTCGGTAAGTATTACGAATAATTTCATCAGCCTTCCGAGTTGCCGAAATTGGATCGTCTTTAGCCTCTTTTTTGAACCCCTTGAGTGATGCGTCAGTCCGTGCCCGCTTTGACGGGTCCGTAACCAACCGACATTCGCGAACTACTAGGTCCCTACCCACAATTACCCCGATGTAATCCACTTCGAGGCCCTGGCAGGTGTGAATGCAGCCCACCTCTGACACAGAGTGCGGATTCATTATCCACTCGTTGCCATACGACTTTAGGTTCCAGCGCGCCTTGTAACCACCGATTTCAATATCGAATTTTTTTGAGTCTTTGTCGCTGACCCAATTCCAACAATATCCGGCGACAACTCGAGCCCGATTGTTGATCTCGTTGAGGCGGGCAATCTCCGTATGCATTTCTTGCGGCTCTTCAAAGATGCGAAAATCAAAGGATGCTGGGCTGAAATAGGAGTCACTAGCGGGGGCAACTCCCAGTACATGGTCAATCCAAGCCATGTAGTCATCTGAACCGCCACAGCGAAACTGAGAAACAAGTTCCAACTCGGAGACGTCCGCCCCTAGCTTTTTAGCCCAGACTTTAATGTGATCGATCTCGCCGACATCCGACCAGGTTACTTTTTGAGCTTCATCGATGAAAAAGACACTAGCCTTCGCCGAACGAATGATTTCTCCGGTCTGGTCCTCCCCAAGATTACGGAACATGCCGGATTTCATACGTAGTCGATGAGCCTCATCGACTACCAAGACGTCTACAGAATTCTCTTCGGTCTCCGTGTAAGAGCCGGTACCGCCGAACAAATGCCGAACAGCATCGCCCCTAACCAGTCCCTTTAATTTTGCGGCGAAAACATCTCTTGGCGCAGCATTCGCCGTCAAATATTTTGCGCTTAGCCGCTCCCCAGTGAGTGCGGCCAAAGCGTTAACGGCGATAACGGACTTACCTGTGCCAGGGCCACCCTTTACGATCGTCACTGTTTTCTTACCTTTAATCGCTGAGCGCGCGTTCAAAATTATTTGTTCATATGCAGTCTTTTGTTCGTCTAAAAGTACGAACTCTTGATTTCCCTCGAGCATTTTTCCAACAGATTCGGCGAGCTGAGCAGATGGTCGAATCCTGCCCTCGTCAATTCGCTCCAAGATCGATGTCCCCGGACCCGACTTAATATGCTCGGCGATTGAATCAATTAATTTTGCCGATTCGCCGTGCAAGAACACGGGTGACCGTTGGAGAGCTTCTTCATATCGCGAATTATTGATTACCGTCGTATCACGGCAATTATGGAGGTATGCATAGGAAGCGACATTCACTTCGTTCGAATAAACATATTCGTTATAGAGCTCCAAATGAGAGCGATAGCTCCACGCTTGATATGCCGGGTGAACTAAATCTCTAAGCCCTCCGCCTACTGGGGTTCGGACGTGTTCATCAAGGTCGCTGAAATCAACTTGAGTCCATTGCTTTAGCTCAACGATTGCGATTGATTCCTTACCTTGAGCATTCGTGCCTGCGACAACGAAATCCAGTCGGAATTTTCTCCCATTTAGCCGATACTCGATTGCAACCCCAGAATCTGAAGGAATTTTATCCGAATGCATCACATGCGCCATGGCGTTACCTAATGAGTTACGCCAGGCGTTGAACTCCGATTCCCCAACCCTAAGGTTTAATTTTTGATAAACATTATCTTTTACGATGTCCTCAATGACGGGGGCATCCTTGAGAAATTGCTCCTTGGTAGCGAGATAGGCCAGCATCGCTAGATATTCATCCTCACACGGAGAACGTACCTGAACGACCAAGACTCTGGGTGGTTATAGGCTTCAAGTGTTCACGGCTTCCGGGAAAGGGGTGCGTCTAAATGGTGAAAACCCACACCCCTCTTCCGAAAGGGAAAATCACGCCCAACCGATCTGTCTTCGCCAGGCGTGATTCCCGTACTTCCAGCGTTCGGTGACGTGTGCGAGCTATGAGCTCGAACGATCGCTGTACTGCTACTGGGTAGCATCCAAGGGAATGGATTCACCGAGCTAGACCAGGACATGATTGCTGGTTCAGAAAGTCACCTATCCTCTGTCGTTTGCCAGAGAATCAGACTGAACCATATTTAGTGAAAATCCCCTTAATAGAATTTTCACCTTTTCTTTCGCTTTTCTGAGTTGGTGGGCCTCCCGTCAAGGGAGACCCAGCCCGATAATAAAACCCGTAAACGCGGGTAGGAGTCGCGGGGAGAAATCCCCGCTTCTTCTTCTTGAAGCGTATGCCTCGCGGCGATACATAGCAAGGTTATTCGTGAATTATTAAAACTACTTTGCGTTACATCTAAAGCAGCTTTGGGTCACCTATCAACTCGTCATATCGAGCCTGCAAAAGTTGAGTGTCACCGTTTAAGAGCAATCGCTTATCTCGTCCCAGTTCACCAAAGACAATCGTGAAATCGCGGACTCGTACGTTAAATGCGTTTGCGAGCTCCTTGATGACCGCGGCATTGGCCTTGCCATCTACTGCTGGGGCTTGGACTGCGACAACCAGACGAGGTGGGTCACCTGCGGAGCCGCCTACTTTGTTCCGCGATGAATTTGGGCGGACGCGGATCTCGAGCAAGAACGAATCACTCACATAGAGACAGTACTAGGTGGGCGGCTATGCGCCGATGTATTTGGCCTGCGGAAACTTAGTAACCATGCCTTTATCGCATGTCCATAATTGACTGCCATAAATTTCAGCAGTGGCACATATGACTGAATCGGGCATCCCCATGCCGGTCTCTCCGATTATTCGTAATGCGATTCGGGCAATCGGAAGAGTCAGCTCTAACAATTTATCAACCCGACTCTCCAACTCTAGACCGGCTTCGATAGCGACTTCGAAGGAATCTCGAAAAGTCGATCTGAGCGCTTCGAGGTAAGCAATCAATGAAGCGGAGTAGGTATTTCGTGGCTTTTTGAAATGAAATACGCAAGCTGCGTGATGAACATCTTTGTCGTTTGCAAGCGCTATTAGAACAGAGCTATCGAGGCTTATCTCCATGCGTCGAGCTGGATTTCTTCGGCAGTCCGGCCCGCGTAAAATTCAGTCCAATTTGGAAATGGCAACATTGGTTTGCGGCGTTTGCGAAAGGGATTGAGACGTCCGACTTTTAACTTGATTCGATACCATTTATAGATTGCTGGAGTACTCATGAATCGAGAGTAGACCTAAACCTCGATTACACGCAGTGATTAATCGATGGCGCTGGCGAACTGGCTGGCGTAGAGGTTGTAATAGAAGCCCTTTGACGCCATCAATTCATCGTGCGAGCCTTGCTCGACCAAAGAACCCTTGTCCATCACCAGA
>Ga0214171_1000273_pt1 | contig 19252 bp, 13 predicted proteins | sample TroBogEpilimnion_40_FD_153009 | JGI IMG/M metagenome (GOLD analysis project Ga0214171, IMG submission 153009) | Freshwater microbial communities from Trout Bog Lake, WI - 02JUL2007 epilimnion | ecosystem: Environmental > Aquatic > Freshwater > Lake > Epilimnion/Euphotic zone | place: Trout Bog... | reverse complement strand
AAAGGGTGGCTGCCAAGAAACGCACGAGCCGCTATGGCTGAACCACCGCCCCGCCCGAAACCGGGTTTGGGTGGTTTAATCTTTCGGAGGGCGCAGATGCATCTGGAGTGCGGTCGCGAAGTGAGGAACGAACGAAGCTACCGCTTTCGCAGGCTGGAGGGGGGGCTGAGGCCGAAGAACGAGCTACACCCCTCGAAAGCGGTAGCTCCGATGCAGGCTTGCGCCGTGCATCTGCGCGACCGCACTCCAAACAAACGCTTACAGCCTCGGCTTCTCCGACTTGATCGGCTCATCCGCCGAACGCACGCCCTTCACCTGCGTCTTCCGTTTGAAGACCTTATCGCCGTTGCAGGCATACAGCTCATCGAAGCCCGCTCCGCCAAACACCACATTCGCCAGCCATTTGCGCTGGGGTTTGGCGATGATGCCATTCACGCGTCCGGCTTGGTCGCAGAATTGGATACCTGCGTTCGTAGCGACGTAGAGGCGGCCCTGGGTGTCGAGCGTCATGCCGTCGGCGAGGCTTTCCGTTGTGCCATCCAAGATGCGGAGGTGGTGGTAGGGCTGCTTGGCGGAGAGGGTGCCATCGGCCTCGATGTGGTAGCTCCAGACGAACTGGCCGCGCATGTCGGCGACGAGCAGCAGGCTCTGATCGGGTGTCAAACGCACGCCGTTGGGGAAGGCGATGCCGCCCTTTTCATTGGTATCCACCACGCTCTTATCGCCATTCGGTTTGATGAGCCACACCTGCTTGTGCGGTGGGTCGGTGACGTAGAGGTTGCCGTTGGAGCCGATGCAGAGGTCGTTGGATTCGATGCCTTCAGCGATCACCGTCATCTTGCCCGCTTCGTCGTAAGCGACGATCTGTTTGTTGCCGCTGGCGCAGGCGAACAAGCGCCCGTCCGGGCCGAACATGAGTCCGTTGGCCTTGCCGGTGTTTTCCGCAAAGACCGTTACTTGGCCATCCAGTGCCACCTTGTGGATGCGGCTGTTCGGGATGTCGGTGAAGAAGACCTCCCCTTTCGCATTTACCGCCGGGCCTTCGGTGAAGCCGTAGCCTTCTCCCACGAGCTGCCATTCACTACCAGCGCCGAGCACTTCCATCACGGGTGCTTTGGAGCCGGTGCCTTTGGTGATGGGCTTGGGCCAGTCCTTCCAGAGCCAGCGCAGGGCATCGGGGAAGATGGCGGTGGCGTGCTTGCCATTGTGGCCGCCGTCGCCCCACACATGGTTGGTTTCATAGCCAGCGAACTCCAGCGCGGAGAGCATTTCCTGGTTCGCGAGGAACCAGTTGCCGCCCACGCCGTTGGCATCATTGCTGCCGTCTTGGAGGAAGACGCGGAGCGCTTTGGGCTCGGCCTTGCGAATCATCACCGGGTAGTCATTGCCGCCACGCTGATCCACGTAAGTGCCGATGGTGCTGAACACGCGGCTGAAGGCCTCGGGGCGCTCCCACGCTGCGGTGAAGGCGGCGATGGCACCGCTGCTGCTGCCGCTGATGCTGCGGTCATTGCCATTGTGCGAGAGACGAATGGGGCGGCCATCCGGCAGCACGATCTTCTCCACTTCGGGCAGCAGTTCTTCGAGAATGAAGCGCGCGTAGTTGTCGCCCAGGCCGTCGTATTCCACGCTGCGGTTGTAGCGGTCCAGCGCGGTGCTGCCATCACGGGCGGGCACGCGGCCATGCATGACGAAGACGCCGATGAGCACGGGGATCTCCTGTTTGGCGATGAGATTGTCAAAGACGATGGGTGCCTGGTTTTGAATGCCGTCCTGGTTCACATGCACGCAGGCGGGCTTGTCGGGTGTGTATTGCTTCGGCACATACACCCAGTAGTCGCGTACGGTGCCGGGGAAGATTTTGCTGTTCTTGAATTCAAACTTCAGCACGTCGCCCTTGGGCACGCCGTCCTGCGGCTTGGAGTCGGGGCCGGGCTGGTAGTCGTCTGCCGCTGGGGCCAGGACGATGGACAACAGAGAGAAGGCGAGCAGAAGCAGTCGGGTGGGTGACATGGCGTGGAGTCTGTGAAATGCAGCGGCGGATGTCAAAGAAACATCCCGGCTGCAACCCTGGAAAATGGGGGCATATTGGGGCTGTGGACACTGCAAAGCCTCTCTTTGACCAACTCATCCTGCACTTTGACCCGACGCCGCATGTCGGCCCCTGGAACATGGCAGCGGATCAGGCGTGGCTGGAGCAGAGCGAGCTGCCAGTGCTGCGCGTGTACCGCTGGGTGGAGCCGACCGTGACGATTGGTTACGCGCAGAATCTCACCAAGCTAGCCGGGACATTGCCGCACTGGCCCGTGGTTCGGCGCTGGACTGGTGGCGGCGTGGTGCTGCATGAGAATGACTTCACGTATTCCGTGATCGTGCCAGCGTGCCAGCCGTGGTCACAAACCAACCCGCTGGACAGCTATCGCATGATCCATGAGTCCCTAGCCAAAGCGTTGGACGATGGCAGCCGACTGGCCGGACCGGAGGACTTGATCGAGAACCCCTTTTGTTTTGTGGCACCTGCCATGCACGATGTGGTGCGGGACAAGGTGAAAGTGGCCGGGGCAGGGCAGCGGCGCGGCAAACTAGGCCTGCTCCACCAGGGCAGTGTGCAGCAGGTGCAGTTGCCGGATGACTTCTGGCCGCGCTGGGCCGCGCAACTGGCCAGGAACGTGATCATCCAGCCCGAGATGACTGCGGCGATGACGGCACGAGCGAATGAACTGACCCAGAAGCGCTACAGCCTGGGCTCCTGGCTCAACGAACGCGAGGACCACCTTTCATGACGTTGGTGTTCGTTTACGGCACACTGAAGCGTGGTGGTGTCAATCATGCCTGGATCGAAGCGCAGCAGTTCGTGGCAGAGGCGCGCACGGCACCGCTTTACCGCATGTATGATCTGGGCGGCTATCCTGGCATGGTGCACTCAGCCGACGGCATCTCAATCCAAGGCGAAATCTGGAGCGTGGACGAGGCAGGGCTCGCGCAACTGGATGTCTTGGAAGACACCGCCGGCGGCGAGTATGAACGCGTGGTGGTGCCGCTCGAAGGCGAGCAAGCGAAGCTACACGTCGAAGGCTACATTTACCTGCGCAGCATTGCGGGCAGGCGTGATGTGGGGCCGTACTGGTGAATTTGCAGGTTGGGTGTGTTTGGCGAGTGGTGCTTTCTGATGCTTCACCGCGCTCTCCGCCAAACCGCCCGACTTCGAGGGTGTTCGTACGCTACGGTGTTTGCCATACGCTCGCAGACGGGCGGGCTATCGCCACACCCATCCTACGGCCCTGCGCTTGTGCTGCTGGCTGATTGGGCAAGTTCAACTCGCCCCAAAGAACCCACCCAGCTTCCGAATGCGCGTGGGGTGGCGCAGCTTCCTCAGCGCTTTGGCTTCGATCTGGCGGATGCGCTCGCGGGTGACTTGGAATTGCTTGCCGACTTCTTCGAGGGTGCGTCCGGCTCCGTCGCCGAGGCCGAAGCGCTGCTCCAGCACTTCGCGTTCACGCGGATTGAGCGTGTCGAGGACATCGCGCAGCTTGTCACGCAGCAGGTGCATGGCGGTGAGTTCCATCGGATTGCTCGCCTCCTTGTCTTCGATGAAGTCGCCAAATTCGGTGTCGCCTTCGCTTTCGCCGACTTTGGCCTGCATGGAAACCGTCTGCTGGGAAAGGCGCAGAACGGCGTTCACACGCTCGACCGGTAGATGGATTTCCTCGGAGATTTCTTCCGGCGTCGGGTCACGTCCCAGCTCCTGCAGCAACTGCTTATGCACGCGCATGAGCTTGTTGATCGTCTCGATCATATGCACCGGGATGCGGATGGTGCGCGCCTGATCCGCGATGCTGCGTGTGATGGCCTGACGAATCCACCAGGTGGCGTAGGTGCTGAACTTGTAGCCGCGCTGGTACTCGAATTTTTCCACCGCACGCATGAGGCCCATGTTGCCTTCTTGGATGAGATCCAGGAAGGACAGGCCGCGATTGGTGTATTTTTTGGCGATGGAAATGACCAGCCGCAGATTGGCCTCGATCATCTCAGTCTTCGCCCGCGTGGAGCCTGCCACGTGCTTGAGCGTGTCGGTGATGAGGGTGCGGTAATCCGCCGCCGTCATCCACGAATCCTGTTCAAAGGCGCTTACGGCATCCTTCGCGGCTTCGCTGCGGGAGTGCTCCTTGAGGTTGCGTTCGAGACTGTCGAGATCGTTCAGTCGTTGCTGCAGCAGGGTGACGAATTCTTCGGTGATCTTGGATTTGAAGTAAAACTTCTCACACAGACGGAAGAAGGAGGCGCGCAGGGTTTCAAACTCCTCCTGGGAGGTGGCGCGCTTGCGTGGGCCAGCAGAGACGAGTTCGGCGAACGCCTTGCTGGTTTTGTCATGAATCTCGCGTGCTTGATCGAGCAGCGGCTTGAGCTTTTTGAAATAGCCATCACGATCATCCGCCTTGCGGTCACTGACAAGTCGGTCAAAGCGTTCGACGCCGTTGCACAGCGCCTCGGCAAACTGCAGGTAGGCCTGGCCGATGAAGCCGATGGTGTGCAGGCACTGGCGCAGGCTGAGGTCGGCCTTTTCAATGCGTTTGGAGATGTGGATTTCCTGCTCACGGGTGAGCAGCGGCACCTGGCCCATCTGGCGCAGGTACATGCGCACCGGATCGTCAAACACGTCCAGCTTGGCCGAAGCCGCATCACGCTCTGCGGTGATGCGCTCACGCGCGGCGGAATGCCGTGCCGCGCCGCCATCGACCTCGTCCGTGATCTTGATTTCCATCGCCCGCAGTCGGGTGATGAGGGCATCCATCAGATCTGGGGTGACGAAGCCGGAGGGCAGGGCCTCATTGATGTTGTCCCAGGTCAGATGATCTTGCTCGCGGGCAGTGCGAATCAGATCACGCAGTCGTGCCTGGACATCGGGGGAGTGGATGTCGTCGTGTGTGGTGTTGGCAAATTCAGTGATGCTGCCAGCGTGGCCGTTTTTCGGCGGACGCCCCCGGCGGCGCTTGAGCAGTTGGCCATCTGGCCCCACTGGCGGTGGGGGCGGCGGTGTCTTGGGCGGATGAATGCGCGGTCTGCCGCGACCCCGTTTGGATGCGGCGTCGGCGCTTTCAATAGCAATAGGCTCACCAGCCTGTCCGGCGGCGTTGCGAGAATGGGATCCGTTGGGTTGTTTTTTCGAGACGGCCATACTAACAGCGTATTGGGTCGGAAGCCTGCGTCAGTCAGGGGGCGAAACTATTCGGGGGTGGTTTCGTACGGTCAAGGCATTCTTTGCGCATCGCAGTGAGTTCCATGACTCGCTCCTGCAGGTGCGCGATCTCTTCCGCCGAAAGTCCTGGCTGGCGTTGCTTGGATTGGAGACCCAGGATGAGGTTCTGTAGCCGGGCGAGTTCCAGGGCGTAGAGCGCTTGCTTGGCCTCTTCAAGTCCGCCAGCAGGGCGCGGACTCACCTGTAGTTGGGCAAAGGCCGCCTCCTGGTGGCGCTCCAAACTGGTCATGAAAACAAGCTGCGAAGTCTCCTCCAGGGGATCATGGCGGCTGTGTACCAGCAGGGCGAGCAACTCCGTGCCGGGTACCTCGCGCAGCATTTCTTCGCAGTCAGACTCGCGCAGCCAGTACATGACTTCGGCATCGCTCAAGGCCATCTGGCACAGCAGCACGGCGGTCTTATGCTGGGAGGCGAGCAGTTTTTTAGCCTCATCGACCACATTGACGGGCGAGTCATTGGTCTTTTGGGTGCCTTGGCCGTTTTTGGCTTCGTTGGCAGCACGTTTGACCATCGCATTGAGTTGCTCCTCGGATATTTCGAGCAGCTTGGCGACCTTGTTGACGGCGGTAATGCGTTGCGCCACACCGGTGAAGATGCTGATAGCTGCGGCCACCTGCTCGGCCATACGCACACGCTCCACCATGCTGTCGGATTTGGCGCTGGCTCGCAGACGGCGGATTTGGTATTCCAGGAAGTCGGCGGCATTTCCCAGCACGCCTTGCAGCGCTTCGGTGCCTTCTTTGCGCAGCAGGGAGTCGGGGTCTTCCCCTTGCGGCAGGGTGGCCACCTTCACCGTCAGACCGATGGGGGAGAGGATTTGGAAGGCGCGCTCAGCCGCCTTGTAGCCTGCATTGTCAGAGTCATAGCAGAGCACCACTTCATTGCAGACGCGCTTGAGCAGCTTGGCATGCAGCTCGGTGAAGGCGGTGCCTTGGCCTGCCACGACATTTTGGAAACCGGCCTCATAGACCATGATCATGTCGATCTGGCCTTCGCACACGATGGCTTCGCCTGCTTTGGAGATGGCACGCTTGGAGCGGTCAAAGCCGAAGAGTACCTTGCTCTTGCTGAAGAGCGGGGTCTCGGGGGAGTTCAGATACTTCGCGGTTTTAGCCTCAGGATCAAGCACCCGCCCGCTGAAAGCGATCACGTCGCCATGGTCATTACGGATGGGAAACATGAGCCGGTCACGAAAGCGCGGGTAAGTGCCTCGGCGTCCGGAGTCTTCATCGCTTTGCACAAAGATGCCTGCCTCGACGAGCACGCTCTCGGGGATTTTGGCCTGTGCGGCCCATTCGCGGAAAAAGGCACCGCTGGGTGGGGCGTAGCCCATCTGCCAGTTCTTCGCCACCGTTGCGGTGATGCCGCGTGACTTGAGGTAATCGCGCGCAGGTGCAGCGATTTTATGCTTCATCAGCAGTTGGTGGAACCATTCGGAAATTTCGCGGTGCGCACGCAGGAGCAGGCTGCGGTGTTTGGCCTCCGCTTCCGCATTGGCATCCCACACCTCCTCCTCGATGCGGATGCCCGCCGCATCGGCCAGGCGTTTGACCGCTTCGACGAACGACAGGCCGTCATGCTCCATGACAAAACGGATCGAAGTGCCACCTGCCCCACAGCCAAAGCAGTGGTAGGTGTTGCGCGAGGGGCTGACGTTGAAGGACGGCGTTTTCTCGTTGTGAAACGGGCACAGTCCCAGGAAATTGGTGCCCGCTTTGCGCAGCTTCACCGAACGCCCCACCAGCGCCACGATGTCCGTGGCGGCAATCACTTGCTGGATGGTATCTTCGGGGATGCGCGACATGGCACAGAAGGTGTTGAGCAGGGCCGCGCCCGCAACTGATGATGCGCCCAATGCCTGGGAATCAGACAGTCAAACCAGACCTTCTTACCCTGCACAAGGGGGAGTCAGGGGAGGGTGACTCTGCGGTCAGGCCGTCTTGTTTCCTTCCGTCCAGCGGATGGCGAAGTAAGCCAGTTCATGGGTCTCGTTCATCCCCAGTTTGGTGCGGATGTTCATCTTGTGAACATCCACGGTTTTAGTGCTGATTTCCATCACCTCCGCGATCTGGCCGGTGTTTTTGCCCTGACCGATGAGGGCAAAGACCTCGAACTCACGATTACTGAGTTCTGAAACGGGGTCCAAGGCCTTAGTGGCGCTGCCGGAGGTAAAGGCCTTCAAGATTTCATCGGACATTTCCGCACTGACGGCGATCTCGCCAGCGGCCACGCGGTGCAGGGCCTGCTCCAGTTCTTTCTGTGGCGCACTCTTCATGAGGTAGCCGCGCGCGCCAGCCCTCAGGGCGCGCTGTGCGTACATCTTTTCATCATGCATGGAGATGGCGATCATGGGGAGCTTCGGACGCTGTTGGCGGAGGTCCTTGATCAACTCCAACCCTGAGCGGTCTGGCAGCGAGATGTCCACGACCAGGACATCGGGGGGGTCTGCATCTACCTTGCGCACGGCCTCGGCGGCATCTCCTGCCATCCAGGCAAAGGCCAGGTCTGATGCGGTTTCGATGAACAGACGCCATCCCTCACGCATCATGGTGTGGTCATCCACGATGGCGATGCGCGTGGCGGCAGGAGGCTGAGTGGGTGTCATGAGCGCAAAGTGCCGGGGGGTTGGTAAGCCCAGCCACATTCAGGCAATCTTTGATGGAATCCGCACGATGGCAATCTGGAAATCGCGCGCACCAGTTTCAACGGTGCGTTCCAGCGTTGCAGAGAGCATGCGCAGCCGCTGGCTCATGAGATGCAGCCCCATGCCGTGGCCGTTTTTTTCGGTGGGGTCGGAAAATGCAGCGCCATCGTGAATGACGCTTAACACGACGTGGGTGTCTTCCATCCGCACGGTGATGTTCAGAACACTCGGCTTGGAATGCTTGCAGGAGTTGACCACGAGTTCCTGCGCGATGCGGAACAGGAGCTCCTGGGCACTGCCGGTTAGGCAGGGACTCACCTCGGAATAGTCCAGGGTGCAGCGGACTTGGTATGACTTTTCCGCAAACCGCAGCACGTTCTCCAGCGCGTCTTTCAATCCATGATTTTCGATGCCTACGGGGGCCAGACCCCAGGCCATGCCGCGTGCGATGACCGTTGACTCCGAAAGCTCTTCTGCCACCTGCCCGGCCAGACTGGCGATCTTGCCGTCGCTGGCCTGAAACATTCCCTGCATGACCTCGGCCTTCATTTTGGTCGCTGAGAGCCTTTGACAGAGGTCATCATGCAAGTCTCGGCCGATCTTGCGGCGTTCCAGTTCGGCAGCTTCGAGCACCATGTTTTCTGCCGCTCGAAGTTTGGCCATCGCGCCAGCAAATTCCTGGGAGATCAGGGAGAGTTCATCCCTTCCCTGAAGCACCCCTGGTACGCTGGGTGTGGTGGCAGCCTCCCGCAGGATTTGCACCAGACGGTGTACCCTGCGGGTGACCAGCTCATCCAGGGCGAACCACAGCAGGAGGCAGGATGCCAGCAGCACCGCAGACTGGCGCAGCGATTCAAACCACGCGTCTTGTTTCACTTGTTCAAGCGCCATCGTGGCATCGTAGCGGATCAGCACCGCAGCCCGGCTGGTGTTTTCATAAGTCTCAAGAAATGGAAACATCACGATCAGCTTTCGTTTGGCGCTGTCCCATTCAACCGCTGGCTTCATGGTGGTGAGCACCTCCGCATGTCGCCGCCATTCCTCCGCCAGCGGTGTTTGCTGGATATGGGTGTGGAACCACTGCATGCGGGTGGCGCAGGTGACGACCCCTTCCTTGTTGCTTACGAGTCCGATGTCCACATCCGGGGAAAGCGAGACATAGGCCATCTCGAGCTCTGCGGCGCGCTCTTGCTGCCTGCGGCTCAGGTGCTGCAACAGGCCAGCCAGGCGGCTGCCGGTGTCTGCCGCCTCCTGGCTCATGCGTGCATACTGACGCTCCTGCAGCCAGTGCTGGTTCCGCCAGTTGTTGAACTGGATCATCAACAGGCCAAACAGCCACACACTCAGGGTGATGCGGCTTTGGATGGAGTTCAAAAGTTTCAACGGAAGGCCTCCTCGCTGAAGCTAAGATTGATCCATTCACCGGTGGCTGGTCGGATTTGGATGAGGCCATTGCGGAGCAGTTGTTCCTCCACTTGCTGCGAGATTTGCGGGAGATGCTTCAGCACCTCCGCACTTTCAGTTTTCGGTAGCGGACGCAACCGGCCAAGGCAGGCCGCCAGATCTTTGGGGTCCACACGTTCACGCCGTGCCACCGCCTCCATTCCTGGGAAAGGGGTTCCTGCCCCTATTTTTCCCGCCATGTCCGCCTGAGCTTTGAGTAGAGAAACCAGTTCTTTGCGGGACTCTGCGCAGGCCCGTTCGGAGGCCACCAGCAAATGGGTGATCGGCACCTTGAGCTGGCTGGAATCATACAGACAGTGCATGCCGCCGTGAGAGAGCTTGGTGAGCCACGGTTCGGTGACCACCACGGCATCCACCTGTCCATTTTGCAGGGCCAGGTCCATCTCCGATTGGAACATGGGCACCTGCTCGGTGTCGGTTTGGGACAGGCCCGCACTTTCCAGCGCATTAATCAGCAGGTAGGTTCCAGCACCGCGCTCTACGGCCACGCGTTTTCCTTTGAGATCCACTAGGCTCTGAATGCCTTTACGCGCCAGGAGCGCATCTGCCCCGGCCGACTGGCTCATCGCCATGAGCACTTTCAGTTTCTGCCCTGCTTCCCGCATGCGGATGACGTTGTCCAGCGTCACCACCGCCACGTCCGCCGCGCCGCTCCCAAATGCCCGCACGACAGCGGATGCCCAGGGAATCTCGATGACTTGAAAGTGCTTGGGGGGCAGCGCTTCCAGGTCACGCGCCACCAGCAGGGCTTCACCGGCTGGACAAATCCCAGGCACGACGCGCAGCGGCTTTTTTTCCTTCGGATAGGGAAAAAATGCGGCAATAAGCAGCAGCACCGCACAGAGCGGGGCCAGGAGCCGTTGCAGCAGGGGCTTAAAATGATTCATCCAATAATCATGCAATAAATAGGCCTGCCATGTCCACCTTTGCCTGCGCCGGAGTGCTTCTTTGTCATTTCTTTTTCTGGCCTAGAACTGAGCAAACCGCTAAGCTAAAGCGCATGACCGCAGTTTCCCAGGCCATTTCGCGCCGTCACTTCCTAACCACCAGCGCCGCCGCGCTTGGCTTTCCCACCATCATTCCCGCCACGGCCCTTGGCAAAGGGGGGCGTCCTGCCCCTTCGGAGCGCATCACCGTCGGGGCCATCGGCTGGGGGACGATCGCGGGGGACTGGACGCCGTCTTTTCTCAACAACGACAAATGCCAGGTCATCGCGGTGGCTGATCCGATGAAGGAATACGGCCACTACGGTTACGACGGCAAACGCACCGGCGGGCGTGAGGCGGGCAAGAAGATCATAGATGCCCACTATTCGCAGGCGGCCAACAAGCCGCTGAAGGCCTGTGCAGCCTATGCCGATTTCCGTGAAATGATGGACAAGGAAGACCTCGATGCCGTGCAGGTTTCCACGCCCGACCACTGGCATGCCTACCTGGCCATCTATGCTGCCCGCAAAGGCAAGCACATCTACGGCCAGAAGCCGCTGGCTCTCACCGTCGCGGAAGGCCGCCGCATGAGCGATGAAGTGGCCAAGGCTGGCGTGACCTGGCAGACTGGCAGCCAGCAGCGCAGTGACCAGTATTTCCGCCTGGCTTGCGAGATGACGCAGAATGGCCGCATCGGCAAACTCAAGCGTGTGCGCGTCGGCCTGCCCGGTGGCCACACCAACTGGAATGGCATGGCCGACCAGATCAATCCCGCGCCGCTGCCGCCCGACTTCGACTATGAGATGTGGCTCGGCCCAGCGGAACACATGGACTACCGCCCAGCACTGCTGCCACTCAACTGGCGCCACAATTTCAATTTCTCTGGCGGCATGATCACGGACTTCGGCGCGCACCACATCGACATCGCTCAATGGGGCATGGGCACGCAGCTCAGCGGCCCCGTCGAGTTGCGCAATGTCTCCGGCACGCTGGACAAGGCGGCGCTCTACAACACGGCCTCCGAGTTCTCTTTTGAGTGTGTGTATGAAAACGGCCTTGTCATGCACGTCGCCAGCCCGACGCATAAGCTCATGCCTGAGGTAGAAGCCGCACTGGCCACACCGAATGCCAAGAAGCCCTTCGATCACGTTGGCGTGATGTTTGAAGGGGATGACGGCAAGTGGATCTATGTGAACCGTGGCAAGATCACCGCCAGCAGCCCGGAAATCCTGCGTGATAAGACCCGCCCTGAGGAAATCCATCTCTACGACAGCAAGGATCACACGGACAACTTCCTCTCCTGCATCTACGACGGCAAACCGACGGCCACGCCCATCGAGGTCTCGCACCGCAGCATCACCATCGCGCATCTAGCCAACATTGCCCTGCGTAGTGGTAGTACGGGCTTGAAGTGGGATCCGAAATCGGAAACCATCGCTGACAACGCCGCAGCCACCCAATTGCTCGCCAAGGAATGGCGCAAGCCGTGGGCGCTTTGATTCAGCGTTTTTTGCTTTCTGTCTTTCAAATTTATCGCATGCCCAAACACTCTCTGAAATCGAACTGGTGTGGTGCCATCTGGGTGGTACTCTTGGCGCTGGGCGCTGTCTTTGCAGTGCGCCTGCCAGCGCAGGATACGATCAACATTGGCACGCTCAAGCCGTTGGAGACTTTGCCCTCACTTGGGCCAGGAGCCATTGCCATACCCAAGCCAGAAATTCAGGTGCCAGCTCCTGCCGTACCGGCGGTGTCTACGGTAGCCGTACCTGCGGCACCACCCCCGGCTGCGCCGCCGCCGCTGCCAACGAATTCTGCGCTCACCAACAGCGGGCCGGTTGCTCAGGCTTACCTCTACATTGAGCCGTATCAGACGCGTGTGGAAGTGCTCTTTGATGTGGCATCCATGTTGGCATGGCTGACGCCTGATGTCCCAGCACCGGAATCGCTCACGCCGGAACAGCAAAAGAAGATCGTCGAAGTCGTGTTGGCGCGTTCAATGGACTGGTGCGCGCTGAGCACCGGCGGCCAGACGCTCTCTGTGCCGCAGCCTTTGGTGGCGGTGATCAAAGGGGTGCCGGGGAACACGCTGCCTTTGAAAGAGAGTGAAGCGGTGGCCCTAAACCAGGCGATGGTCGGGATCATGTGGGAGTTTGCCACACCGCCCGGGCCGGATGAGCTGAATGTCACCTGGAGAGGCTGGATCAATGGGGTCACGAAGCTGCCGGTGCGCGTCTTTTTCGGCCCCCAAAGCGAAACCGGAGAAATTCACGCCTCTGCTAAAACCTTCCGCTGGCGCAATCTGGGCCGCATGACGCGCCCCGCACCGCTGGCCCCCGTGCCGCAGCTTGAATTTTTAGAGCCCCTGCCGCTGCCAGTCGGGGGCATTGTTTGGCTCATCGCAGGTCTGGTCTTTTACACCTATCTCAAGGTGAAAGACCACAAGCTCCCTGGTGGCAGCCTGCCGTATGTGGCCGCTTGGCTGCTGGGAGCTGTACTGATGAGCCGGTTGTTCGTGGTGCCGGTTGAAATCGGAGGCTCCACTCCGGCGGTCACCGAGTTGGCGGAGGCGCAGAAAATCGTCTCCCCGCTGCTGCGTAATGTGTACCGCGCCTTCGATCATCATGGCGAATCAGACGTGTATGACGTGCTGGCCCGCAGTGTGAATGGCGAACTGCTGCGCAAGCTCTACCTGGAGACCATTCAGGCGCTCACCCTGGATGGCCGTGAAGGCACCCGCGTCACCATCGCCGAATTCTCTGCCACCGTAGACAAAGTGGCACCCAACCCCAAAGGCACAGGCTTTCTGGCAGATTGCAACTGGATGGCCCGTGGCATCGTCGGCCACTGGGGCCACAGCCACCCCCGCGTGAACATCTACAATGCCCGCCTCACCATCACGCCAGTGAAAGGCGAATGGAAGCTCACTGGACTGGAAGTGCAGGAAGTGCGGCGGCTGTAGTGGGGACGGCTCACTGGCGGAGATTCACGGCGGCGATGACGCCGATCAGGATGATGATAAACAAGATGAGCAGCACCCACGCCACTACAGAGGTTTTACGTTTCACATGCGGAGTTGCCGCGATGATCCGTTGATACTCCGGTGTCATCACAAACTGCGCCTGTTTTCCCATCATTTTAACGAGGATGTAGATGTGGATGACGATACCCCCGGAAAGGTTGATCAGCCCGATGATCAACGCAAGGCTGGAAAGGATGACTGTCGGGATGCGTGCCCAGCTTCGCAACCGCCTCAGGCCATGGGCGACGAATCCTACGCCGATGCTCAGGAGCAAAAGGAGTCCGCCTGGGATTAGAGCAGAGCTGCTTTTGCCCGGAGTAATGCTGGCAAAAAGGGAAACTCCGATGGCGATCAGCACCAGCATTGCAAGGTAATACAAGGTGCCTACCGACTTGATTGCCGCCTCGGTGTTGATGTGCTCTTGGCGCATGAGTTCATCCTGAGAGGTGGCCTGAAGCACTTGAGACTGTGGAGCCGCGTAGGGATTGAGTTCCATTTCCATGGCCTCGTTTTGCGGCTTCTCGCTAAAAGAGTCAATCTTCTTCCACCGCCTCCCGACACAAGCCGCTGTTTCGCAGCGTACATGCCCCATGCGCTACTTGCTTTTCATTCTAGCTGTCCCAGCCTTTGCCGCAGATCTTCCTCCTGATAAAGGCAGCAGCATTCCTGAGAGTGGCAAGCGGCCTGTCGTCGTTACCGGCAAGTCCTCGCTCCCTCTGCCGAAGCATGATTTGCCCGATGGTTACCGGCTTGAAGTCGTTGCCGCATCCCCACTCGTCACCCATCCCATCATGGGTTGTCTCGATGACAAAGGCCGTCTCTTCGTTGGCGATGCCGTGGGCGTGAACTGGAACAAAGCGCAGCTTGAAGCGAACCCGCCGAACCGTGTCCTCATGCTCGAAGACACCGACAAGGATGGCAGCTTCGACAAGAGCACTGTCTTTGCCGACAAGATGACCTTTCCGCAAGGGGCCTGCTGGTTGAACGGCTCACTCTATGTCGGCTCACCGCCTGGCATCTGGAAGCTGACGGACACCGACAACGACGGCATCGCCGACCAGCGCGAGATGATCGTCGGCGGCTTCGAATACACCGGCAACGCCGCCGACATCCACGGCCCCTTCCTCCATCCCAATGGCCGCCTCTACTGGTGCCACGGCCGCAAAGGTCACAAGGTCGCGCAGAAGGACGGCACCCTCGTCGATGAATCACTCGCCTGCGGCATCTGGAGTTGCAAGCCGGACGGCAGCGACGTCGCCTGGCACTCCCTCGGATGCGGTGACAACCCTGTCGAAGTCGACTTCACTCGTGATGGCGACATCATCGGCGTGCAGAATCTCTACTACACCCAGCCGCGTGGAGACACCATCATCCACTGGCTCTACGGCGGCGTCTATGAGCGCAGCGACCAGCTCAAGGCCATCGCCCATCTGCCGCGCACCCTCGAAACCATGCCCGTCATGTACAACTTCGGCCACGTCGCCGTCAGCGGCTGCTGCTTCTGGAAGAACTACGGGAGCGCGGATCACGGGAGCGCGGACACTCCTGTCCGCACTCAGGGCGCACAGCAGTTCCTCGTCACCCACTTCAACACCCAGCGTCTCGTGCGCATGGAACTCACCCCCAGCGGCAGCACCTACAAGGCCGTCGAAAACGAATTCCTCCGCCTCCACAATCCAGACATCCACCTCACCGATGTCATGGAAGACCCACGCGACGGCTCCCTCCTCCTCCTCGACACCGGCGGCTGGTTCCGCATCGGCTGCCCGAGCAGCCTCATGGCGAAGTCCGATTTGTTGGGGGCGGTGTATCGGATTAAACCGAAGAAGCCGCAACTCGCCTCCCTGAAAACGGAAGCCTCAGTCCGCAAAACCGATCTCCAATCGCAAATTGCCGCATTGAAGTCGAATGATGAGCACGCACGGCGTCAGGCGTTGGAATGGGTTGCGAAAACGCAGCCTACCGAAGGTGAGGTTTTGGGCGTGCTAGGAAAGTTGCTCGACCAGGAACTCGATCCCTCGTCTGAGCATCTTTTGATTTATGCTCTTCGTCAAATGAGGCCACCCTTTCACAGTGGACCTGCCTCGGACCGATATGAAAGCCGCTGGCTGTTGATTGAATTGGCCCGTTCTGGTCTTAAAAAAAGCTTCACCAACCATATTGAGGGTTTACTTCCTCGTCTTGATCCAGAAAAATCCCCCCCGCTGGCTGATGCAGTTCGGAGATCACTTGAAGTGGTGCCTGATGGAGAAGAACTGGCAGCTAGAGCTTTCACGGAATGGCTGAAAGCATCCGACATATCACAAGGAAGGTTGGCATTTATCAAACAGGTCATTTCGGGACAGCTAGCGAAGCCATCCGCTCAGGCGCTTATTACTGCCATGCTAAGTCACAGCTTGGTTGATGTCCGCATGACGGCTTTGAGTATTCTCGCCGCCCAGACCGCTGGAGCCACCAATGAAGCTTGGCTCCCCGCTCTCGATAAACTCCTCGTTGAATCCCCAACACCACAGGTCTTCGAGGCCATCAAGAAACTCAAGTCCCCGCACTTTGACGCCGCTCTCCAATCCATCGCCAACGACACCAAGCGCCCGCTCGCCATTCGGCTCAAGGCGTTGGACTCCGCCAAATCCGTCAAACTCACCGGCGAAACCTCCACCATGGTCAAAGGCGTCCTCACCGACTCCGCCTCCTCCGCTGCCGCGAAGATTCAGGCGGCGGGCATGATCGCCAGTGCGTCTTTGGCCAAGCCGCAGCTTCTGGAACTCGCTCCGCTTTTTGCCACGCTGGGTCCCGTCGAGCTCAAAACGCTGCTGGGCATCGTGCGCAAATCGAAGGAGCCTGAGGTTGGTCGAGCATTAGCCAGCGAGATCGCGAAGAATCCCGTCATCGCCAGCCAGCAGGAAAGCGTGTACCGCACTGCGTTCAGCGATCAGCCGCCGGAGGTTTTTGAAACCATCATCCTGCCTGCCTACAACGCCGCCGTCGCCGCCACGGAGGCCAAGAAACGCCAGCTCGGCCCCCTCGCTGACAAGGTCATCGCCAGCGGCAATACCTCGAACGGAAAGAAGAACTTTGAGTTGGGCAAAGGCACCTGCATCGCCTGCCACAGAATTGGTGAAGCGGGTCGTCCCATCGGCCCCGATCTCTCCCACATCGGCTCCATCCGCACCGAGCGCGACTTGCTCGAAAGCATTCTCTTTCCCAGCAACACACTCGCTCGCGATTACGAAGCCCATGTCATCGAAACCAGCGATGGTCAGCAGACATTAGGCGTCATCAAATCCCACACCGCCGAAGGCCTGCTCGTCATCGACATCGCCGGCCAGGAAAAAAACATCGCCCACCAAACCATCGCTGGAGACACCACCTTGCCGACCAGCCTCATGCCCCAGGGCCTCGATCAAACCATGCCCGAAGCCGATCTCCTCGACCTCGTGGCGTGGCTACGCAGCCTGAAGTGATTTGAATTAGCCGAAAAGGAGGAAAGAATTAAAAAAGATCGGAATCATCTTTGTCCGACCTTTTTCCCTCTTTTCCTCTCTTTCGGCCAATCTGACCGCCTCTATTCCGCCAGCAGCATCCGCTTCGCCGCCTGCAAATGCTTCTTCTGCTCCGGCGGCAGCTCAGGATACTTCAGCTTCATGCTCTGCATCTCGGCCAGTAGCGCGGCGCTGACGATGAGGCGCATGTTCTTTTTGTCATCGGCTGGGATGACATACCAGGGGCAGTCTTCCGTGGCGGTGGAGCTGATGGCATCTTCATAGGCGGCCATGTACTCTTTCCAGTGGCCGCGCTCTTCCACATCGCCTTCCTCAAATTTCCAGTTCTTGCTGGGCGTGTTGATGCGCGCCAGGAACCGCTTTTTCTGTTCTTCCTTGGACACGTTGAGGAAGAATTTGAGAATGAGAATGCCGTTGCGGTGGCAGTAGGCTTCAAAGTTGCGGATGTCCTTGAGGCGGTCGGCAAAGAGCTTGTCGATGTCCTTCGTCGTCTGCGCGGGCAGGCGCTGAATCTTGGTCACGATCTCAGGATGCACGCGGCAGATGAGCACCTCCTCATAATAGCTGCGGTTGAAGATGCCGATCCGTCCGCGTGGCGGCATCGCACGGGTGTGGCGCCACATGAAGTCATGGTCCAGTTCAGCCGACGTGGGTCGCTTGAAGGAATGCACCTCCACGCCCTGCGTGTTCACGCCGCTCATCACATGCTTGATGGTGCTGTCCTTCCCGGCGGCATCCATCGCCTGAAACACCAGGAGCAACCCCTGCCGGTCCTGCGCGTACATCTTCTGCTGCAGGTCGTCGATCTCCGTGCGGAATTCAGCGATGAGGGACTCATAGTGGGCGTCATCCTGGTAGAGGCTCTTCACTTTCGTCTTCGCCTTCTTGATGCGAAACTTTTTGCCATCCGGCACGCGGAAATCGTCGAGATCGAGTTTGAGTTTCATCGGGGAAAATATTGAAGGCCAACGGGTCGGGGAGATTGGCGTGAAGGTCAAGAAGTCAAGGCTTCAGGATGGGCTACGCGAACGGGAGCTGGCCCGCTGCACAATTAGCGCTCGTTCAATGCCAAACCATGCAGAGAGCCTCACGTTTATCTGTGGATAGTGCCAGCGTGATGAACGCGCCTCACGATTTCCTAAACTGCACCCACTGTGGTTCGCCGGTACCGGCGGGCCGTGACGATGGGTTTTGCTGCGCTGGCTGCAGCTATGTGCATGACCTCCTGCATCAGCAGGGCTTGGATCATTTCTACGACCTCAAGGGCGGAGCGGCGCTGCCGCCCGTGGCACCCCAAGCCCTGCGCGAGCGGGACTACGAGTGGCTGAGCGCGCTGCAAACGGCAGCCGACGGCGCAGGGAAAGGGGATGCGGTGGAGCTGCGGCTGGCCATCCAGGGCTTGTCCTGCGTGGGCTGCGTGTGGCTCATTGAGCGCCTGTTTGCGCGGCATGCAGGCGCGCTGCGTGTCTCCGTGGATGTGGTGCATGGCGAGATGCGGTTGACGTTGCAGCGCGGTATGTTTGACGCCCTCGCGGTGGCGCGTGATCTGCAAAGTTTTGGTTACCTGCTTGGCCCATCACGGCAGGGTGGCGAGAAAAAGGAATCCTCCGGCCTGGAGCGCCGCATGGGCGTGTGCGGTGCCTTTGCGATGAATGCGATGGCGTTTTCGCTGCCAGCGTATTTTGGCATGCCGCGTGATTTTGCTTTTGCGCACTGGTTTGAACTCATCGCGGCTTTTTCCGCCACGCTGGCCATGGCGGTTGGCGGCAGCTATTTCATTGAGCGTTCCTGGCGCAGCCTGCGTGCGGGCGTGTTGCACATCGACACCCCCATCGCGCTGGGTGTGACGGCGGCGTATGTGGGCTCCATCGGCGGCTGGATCGCCGGGGTGGATGGACTGCGGTACTTCGATTTCGTGGCGATCTTCATCTTTCTGATGCTGGCCGGGCGTTGGGCGCAGCAGGCGGCAGTGGAGCGCAATCGCCGCCGCTTGATGCGTGACACCTCCATCCCGGATGCGGTGAGCGTGCTCAATGAAGCAGGTCTGGAGGAGATGCAGCCGGTGGCGAATTTGAAGAGCGGAATGCACTTTGTCGTGAAGCCAGGGCAGACCGTGCCCGTGGCGGCCCAACTGATCAGCATGGATGCGTCGGTGAGCCTGGAATGGATCAATGGCGAGAGCGAAGCGCAGTCACGCGAGGAAGGGCAGTTGCTGCCTTCGGGCGCACTGAATATCGGCACGCAGGCGGTGCTCGTGGAAGCCGTGGAGACCTGGGAAGATTCGACGCTGCGGCGTCTGCTGGATGCGCGGCGCGAGGCGGAGTTCCGGGATATGCGGCTGGAGCAACTGCTGCGCGTGTATCTGGCCATCGTCGTGGTCGTAGGCATCGGCGGGGCGGTGTGGTGGTGGAGTCACGGCTATGGTGTGGTGCAGGCGCT
>Ga0214171_1000271_pt1 | contig 19254 bp, 16 predicted proteins | sample TroBogEpilimnion_40_FD_153009 | JGI IMG/M metagenome (GOLD analysis project Ga0214171, IMG submission 153009) | Freshwater microbial communities from Trout Bog Lake, WI - 02JUL2007 epilimnion | ecosystem: Environmental > Aquatic > Freshwater > Lake > Epilimnion/Euphotic zone | place: Trout Bog... | reverse complement strand
AGCACTTAAAGAAGCTGGCGCAATCGTTGTTGGTGTTGCAGTAATCGTCGAGCGCGGAGCAGCCGATGCAGTTTCAGAAGCTGGTTTGGAATACCGCGCTGCTTATCAACTAGCCGATCTCGGTCTCTAACACGTAACTAATAGTTAAAACACCTCTTGTAACTACGAGAGGTGTTTACGCGTACGCCACTCTTTGAAAATCTCCCAAATAATTGGAAGAACAGTAAGCGCTGCAATCGCAATAATGATGTCGGTGAGATATTTCGAAATGCTATTGGCGAAGGTATTGCCGGCTGCATAAGCGCCCCAGATCAATACCTGAGTCCAGATCAGCGCACCGAAAATATTCCAGAATGTAAATGTCTTAAACGGGACTCGAATAATTCCAGACAGTGGATTAATAAGTCCGCGCACTACCGGGATAAAACGGCCCAGAACAATTGCTCGGCCGACTCCGTATTTAGAGACATACTTCTCGGCTGACTTAATCTTGCTCGGATCAAAAAATTTAGAGCCTTCACGGCTAAAAATTTTGATTCCATATTTCCAGCCCAACCAATGTCCAAACTGCGAACCTACGATCGCTGAGAGCGGTGCACCGATCGCGACCACCGCAATACTCAGGTGGTGATGCCCTGCTTCGACCCCAATCCCAGAGGCGAAGAGACCCGCGCTGATCAGCAAGGTGTCGCCAGGTAGACCGATAATCAGAGGCAACCCGGTTTCAAGAGCCAAGATCGCAAAAATAATGATCAGGGCGAAGTTGGAGTTCAGTGCGGTGGTGACGCTAATAAAGCTCATTCCGAAAGGGTACCGATAGTCGGCCCACTCCAGAACTAACCACAACTACCTTCGTGGACTTGTCGTTCAGGTGGGTGATGCGGTTATGGTGTGCGCATGAGTCCGGGCAAGAAGCTAGTAATCGTCGAATCCCCCGCCAAGGCGCGCAAGATCGGTGCCTTTTTGGGTGATGAGTACATTGTCGAAGCTTCCGTCGGCCACATTCGTGATTTGCCACAGCGCGCAGCCGATATTCCGGCCGAATACAAGAAATTGGCGTGGGCCAAAGAGGGCGTCGATATCGAAGATGGCTTCACCCCGCTTTATGTCATTAATCCCGATAAGCGTGCCAAGGTAAAAGAACTCACCGCGCTCATGAAGGGCGCGGACGAGCTCATTCTGGCTACCGATGAGGACCGCGAGGGCGAGGCGATCGCATGGCATTTGATCGAGGTCCTGCGCCCAAAAATCCCGATTAGGCGCATGGTCTTTCATGAAATTACAGAAGATGCGATTAAAAAAGCAGCTAACCAAACACGCGATTTAGATTATCGATTGGTCGACGCGCAAGAGACTCGTCGCGTGCTCGATCGTCTCTATGGTTATCGCCTTTCACCAGTTTTATGGAAGAAAGTTATGCCTCGAATTTCTGCCGGGCGTGTGCAATCGGTAGCCACTCGTCTGATCGTGGAGCGCGAACGTGAGCGCATGGCATTTATCTCCTCATCATGGTGGGATATTTCGGCTGAATGCGCGGCAGGATTTAAAGCACGTTTACTCTCAGTAGATGGCAAGCGCGTAGCAACCACAAATGATTTTGATGATCTCGGCGCACTTAAAGAAAAATCAGCAGGAAATATCCTGTTACTCGATGAAGCAAGCGCGAATGAGCTAACGCAGAATTTAGATTCGCGGTCACTGACTGTTAAGAGCACGGAGGAGTCACCTCGTACCGAGCGACCTAAGGCGCCATTTACAACATCAACTATGCAACAAGATGCTGGCTCAAGACTTGGATGGGGCTCGCAGATAACAATGCGAGTCGCACAACGTTTGTACGAAAACGGTTACATCACATATATGCGTACCGACTCAGTGACGCTCTCACAATCAGCAATTGCTTCCGCGCGCGAACAAGCAGCTGGTTTGTACGGCAAAGAATTTGTTCCACCAACTCCACGGATCTATGAAGGCAAATCCAAGAACGCACAAGAAGCGCACGAAGCCATCCGCCCTGCGGGAGATATTTTTAAAACTCCAGGCGAACTAGCGCCAGAGCTATCGCGCGATGAGTTTGCGCTTTATGACCTTATCTGGAAACGCACGATTGCATCGCAGATGGCCGATGCCAAAAAAATGCAGATGCGCGTGGATTTTGATGTCACCACCAAGTCAGGCCAGGCCGCCATTTTCCGCGCTAATGGCAGTGTCATCACCTTCCCTGGCTTCTTAGCTGCGTATGAAGATATCGCCGAAGACGATTCACAAGATGTCGATGAGAGTTCAAAGCGCCTGCCAGCAATGGCTGTGGGTGATGCGATGGCCGTCAAAAACTATTCATGCGAAGGCCACGAAACCAAGCCACCTGCGCGCTATACCGAACCAACGTTGGTGAAGAAGTTAGAGGAGCTAGGAATCGGTCGCCCTTCGACATTCGCATCAATCATCAGCACAATCCAAGATCGTGGCTATGTCGCCAAACGTGGCCGCGCTCTCGTCCCTACATTCTTAGCATTTAGCGTTACGGGCTTACTCGAACAACATTTTGCAAAACTTGTTGATTATGAATTCACCGCATCGATGGAAGAAGATCTCGACAAGATCGCGCACGGTGAAGCAGATCGCGTGGAGTGGCTCAATGATTTTTATTATGGACATGATGATGTTCCTGGGCTAGAAGCGCTTTCGCAAGATCTAGGTGCGATTGATGCCCAGCAGATCAACACCATGAAGCTCGGTGATGATATTGAGATTCGTGTCGGCAAATTTGGCGCATATGTGCAACAAGGTCAGGGCGATAACAGAAAGTTCGCCAACATCCCAGAAAATATGGCGCCGGATGAACTCACACTCGCTGTTGCACTAGAACTTTTGGCCAAACCATCAGGTGAGCGCGAACTTGGTATCGAACCTGCGACTGGTTATCCACTGATCGCAAAATCTGGACGCTATGGTCCATATGTCACTCAAGTATTGCCAGAGCCAGAGATGGTGGTCGATAAAAAAACTGGCGAGCTAAAGAAGCCTCGCAAAAAGAAGGATGATCCAAAACCTAAGACCGCATCTCTACTGAGCACGATGTCACTCGACACCATCACACTCGATGATGCGCTCAAACTAATGTCATTACCTCGCACACTCGGTGTGTATGAAGATGCACCGATCACCGTCCAAAATGGTCGCTACGGCCCATACCTCATGCATGGCGCAGATTCACGGACTCTGACTTCCGAAGGCCAGCTCTTCACGATCGAACTTCCCGAAGCGATCGAGATCTATAAGCAGCCAAAGGTCCGCCGCCGCGGGGTGGCCAAGCCACCACTCAAAGACTTGGGTATCGATCCTGAATCCCAAAAGCCGGTTCTGGTGAAGGATGGCCGATTCGGCGCCTACGTCACCGACGGCACTACAAATGCCACCTTGCGCAAGGGTGACACCATCGAATTCCTGACGCTCGAGCGTGGAATGGAGCTTTTGGCTGGCCGCCGCGCCTGGGAGGCCGAAAATGGTGGCGCTCCCACCAAGAAAAAGGCCAAAAAGGCCACATCATCTAGCTCGCGAGGCAAAAAGAGCGCCCCAACTCTGACTTCGAAGGTCGTTAAAGCCACAGGTGCAGCCAAAACCAAGAAGAAAGCAGCCACCGGGAAAGGCAAAGTAGCCAACCCTTAGACTGCCCCTATGTCTCAAGCTCTGCCGTATCCCAGCGCCCCGGCGCAGACGGATTCACGAAGCGTTTTAGCCATCCCGGCCTTTAGACGCCTTTGGTACTCCATGGCCTTCTCCTCATTTGGAGATTGGCTGGGCTTGCTCGCCACAACTGCGCTCGCACTCGAGCTAGCAGGCGGAAATTACAAAAAAGCTAACTTTGCTATCGCAGGTGTATTTATCGTGCGCCTTCTCCCGGCGGTCTTACTCGGACCTATCGCTGGTGTAATCGCAGATCGTTTCGATCGCCGCCGCCTGATGATCGTCTGCGACATTCTGCGCTTTGGTTTCTACGCATCTATTCCTATCGTTCACAACTACATGTGGTTGTACACCGCAACTGTGATCGTCGAATCCATCACCCTCTTCTGGTCACCCGCGAAAGAAGCATCTGTCCCTAACTTAGTTCCAAAAGATAAGTTAGAAAATGCTAACCAGATGACCCTGGTCGCAAGTTATGGCAGCGCTCCCGTGGCTGCGCTGATGTTCTCAGTGTTAGCTGGTGTAGCAGCTGCAATCTCTTCATTTACTTCCAAGCGTTATGCATCCACCGCAGATCTTGCGCTCTATATCGATGCGCTTTCATTCCTATACACAGCGTGGGTTGTCTTCAAACTCCAGCACATTCCTCGCGATGGTGACTCCAAGTCTGCCGTTAATGACAACATCGGCAAATCACTCATCGAAGGTTTTAAGTTTGTCTCTAGCTCAAAAGTAATTAGCGGTCTGATCTTAGGAATGCTCGGAGCATTCTTTGCTGCAGGAGCTGTTATCGGACTTGCTCGAACATTTGTTGGCGATCTCAAGGCTGGTGACGCTGCTTACGGAATTCTCTTTGGTTCAGTCTTTACTGGGCTTGCACTCGGCATCTGGCTTGGACCAAAAATCTTTGGTCAATTCTCACGCCGTCGTATCTTCGGTGCATCACTCACAGTCTCTTCATTCTTCTTGATTATCTTGGCCCTGGTTTCAAATATCGTGCTCGCGATGCTTGTGACAATACTTCTTGGCGCATTCGCCGGGTTGTCATGGGTTACAGGATTTACGATGCTCGGCCTCGAAGTGGCCGATGATGTTCGTGGCCGCATCTTTGCCTTCGTGCAGTCTTTGATACGTATTTCCCTTGTTTTAGTGCTCGCCATCGCCCCAATCATCGCTGCCGCGATCGGCCGCCACAGCTTCACGATTAACAACCACCACCTCAATTACGATGGCGCAGCTTTCACACTCTTCGGCGCAGGTGTTATCGGACTTGTTGTCGGAATCATTTCTTACAAGAGAATGAAAGATCGTCCCAACGTTTCATTCTTCACCGACGTTCTTGCTGCGCTACGCGGTGAGCTAGTCTCCGAATCAGGACGAACGCATACCGGAATTTTTATCGCTTTTGAGGGTGGAGAGGGTTCAGGCAAATCCACTCAGACCGAATTTCTCAAAGCATTCCTTGAAGAACGCGGTGAAAAAGTTCTACTCACTCGCGAACCTGGTGGAACAGAGCTAGGTAACCAACTTCGCAAAATTTTGCTCGATCCAGCAACCGGCGATATTGCACCACGCTCCGAAGCGCTGTTGTATGCAGCAGATCGCGCCAACCATGTTCACAATAAAGTGATGCCAGCGCTGCTCGGCGGCGAAATTGTTATTAGCGATCGTTACATCGACTCTTCTATCGCCTACCAAGGTGCTGGTCGTGTGATGCAAGCTAATGAGATCGCGCGCCTATCTAAATGGGCGACTGACGGTCTGATCCCAAATCTCACCATCATCATGGATGTTCCAGCCGAGATTGGTCTAGGTCGACTCAACGGTGCTGATCGTCTTGAGCAGGAACCACTTGCGTTCCATGAACGTGTGCGCCGCGAATTCCTTAATCTCGCCGCGATTGATCCTGATCGTTACTTCGTTGTGGATGCAACCCAGAGCAAAGAAGAGATTCGCCAACAAATCGCTAGCCGCGTTGCACTCATTCCACAATTAGCACTTAAAGAATCGCGCGCCACAAAGTAATGAGCGTCTTTGATTCACTTATCGGCCAGGAAGACTCCGTCGCGATCCTTAAAGATGCCGTTGCCGCGGCAAAGATAGGTGAGGACGAGTCCCAGGCGATGACTCACGCCTGGCTATTTACAGGCCCTCCAGGAAGTGGCCGCTCAAACGCAGCTCTGGCTTTCGCAGCGGCGCTGGTCTGCAAAACAAGCGGATGTGGCACCTGCACTGATTGCCTGACCGCCCTCAAAGGCTCGCATGCCGATGTCGAGCTCATCCGCACCGAAGGTCTATCTATCAAGATCGATGAAGTTCGCGAACTCATCACGCGCGCTTCGTGGACGCCATCAGTCGCAACATATCGAGTAGTTGTGATGGAAGATGCAGATCGCCTCACAGAGTCTGCAGCCAATGCGATGCTTAAAGCGATCGAAGAACCAGGTCTGCGCACCGTCTGGTTGCTCTGCGCACCAACCACCACAGATGTATTGCCAACCATTCGCTCACGCACCCGCAATCTCACTCTGCGCACTCCTTCTATCGCAGCAGTGAAGAACCTGCTGGAAAGTGAGCTTGTGCCTGCTGCCACAGCCGAACTTGCTGCTCGAGCATCCCAAGGACATATTGGTCGCGCGCGCTATCTCGCAAATAACCCAGAGGCTCGTACTCGGCGCACAGATATTCTCAAACTCCCACTAACAATCACAGATATCGCATCTGCATTTAAATGCGCAGGCATGTTGGTTGATGCAGCCAAGCGCGATGCCGAAGCAGAGGCCGAGAAGAAGAACGATGCAGAGCTAGCCGCGCTCAAAGAAGCATGGGGGCAGCAAGGCACGAGAGTTGTTGCTGGCGGCGCCAAAGCGATTAAAGAGTTAGAGCGCGAACAAAAATCTCGTCAGACCAGAATGGTCCGTGATTACCTAGATCGCGCGCTCCTTGATATAGCAACGCTCTATCGCGATATTTTGATGGTGCAGTCCAATACTCCCCGTGATGCGCTTATCAACAGCGATATGCAGCGTGAAGTAGAGATTGTGGCTAACTCCACCAGCCCTGACACAACTCTGCGAAAATTGCAGGTGATCATGAAAACTCGTACCCAACTTTCACACAATGCTGCGCCACTTCTCGCGATAGAAGCAATGATGGTGCAGTTAGCATGAGCATTAACGATAACTTCATTGAGTTTGACCCGATCTACCCACCCAAAAAGCCACGCCCACTGCGTAATTTTCTAGTATCACTCACTGTCTCATCCCTAGTCGTGGCACTCGCTTTCGGTGGCCAAGCCGCCTACCAAGCGCTCAAACCAAAAGTGCATTGGACGATGCAAAAGTTCATGACACAGAGCCTTGATTGGCAGCCATGTGACAACGGATTTTCTTGCACGACCTACAAAGTACCGATTGATTACAACAATCTCAACGGTGGCAACTTCACACTACAAGTTTTAGTTCATCCAGCTACAGGTAATAAAACCAAACTCGGATATCTCTTTGTGAATCCAGGTGGCCCAGGTGGCTCTGGTGTTGATTACGCCTACAACGCCGACACGATTGTCTCTAAAGTAATCGAAGATAATTACGACATCGTAGGTATCGACCCACGCGGTGTGAATCTCTCACAACCAGTTCGTTGTCTCACTGATTCACAAGAAGACACCTACCTTGATGGTGGCGGCAGCATTCAATCAACATCCGATCTAACCCAAGCTGATCAACAAGCTCAGATGTTTGCAGATCAATGCTGGAAGCAGGTCGGACCCAACCTTGCGCATTACTCAACTCTTGAGAGCGCAAAAGATATGGATATCTTGCGCGCACTGCTTCACCAACCCACTTTGAATTACATCGGCAAGTCCTACGGAACATATCTGGGCACTTTGTATGCCGCGCTATTCCCGCAGCACACAGGCCGCATGGTTCTCGACGGCGCAGTAGATCCCAACATCTCGGTTAACCAACAAAATGAAGTCCAGGCACAAGGCTTCGATACAGCGCTGCGATCATTTATCGCTTCTAATCCAGAATTTTCAGTAGCTCAGGTACAACAACTCTTGGCGACAGCGCGCAAAACTCCGCTGCCAACAAAACCAAACAAAACAAATAAACAGAACCGCACACTGACTGAATCACTTACAATTACAGCAATCGCTTCTGCGCTCTACGACCCATCATCTGGATGGCCCCAACTAAAAAGCGCGCTAGCACTCGCTATTAACCACAACGACGGGACGGGGTTGTTGGCTATGGCCGATGACTATGACCAGCGCCTACCTAATGGCCACTACGCCTCCAACCAGAATGACATCTCCCAGATCACCTCGTGCCTAGATTTCCCAGACCCGCGCACCATCACCCAAATCCAGAGCGATGCGGCGGATTACGCTAAAACCGCGCCTGTCTTTGGTCCATATCTGGCCTACGCGGGCTTGGCTTGTCATTATTGGCGGGTAGGGCCGGTCACCACCCCACCTCTGACTCACCTAAAGTCGGCGCCACTGCTGGTGATCGGCACGACCCGAGATCCAGCCACCCCGTACGCCTGGGCCCAGGCTCTCAATAAAGATCTCATCAACTCCACCCTGATCACCCTTAATGGCGATGGCCATACGGGCGCCAACCGCGGCAGCACATGTGTGGATGACGCAGTGAATATGTATTTGCTCTCGGGTGTAACCCCCGCTGGTAATTTGTACTGCGCGAAATAGGTATTGTTTCCTTATGCGTTTAGACCATGTCTCTTATGTGACTTCTCATGACCAGCTCTCAGATACCGTCCAACGCTTGGGCGCGACTCTTGGAACAACATTCGTTGATGGTGGAATCCACCCCCGCTTTGGAACTCGCAACTTCACTGCGCCACTTAAGAATGGCCATTACCTAGAGGTTGTGTGTCCGCTTGATCATCCAGCTACTGATAGCAATGCATTCGGTAAGGCTGTATCAAAGCGCGCTAATGAAGGCGGCGGTTGGCTTACATGGGTACTTAGCACCGATGACATTGCACCAATCGAGACACGCATTGGTCGCCCTGCCGCAGAAGGTCATCGCAAGAAGCCAGATGGCACCGATCTTCGTTGGAAGCAGATTGGTGTTTCAGATATTTTGCAGGACAAGCAACTCCCATTCTTTATTGAGTGGCTCACCGCAGAGCATCCATCAAAGGATGGAAATGCAACAGCAACAATCACAAAGGTTGAGTTCGCGGGAGATAAAGAGAAGATTCGCGAATACGCGGGAGAGAATGTCGATCAAGCAATCGGTGACGTAGAAGTAATCTGGGTTGATCCCTCAACAAACGATGGCGACACCGGAATCGTTGCGGTTTACCTACAGACACATGATGGCGAAATTAGAATCGATTAGGTTTAATCCTAGGATCGGAACAGTGCATGGTGCCGGAATACTGAAGTTAAAATGTGCCCAATCTTTCAATTGCGCAGCCTGGCAGAACTAAAGTCGTTACTTGACTATCTATACATTTTTGAACACATCAGCGCAGTTACTTATACATAAGGATGACTTACGTGTCGCGTACAGAATAAGGAACCGCATAAAATTTCTGATGTAGTATACACTTTTTGCCTAGATATAACAGTGAACATTCACTGCGCCTGAACAATTTCGGCAATCAAGAATCAAATATGACTAGTCTTCATTCACAAGTAGTTTATGCTTCAGTACCATTTCGTCATGATAATTGTTAAAAGCCCGCTACGTTTAACTTTTGGTGGGGGCGGTACTGATTTACCATCTTATTATACTAACTTTGAAGGACATCTAATTTCTGCAACCATAAATAAATATGTTTATGTTTCAGTAAGTCGTCCATTTTTACCAGGCATTAAACTCAATTATTCCCAAACAGAATCAATCTCCACAATTGACGAAGTCAATCATCCAATTATTCGTGAAGCGTTGCATATCCTAAAGCCCACAAGCCCTCAAATTGAAATAACCTCATTTGCAGACATTCCCGCAGGAACCGGATTGGGTTCATCGGGTAGCTTCACTACAGCGTTACTAGTCGCATTACATCAGCACTATCATGTTGACCTCAGCACTTCTGGTTTGGCTGAACTTGCCTGTGAAATCGAGATAGACAAACTACAACAGCCTATTGGAAGACAGGATCAATACACAGCCGCATACGGCGGGCTTAATTCATTTCACTTCGCTCAGGATGGAACTGTAAAAGTATCAAAATTAAAAATAGATTGGGAGGTGCGAAAAAAATTAGAGCGCAACCTTCTGTTATTTTTTACAGGATACTCACGGAGTGCCAATAAAGTGCTTGCTGAACAAGATATGTCCACGAAGAGCGATGTGAATAATTCAATAGTTAAAAATCTACACAGAGTCAAAGCAATGGGGTTCGAGGCTCAACATTTCCTTGAAAAGGGAGACTTGAATTCCTTTGGACAACAAATGAACGAGCATTGGCAATTGAAAAAAAGTCGTTCTCATCAAATGTCTAACGAACGAATCAATCACCTCTATGAACTTGGATTAAAAAATGGAGCATTAGGAGGCAAGCTTGTCGGCGCAGGAGGAGGAGGGTTTTTACTTTTTTATTGCGAGTATCCAGAAAAACTCATAACCGCGATGGGAAAAGAGGGGCTTAGGCCACTTTACTTTAATTTTGATGAACTAGGCACAAGGTCAATTTCTGTATGACTCAAGCAGTTATCCTCGCTGGTGGACTAGGAACACGATTGGGTAGTTTGACTTCGCAGACTCCTAAGAGTTTAGTTCAAGTCTTAGGTGAGCCCTTCATAGATTGGCAATTGAAGTTATTGCAATCAAAAGGTATTACCGAAGTTATTTTGTGTCTGGGTCATTTAGGGAACCAAGTAATAGATTTTCTTAATGAAAGAAATTACGAGGATCTCAAAATAAAATTTAGCCATGACACTTTCCCAAACCAAGGTACGCTCGGCGCTTTATTAAATGCCTCTCATTTACTGGATGATATATTTTTTGTTACCTATGGGGATTCCTTCTTAGACACTGATTACATGCACCTTCTTAGGGATTTTAATACCATTCCTGAGACAATTCTTATGACTTTTACACGACAAATGAGTACATCGGATTTTGCAAATATTATGAAAAAGCGAGGTAGATTGATCTCATATAAGAAAAATCTGGAATTAAGAAAAGAATATACATTCACAGATTATGGTCTTCTAATTCTTCGTAAGAATTCGCTCGAGCACCTAAATATCGGTGTGAATGACTTGTCGATCGCATTAGAGGTAGTCTCGGAAAAAAACTTGGTAGCAGGCCAGGAAATAGCCAACAGATACTATGAAATAGGGAGTTCAGCGGGCATAATTGAATTAGAGGAATATCTACAAGGGAGTGCTAAGTGGATTATGTAAAGAAGTATTTGAATACAGCATCGGACATATCATTAACAATAGACGCTGACAAAATCCTAAGTATGGTGAATGCCTTCGACACTTTGCGTACTAGCCAAGGACGTTTATTTATTTTAGGCGTCGGGGGGAGTGCAGGTAATGCAAGCCATGCGGTTAACGATTTTCGTAAAATTTGTGGTTTGGAATCCTATGCCCCAACTGATAACGTTTCTGAGTTGACTGCCAGGATAAATGATGATGGCTGGAGTAGTGTCTTCACAAGCTGGTTGAAAGTTAGTAACTTTCGCAAAAACGACGCCTTATTAATTTTATCAGTAGGCGGAGGGGATTTAGAGCGAAAGATAAGTGAAAATATCGTTGAGGCCATAAAACTGTCCAAAGAAATTGGGGCAAAAACATTTGGTATAGTCGGGCGAAGTGATGGATTTACAGCCAAAAACGCAGATATTTGCATCGTTATACCTGAGTTAAATCAAGACATGATTACGCCTTTAAGTGAATCCTTTCAAGCTATTGTATGGCACTTAATTGCAACTCACCCTATTTTGAAGACTCGCCAGACAATGTGGGAATCTCAAGGACGGACCAACGTTTGAGTCGCATAGCATTTTTCGATTGTGACGGTACATTAATTGATTTGCTGGAAAAAGATCACCTCTCAGCACGCAATGTAAATGAAGTAAGCTTCAAACCGGGTAGTTTTGAAATCGTAGAATACCTAAGACATAAGGGCTTCATATGCGTTCTTATCACCAATCAACCTGATGTTTCGAGAGGGTTGGTAACTGAAGAGCAGATAGAAGAGGTCCATCAATTTGTGCAACAGAAACTGGGTATATCATTCAAGTACGTTTGCTACCACGACGACCATGCCAAATGTGATTGCCGCAAACCCAAGATCGGTATGCTCATCCAGGCTGCTCGAGAACTAAGTGTTGATCTTAGTGATTGCATCTATATTGGAGATTCTTGGCGCGACATTCAAGCTGCTAATGATGCAGGAGCGTGCTCAATTTTAGTGACTGATCAGAAATTTACTACTTTCAACCAAACGCATCAGCCACAAATTATTGCGAGTAATCTCGTCACATTAGTTGAAATACTATCGGAGGCGCTTCATGGTTAACAATTTAAAAATAGAACTTTTCGCGGATGGTGCAAATTTGCAGGAGATCGTAAATTTGAATAATGATCCCACAATCAGTGGTCTGACTACAAATCCCACGTTAATGCGAAAGAGTGGTGTTTCGAATTACGAAACATTCGCAAAGCAAGTTCTTTCACATGTGCGTGTCAAACCAGTGAGCTTTGAAGTTTTTGCCGACACAGTTCCAGAAATAATACGCCAGGGCAGAATACTGGCTAGTTGGGGGAAAAATGTTTTTGTAAAAATACCCGTGACATTGACTTCGGGAGAATTCACAGGTGAAGCCCTGCAAGTTTTAAGCAGCGAAGGTATACAAATCAATGTAACAGCAATAATGACCACTCAACAGATTTCCGCGTCTTTGAATTGCTTAGATGTGAATACAGCTTCTAATTTATCTATGTTTGCAGGTCGGATTGCCGACACAGGTGTTGATCCAATTCCATATATAAGAGAGTCAATTGTGTTAATCCGCGCTCGAAATCCACTTTGTAAATTGATTTGGGCTAGCCCCCGAGAAGTTTTAAATATATATCAGGCTAATGAGGTTGGCTGCGATATTATTACCGTTTCAAGTGATTTACTTGCAAAACGAATTCTGTTCAACAAAAACTTAGAAACCTACTCAAGGGAAACAGTGCAAATGTTCCACGATGATGCAAAAAAAAGCGGGTGGACATTGTGATTGAACTTTTAACTAGTGAACAAATTGCTAGCCTACAAATCGCAGATGTGGGTGTAATCGGAGCTGGCCCATCCGGTCTTACCCTCGGTCTATTTCTTGATAAGAAGATATGTATCTACGAGAAAGATGATATCGCCGGAGGACATGCTAGATCTATAAAAGAAGGGCCATGGACATTTGATCGGGGACCACACATTCTTTTCTCCAGAGACAAGAAAATCTTGGAATGGATGACAAAGGGATTACAGGAAAATGTTCACACGTGTACTAGAAATAACAAAGTTATAATTGATAACACTTACCTTCACTATCCAATTGAAAATGATTTAGGCTCACTTGAAGCAGAATTGCGTACAGCATGTTTAATTTCATACGTTCAAGCCCAAATTTCTAAAAACACACAATCGCATAACTTGGATGATTGGTTCCGAAACAACTTCGGTGACGAACTCACAGATCTCTATTTTAAACCATACAATGAAAAAATTTGGAAGGTGCCATTGAGAGAATTGTCTATGACATGGAGCGATCGAATACCAAACCCCCCTATTTCAGACGTAATTAAAGGAGCATTGGGAATACGAACTGAAGGCTATCTACATCAACTTCATTATCAGTATCCACTAGAAGGCGGCTTTCAGGCATTGTCTGATAAATGGTACGAGGAAATAAAGGAGTCAGTGTCGCTCAATGTTGAAATTAATCAGATTTCAATAGTGGAAGATGCAATTCTTCTAGAAACAAGCGAACAATCGAGGGTCCATGACTGGATAGTCTATACAGGTTACTTGGATCATTTGCCAAAATTGTGCAATTTCACCATCCCATCGGAAGTTGAGAATGATATACATAACCTTCGCGTAAACGGGATTTCGTGCGTAACCATCGGTGTAAAGGGAGAGGATCTCAACAACTTCACAGCACTGTATGTTCCGGATCCACGATATCTTTTCAATAGAATTAGTTTCCCTAAGGTTTTTTCTCCAAAAAACGCCCCCGATGGGTGTTTTTTGATTCAGGCAGAAATTACAACACCACCAGGTGCAGGCCCAATTTCTGAGGAAATAATTTTCGAACAACTCGAAAATTTCTGCACTGAAATGGGAATTATCGAGAATGTTCAGCAAATTATATATAAGAACTTCACTTTTTTCTCCCACGCTTATGTCGTTTACGATGAAGGATTTGAGGAGAGAATAAGCAATATTTTCAAATTTTTCGCTTCAAAAAATATCTTATTACATGGTCGTTTTGGTTCATTTCAGTACATCAATACAGACATGTGTGTCCTTGAAAGCGCAAAATTAGCTAGTTTGATTAACCAAACTTCAGATCCGTATGAATGCCTAACAAATTAAATTTGCGAGATCATCGAGTTTACGGACTCTTCGATTGCTTGTCTGCTACTACGAGAGGGATTCCAGTTTTTACTTTTTAATTTGAGATTGTTTAGTCTTATGTATGGAACATCTCCAGGCCACCCTTCGTTGGTGCTGGCGTAATTTATTTTTGTTTGGTGCCTATCTCCAAACATTGCTTCAACAACAATCTCAGCAATTTCACGGACGGTGATTGTGTCCTCCGATGCGACATTAAATACATCAAATTGGAGACTCTGATCGTCCATTAAGCCAAATTTCAATGCTTCACTAACGTCATCAACCCAAATGTAACTTTTGTTTTGAGTTCCGTTCCCTAGAACATCCAGTCGAGTCCTGTCCTTTTTAAGTTTATTGATGAAGTCAAATGAGACTCCATGAGTTTGCATAGGTCCAACCACGTTAGCGAACCGAAATACTCTGCCAATCATGTTAAAACGATAAGAGTAAGCCGCTACTAATGACTCGCCAGCGATCTTGCTTGCACCGTAGGTGCTAATTGGAGCTAAAGAGGCATCCGATTCAGAGTGGGGCCCTTCAGTGTCCCCATATACCCCACTTCCGGACGCATAGATGAACCTAGAAACCCCGGCTCGCCGAGAAGCTTCAAGCGCGTTGGAAGTTAAATATGTTCCATTTTCGAAATCAATTACAGGGTTCACAGCCGCAGCAGCAATATCAGCATTACTCGCTAAGTGAATTACAGAGTCGCATCCCGAAAGCGAATTTGTGAGTGACTCAAGATCTGCTACATCAACTTTGACCAGTCTAACGTTTGTAAATTCTTTTGTGACAGCTTCAAAAAAAGCTGAAGAATTTGAATTATTATCGATCACAACGATTTCTGCAAACGATTTCTGCAAATATCGCGTGAGATTTGTCCCGATGAAACCGGCACCACCTAAGATTGCTACACGTCTTTGCACTAGACCCCCATGTCATAAACAGATATTAAAGTATTATACTCGCATGTCGCGAGATGCATCCATAAAAAAAGCAACCAATCGGTTGCATGTCGAGCAAAATGTAAACTTAGTTATGCAGATATGTCTTACATTAGTAGCTATTATTGTTGTGATAAACAGCGTCATATTCTCTTATATATGGATATCACAGGAATATCTAGGAAACGATACTGCAAATGCTGTTCTCGGAACGACTTATGATCCTGTAGGTTTTTCGCTCCCGCAAGTCTCTAAACCAGCTATTTCATTTGGTAAGAATCTAAACACGCAATGCCCACAGTTAACTGGAGCCGGTGCCTCATGTCCACACCACTGGTTTGGAGATTTTTTCGCAAATTTTGATGTCGTTCAAACTGCTAAACCTTGGAGTTACGGCGAGAATCCCAATTTTCCTGCTTCTAACTTTTTAACAAAAGTGCTTACTATCTTCCCGTATCGGTTCGCGGTGACTTTCTATCTAACTTTGATGGCGTTAGCTCTAATGTTCCCAATTTGGTATTCATCCAAAAAACTACAGTTAAACTTACGAATTTTAATTACTGTCGTTTTGGGGCTTATGAGCTACCCCGCTCTTTTTGCACTAGATCGAGGAAATACTCAAGGATTTGTTCCGTTATTCCTATTCACATTTGCATTACTTAATCTCACCGAAATTCCTACCGCGAAATTCACCAAAGTGCTTGCACCGCTGTTGTTTGCATGGAAAATCCATACTTGGCCGGCTCTCATCGTCTCAAGCAGGAATAAATGGAAATCGAACTTAAGGATTTTTAGTATTGGATTGGCGGTCACAACTTTCTGCCTTCTTCCGTGGGTTCGTCACACAAGAGACTTTGCTATTGGAATAAGTAAAACTTTTCTGGGGATGACCTCCACTGCGAGTGATCCCAATCTTGGAATTTGGAGAAATCAGAGTCTTAGTGGGCTTTTCTACACTCTACATTTGAAGTTATTGCACAGAACATTACTGCTGAACTGGCGAATATCAATAACACTTGGGACTGCTTACGCGATTTACGTGTCATATTTAATTGTAAAACGTAATTATCCTATGTGGATCAAAATATTTTTAGCAGGATCAATAATGCAAATGTCAGTGCCACGTGGATACGGATATGGAGCATCCTATTTAATTGCGGTCGTGGCTATTCTTATATTTGAAAGTCTTTCATTGAATCAAATAGTGGCAGAAAATTCGCTTCAAATCTTTAAGCGTGGAAAACGCGGTTTTATAGTCACTCTGTTGCTTGGGTTTTTGCTCAGTCTAGACTTCCCAACTAATCCAGCTTATGTGAATAATATCATTACAGCGAAAAACTTTATTGAACCGATTTGTACCTTGGCCTTAGTTATGTGCTTGCATCAAACTTATAAGTCAAAAAAAGAATTAGGAAACTCTAAAATTTCGAAGATCTCGCAAAAGTCGTAATACTGCGAAAGGAATTGTTCTATTAGGAAGACCGCGAGATTTCCCAACTCTTCCTACATACGAGACTGGTACTTCTCGATAAATTAAGCCCGCTTTCCAAACTTTCAAAACCATTTCGCATCCGGCGAATCCTCTAAAGGTCAGATCATCACGTAATAAAAGTGTTCTGACACGTGAATTAAAGATTCTGAACCCTGAGTCCACATCGTGAAATTTGTCATTCTTGAAATATGTGCGCAAATAGGAGTTGAGAAGGAAAGTTAGCAAACGTCTAAAAATTGAATCTTTACGTAATACCTTACGACCAAGGATTAAGTCTGCTGAAGTCCGGCGCATGAAAAGACTCCAGAAATCATCGAGGTCATTCTTGAATCCGGTGTCGCTAAAAAATATGTAATCAGTTTCGCAAAACTGTAACCCCCGCTTTAAAGCATTTTTGTAACCCCCACGTTCATCTCTGTGCAAGTGGTAATTATGCTCGGACTCGACCTCCCAAGCATTAAGGAGTGATGAAGTTCCGTCCGAGCTTCCATCCTCTACAACAACAATTTTCCAGTGCCAATTTGAAGGAAGCGCTTCCAATATCTGGCGCCAGGCCTCGAGCTCGGCCAAAATTGTATCGGCTTCGTTGTACGCTAGCAGTAGAAGCGATAGGGAGCTTTCCATAGAGTTGAGGTTCGAAGTCATGTGCTGATAATAGTGAAATAGTTTTGGTATTCGGCAGAAATTAAACAGTGAATGGTCAATTATTCGCTATATTCTTAACTAATGGAAAAAACAGAGGGTTCGGAAATCGTTGTCCTATTAGCAACTTATAATGGGGGTTCTTATGTTCTTGAACAACTCGAGTCGCTAAGAGGTCAAAACTATTCAAATTTTGATGTCTTAATTCGTGATGATGGAAGTGTCGACAACACCGTGGAAATCTGCTCTTCGTTCAAAGGTTTGAACATAAGCATAGTTCCAGCAAATACCAAATTAGGACCGAAAGAAAATTTTTTAGAATTATTGCGGATGGCACAAGATTATAAATTCTATTTTTTCGCTGATCAAGATGATGTCTGGTTCTCCGATAAAATATCAAAAGCCAAAGCGATTCTGGAAATATCAGAAGGGCCAACCCTCTACTGTTCAAATGTTTACAAATGGTTCAGTAACGGGAAAATTGAAGCAACAAATTTTCCAATCCCTGAAATACCATTGAGCATCTTTGAAAATTCCGCCATGGGTTGCACTATGGCATTTAACAAACAAGCACGCGATTTAATTTTAAAGGCTGCAGATGCGTGTAGCAACGTATTCATGCATGACTGGTTCAGTTTGATAGTAATTTTACTTAAAGGCAAAGTTGTATTTGATTCCAGACCTAGCCTCAAATATCGCATTCACAAATCGCAAGTAATTGGTTATCGTCAGAATGGTAGATTGCCTAATTTCAAACATATAGCACATTCTCTTGCACAGTTTAATTCTATCTATAAGTTCACTGGGGAAGTCGGTAGATCACGAAGTAAAAGTTTAGGCAGTAAGTCTCGTATGCGGAGCACATTGCTTCGCAATCTATTCACATTAATTGCGCTGGGATATTATCGCTTCTTACAGAAACCAATAATCACAGAATTCGAGGAACTGATGAAAACTAGCTTCGGATCCTGATTTTCTTACTGCCCGGGAAACATCGGCTGGATTATGCAAATGACGCGCCACTCCATCTTGGAGTGCAAAATAGTGACCATTCTCATCAAAGACAACCATCATCTTGCTGGACTTTAGAATTTTCCTAGGCGGCTCTTGAATCGTAGATAAACGTCTAATTCTTATCTTCTTAGGAAACTTCTTAAGCGGCAAATTTGTCCAATCAAGCATCCATGCAGTTCTCGCATTGTGAGCAATCTCCCACGAGAAATTTCTAGTTTCTAAATGTGCCCTCGAGACTAGCGCCGTTGAATCACAATTCAACAGTTTTAATACGGCCAGTGCTAAATCATGCTCATCATTTTTTTGGAAGAGAATTGCAGTTTCTTCCGACCTTGCAAACTCCTCTGTTCCCTCAGCAGTGCAAATCACAGGAACTTTACACGCCATCGCTTCAAGAGGCATCGCGGGGAATGACTCGTACCAGCTTCCGGTTATCGAAATGTCACAGCTCCTTATTAGATCGATAAGACCTTCATAACTCAAGCCCGAGTGGTGTTCGAATAAACCCTTATTTTTCAAATTATCCCAGTGTGGTGATAGATATCCGAAAGTGTGTAGAGCAACATTCAAATTGAATTCACCACGTAGAATCTCGATGGCTCGAATAACGGAAGCAAATCCCTTCCAAGGTTCTGGCCTAATATACGCGATGATTTTTATAGTCTCTTCAGGCTGTGACTCAATTTTTACATCAGCAGCGATATCAGTACCAACGAATTCTTCAACAAGTCCATTCACATGGACCAAGTCACATCCAACCCCATGCACCTCAAATAATTTATTTGCCAACCAGGAACTATTTGCTGAACGGACCATAGGTAGATCGTAAGAAAGTCTTACTAGTACTCTTACCAAGGAATATTCATCATTG
>Ga0214171_1000267_pt1 | contig 19372 bp, 14 predicted proteins | sample TroBogEpilimnion_40_FD_153009 | JGI IMG/M metagenome (GOLD analysis project Ga0214171, IMG submission 153009) | Freshwater microbial communities from Trout Bog Lake, WI - 02JUL2007 epilimnion | ecosystem: Environmental > Aquatic > Freshwater > Lake > Epilimnion/Euphotic zone | place: Trout Bog... | reverse complement strand
GGGGAGTGCATCACCTGCTCCATCGGTCTGGCCCCGAACCGCTTTTTGGCAAAGGTGGCCAGCGACATGCAAAAGCCTGACGGCCTGGTCGTGCTGCTGCCAGAAGAACTGCCGGGACGACTGCTGGAACTGGAATTGCGTGACCTTTGCGGAATCGGCCGCCGCATGGAGCCGCGTCTGCATGCCTGCGGTATTCGTACGATGGTGGATTTATGGGCAGCGGATCGTGAGACCTTGCACCGTGCCTGGGGCGGGGTGGGTGGAGACCGCTTCTGGCATGGACTGCATGGTGGTGCCACAGAGGATGACGTGCCGCCTGCGCACCGCACCATCGGGCACAGCCATGTGCTGGCCCCTGAACTGCGTACTCCACCGGCGGCTGGAATTGTGGCCCGCAGGTTGATGTTGAAGGCGGCGAGCCGACTGCGCCGCATGAAGTACCGGGCCAAACAGATGCACCTCAGCGTGCGGACAGAAGACGGGCCGCGCTGTGAGGCTCAGGCGAAATTTGAAGAGGGGTCCGACAGCATCGTATTGGCACGGGTACTGGCGGAACTGTGGCAGCAGGTGATGCAGCAAGCGCGCTGGCAGCGCGTGAAAAAAGTCTCGGTGACCCTGTTTGGTCTAGTGGCAGAAGCATGGCCGCAGCAGCTCGAACTCTTCGACTCATCGGGCTCATCGGGCTCATCGGGCTCATCGGCACCCAGGGGGCAGCGCGAACATCTCAGTCGTGTGCTGGATGAGATTAATCAAAAGTTCGGCCGCGATTCCGTGGTGATCGGCTTCACTCCTGACACGGTGCGCACCTTTTCAGGCACCAAGATCGCCTTCACCCGGATTCCGGACCGGGAGGAGTTCAAGGAGTAGAGCCCGCAGGATCACAAAAAAACCGTGGGAGACTTGCATCTCTCACGGTTTATTTTGAATGAATGGCGATCAAAGAACAATCACCTAGCGGAGAACAGGTCGCGGCTGCGGCGGCGGGTGATGATCAGGGCACCGATTCCGGCACTCAAGATCAGGAAGGCCGAGCCCGGTTCCGGAACCATGGCGCAGTCGCCTCCGTTCACTGAGACGAGGAAATAGGGGTCGCTGTTCACTGCCATCAAGCTGCCGCCGCCGTTGTGGGTGTCTGCGGCCAAGGTGAAGCCGGAAATTTGGGCGTTGGGGCCAACCAAGGAGTCCAGACTAAGCTTCCAGAGATCCGTTTTGGTGATTGGATCCATGCTGGTGAGGAGGCTCGCGGCATGATCTGCAATGATGTCTGCGGTCGAGAAGTTTCCGAGAAGTACACCGCTATTGCCATAGATAGAGATGGTCGGGGCCACCTTGCTGGGATCGGCGTCAGTTGATGATCCGTTGAGGTCGAAGTCTCCCAAGGTGGCGGAGAGGCCATGGCTGGAAACCAGATGATTAAAATCGATGTTCAGGCCGGTGGATGCGGTCTGGATGCCCGGGGCGCAGCTTGCATCGTAAAGGCCGATACCAAAATCGGTCAGTTTGCCTTCGGAGTTCTGGTAGCGGACGCCAAAGCCTCCTTGAAACTCAAGGTTCACATTCGGATTGGCCCCCAACGATGTTCCTCCATCCAAGGTCAGGGGAGTGAGGTTTTGCAACGCAGTGATGCTGTAGTTTGCGCCAGCCGGGACATAAGGCTGATCCAGCTCAATGGTTGATGAAGCAAAACCAAGGCTGGTGAATGCAAGCAGCATAGCAGCAGCGGAGACCGAAAAAGGCAGTCGTTGCGGCAGGTGGGCAGAGGATGGCGATTTCATGGTTGCAAAGATTAACATTTTTGAAACTCATTTTAGATTCACTGAACCTAAATCAGTAACAATGCATATACTATAATTGAAACAATTCTCTTTAAAGCGTTTCAATTATGAATTTTTCAATTAATTATGCTTAAATAACTAATAAGCCGCATTAAATTATGGCTATTTTTCAAATCATTTACAATAATTTACTCAAAAATGACAATTCAGGGTTTTTCCTGACACCTCTAATTGAGGGACTATGCTTGCGGAGTGACACAAGGCGGCGACTTCAATGGCTCTCCTGTGGAGGCCGAGCGAAAATAACCAAAGCGGCTTGGCAAAGCTTGCAGAATTGGGAAGCCTAGGTGCAGGCGGTCCCATGATCTCCGGCGGCGTGGTGAAGGCGATCAACTGGGTGACCGTGGCGAAACGATAGCCGCGGGCGGTGAGGTCATCCAGTGTGGACGGCATGGCGGCGACGGTGGTTTCGTGGATGTCGTGACACAGGATGATGGAACCCGGGCGTGTCTGACTGTGAATGCTGTCATAGACCTTCTGCGCGCTGCGTGGGTGCTTCCAGTCCTGGGGGTCCACATCCCAGAGGATGGCCGGATAGCCGAAGGTTTTTTCGATTCGTGTGCGCTGCGAGATGCGCACGGCTCCGTAGGGCGGGCGGTACAGCAGAGGTGCGGTCCCACAGGCTTTGACGATGGCGTCATGCGTGCGGCGCAACTGGCTCTCCACACTCTCCTGCCCCATCTGCGTGAACAAAGGGTGGGACCAACTGTGATTGGCCACTTCATGCCCTTCCGCGACAATGCGACTAACGACTTCGGGAAAAGCGGCGACATTTTTGCCGACAAGAAAGAAGGTGGCGTGGATGCCACGCTGCTTGAGCAAGTCCAGCAGGCGCGGTGTGAGCACCGGATCTGGCCCATCGTCAAAGGTGATAGCGATGAGCTTCAACTCGGTTTCGCAGCGGCTATAGACGCTCTTGTGGTTGGTTGGCAGCACGCGGGGCAGTGTGGCGGTGTCTGGCAGCGCGGGTTTGGGTTCATCCTCCGCCGGCAGGGCACGCCGCACCTCAATCTTCAGCGGTGAGCCGGACACCTGCGCATTGAGCGTGGCGGCAGTGCAGAGGAATAGGGCGAGCAGGCGCGGCAGAAACATGAGAAGAGAAACTCGCATGCTGCGGCAGCTTTGACAACTGGGTGTAATTGCTACTTTCCCAGTGTGCGCACCTCAAGATCAGAAGCGGTAGGTCACCGACAGGCGAAACATGCGCGGTTCGATGGGATGTACATGCACGCCGCTGACCGGGGCTGCATCCGTGCGGAGCTGCGAGGCATAATAATAGGCGACATCGTAGTCGCTGCGGTTGAGCACGTTCAGGCAATCCAGCGCAATCTCCATGTTTTTGTGCCGGTAGCCTAGGCGGGCATTGACCTGAATGGACTCACGCGAATGCACATCGACCACCTGATCCAGCGGACGCGGCGCGATGTAGCGCACGCGTAAAGAGCCAAACAGCCCCTGCGCACCGCCGAGTGTGACGCCAGCGTTCAGGGTGTAGGGAATGGAGTTGGGAACTTTCTGATTGGATGGGTTTTGGGTGATCAGGAACGCATTCGTGTAGGTGGCTTCGACGTCCACCATGGACCAGTCGTTGGGCCGCCAGTAGCTGGAGAGTTCCACGCCGTAACGCTGTGAGGCCGGACCGGGGCTGGAGGAGCCGGTGTCACCTTCATAGATCAGCTCGGAACCGCTGTGCAACGTCCAAAAAGAGAGCGTGTTCACCAGCTTGGGGATGGACTCATTGCGGATGCCGAATTCAGCACCATAGGTGCGCACCAACGGGGTGGCGCGAGTTGATGGCAGGCCGGTTGCGGGATCTATGTTCCCCACGACCCCTCGGGCATCATTGCTGTGAAAGCCCGTACCCGCATTGAGGTAAAACTCAGTTTTGGCCCACGGACCAAAGACGACGTTGAGCTTGGGGCTGATGATGCCACGCGTGAGCGAGCCGGCGTTCCCTGGTAAATTGCTGTGTGTCACATCAAACTGCATCACATCGCCGCGCAGACCTGGGATAATGCGCATCCACTTGGTGGGTTTGAGCTCGGCCTCCGCATAAATCCCCCAGGTATCCTGGATGATGTCATTGAGGCTGACGGTGTTCCAGCGCTGACGTTGGGTGGTGTCATAAAGGCCGAGACCGTTGATGAAGTCCGTGCGCATCTGCACCCCCAGTGTGAAGCGTTGCTCCTGCCCCAGGGCATCCCAGCGCCAGTCACGTGCGAGCTGCCCGCCGACAAACCAGCGGTGGTCTTGCTGCTCGAACTGGTCGCCCTGCACCGGGTGGTTCATGAAAAAGGTGAAATCAGAAAACAGATCGAGATCATAATAGCCTGCGTAGGCATTGGCGCGGGTCGTGGTGTGGTCACCTTGATGCACCCAGTCAAAAGACAGGCTGTGGCGCTGCGAATTGCCGCCGTCGGTCGGGTCGATGTTGCCATAGCGGCCAATGAGGCTGCCGACCACACGCTGCGGCACCTGATCGGTGGAGTCCCACTTACCGTGGTAGCCCATGAGCGTGACGTTGACGCTGTCCGTGGCGTCATTCCAATGCCAGCGGACGAATCCGTTCCAGCGCATCGCATTGGCAGGCAGTTGCCACGGGCCGTTGTAGTACTGCTGCTCCACCGCCACCGTGAGTTGACCTGCACCGGCCTTGATGGTGTCTGCAATCAGGAGGCGTTCGTATTGAAACTGCCCCAGCGTGGTGCTCAAAATACCCTGGGGCAGGGAGTCAACCAGCTTGAAACGCGCAGAGCCCGTCGAGCTCAAATCCCCATGCTGCGCATAGTAGGTGCCTTTCCAGTACTCGAGCTGGCCCACAAGTTCTGGAATGAGAAAGTTCATGTCCGCATAGCCCTGGCCGTGGGCGTGGTTGCGCAGATTGACCTGCATGCCATCGACGAAAATGGAGAAGTCGTTGCCGTGATCCAGGTTGGTGCCGCGCAGGGAGTATTGGTTGGCCTTGCCGTCTCCACTGTGCTGGGTGGCGATGAAACCGGGGATGCTCTCCAACAACTCTCCCCGGCGGGAGAAGGGCCGGGCCAGCAGTTCTTTGGCGCTCGTCTGTCCTTTTGAGGCCGAGGTGGCGATGCCGATGAGGCTCTCCGCCTTGCCCTCAATGACGATTTCGGGCATTTCGAGCGCTAAATCCTCAGCCAGTGAGCCCCCGGCCCCCGGTCCCTTCACCGCAGACTGGGCCTGGCCCCAAATGGGTGCCAAAGCGAGGCTGAGACAAATTCTGGAAAGGCGAGAGACGGGCATGCTGCGGGATTGGGTCGGCTTGTCTAGGACGACCAGCCGCCAGGATTCCCACAAAATGGCCGCAGTTTTTGCTCTTTGCCCCATGTTCGCTATGATTCCTTTCCCATGTCAGCCAAACCAACCCGCATTCTCCTTGCCGATGACCACGCCGTGGTCCGCAACGGCTTCCGCATGATCCTTGCCGCGCAGTGGGACATGGAAGTTGTGGGCGAGGCCGCCAATGGGCGTGAAGCTGTGGAGAAGGCCATCGATCTGCAACCGGACATCGTTGTCCTGGATGTGACGATGCCTGAACTCAACGGCATCGAGGCCGCACGGCAGATCACCAAGGCGGTGCCAAAGGCGCGCATCCTGGCGCTCTCGATGCAGAAGGACTCCGTCTATGTGCGCGAAATGCTGCGCGCCGGAGCCAACGGCTACTTATTGAAGGACAGCAACGAGAGCGATCTCCTCGCCGCCGTTCGGGCCGTCGCCAACGGCAAAGGGTTTCTCAGTCCGGAGGTCAGCGACGCGGTGCTGGATGACTACCGCAAACACGTCACCAATCCCATTGACCTGCTTTCACCACGGGAGCGAGAGGTGCTACAGATGATTTCAGAGAGCAAGACCAACAAGGAAATCGCCTCGGTCCTGAACCTGAGCGTTTACACCGTGGAGGCGCACCGTGGGCGCATCATGGAAAAGCTCAATCTGCACTCCATCGGCGAACTTGTGCGCTTCTCCATCCGCAACGGACTGATTGACTGATTTTGCCATGTCGTTCACCTTTCTGCGGATCACAGAACGCTACGTGCTGCGCGTGCTCGCGCTGGGCTTCCTGCTGGTTATGGTACTACTGGGGACAGCGGGCCTCATCGCCGTACGCCAGAGCCAGGGCATCCGGCGGGGGGTGGAGCAGATGGCACGGGACCAGTTCCTCATCGCCCGGCTGCGGCAGGATGTACAGTCGGAAGAAAACACCATGACGGGGGTGCTGCATCAGTTCGCCCAGTTCGAGCTCAAGCGCGCCGATCTGGCCAGGCTGCTGCAGGAACTGGATGAAAGTGACCACCAGATTTCCCGACTGGGCGGGGAGGCGCGTTCCCTCGCCGATGCGGAACTGTGGGCGGACCTGGAGAAGGGCGTCAAAGCTTTCACCCAGGAATCACACCGACTGTTGGAAAGCCCTGAGCCAGTGCAGCGAGACAAGCTGGAGAAGCTGTTCCTCTATCACGGCCAAGTCATCGGGCTGGTGAATAAACTCATCAAAAGCAGTTCGGAGCATCTCACCAAGACCGAGCGTCAGCTAGAGAAGCAGTCGCAAGATCTCAGTGATGATTCCACCTTGCTGCTGGGCTCCAGCTTCATCCTGGCAGCTATCTCCGCTGTGCTGACCATTGCCTTTGCCCGCAAAAGCATCCAGCGCATCCGTTGGCAGTCTGAGGAACTGAGCCGTGTGTCCTGGCACATGCTGCAAACTCAGGAACAGGCCGCGCGGCGCTTTTCTCATGAGCTGCATGACGAACTGGGTCAGTCGCTGGCTGCCGTGCGCTCCAACCTGACCAAGGGCTCCACCCAGGATCTTCCATCTCTGCGCGCCGACTGCCTGCATCTGGTGGATGAATCCATCGCCAACGTGCGTGAGCTCTCGCATCTGCTGCGCCCAGTCATTCTCGACGATTTTGGCCTGGATGCCGGCTTGCGCTGGTTGGCGGAAAAATTCGGCCAGCGTACGCGTCTGAAAGTGGATTACGTTTCTGACTTCACGGGACGGTTTGCAGACGAGACAGAAACTCATTTGTTCCGCATCGCCCAGGAGGCGTTCACCAACATTGCCCGGCACTCCGAGGCCACCGCTGTTAAGGTCACTCTCGAACACCGTGATCAAAACATCCGCCTCACCATTGAGGACAATGGCAAAGGGTTGCCCAATCACACGGGAGACATCATTCACAGTCCCAGCCTTGGCATGGTGGGCATGCGCGCACGGGCACGGCAGTCTGGCGGTGAGCTGACGGCCATGAGTGTGATGCCGCAGGGACTTCGAATCGAGGTCGTGGTTCCGCTCCAGCTTCAAGGATGAGCCGAAAATGCAACCCCAGCAGTCCGTAGCATAATACCCCCTTTTCAAGGGATGGCGGAGCTTTAATGCCCCCCATTAGGTTGAAAACCAACGGCTTTAAACCTTCGATGAGCACTCATACCCATAACGGCACCTGCGGCTGTCACGCTGCCGGGCAAGACGCCAAGCCGTCGGGAGAGTCTCTTGAGCATCTCCGCCAGGTGGTGGCGCATGCGGCCCTGCTCCTGCCTGCCCAGGGACCCATCGGGGTGTTTGTGCATTACAACACCCTGCATGCGCTCCAATACAAAGTGTTTGAGGATGCCGTCGTGGAGGGGGCGAAACTCTTCGATGCCGAACCCTTTCTTTCCGAAGAGGCCTATCAGGCCGAACGCGTACGCCAGCGCATCCTGGATGAGGACATCGACGACATTCTCAACCGTGAACCCGATACCGAGATTCTGCCTGGCAAGCTCACGCGCCGCCAACTTCGGCGCGTGATGCTCACCCCCGGCGTGCGTCGCGTGAACGGCGTCAATATCTCCTGGCAGCTCGAAGAGGGGGATTGGCTGCGGTCCTTCCGCCGCGATTTGCCGGGCGACATCCGCCGTAGGCTTCACCAGGACAACCCCAGGGCGCTTTGGGACGTCTGTCTGACTCGCGTGAAACCACAGCCCGCCCCTCCCTCTGGTAGGTCGAAACGTCCACGCGACGCTGTCATGGCACAATTCGGTATCGACCTGGATTTGATCATCCATCCACCGCTCATCCGCCTGGTGGAGGCTTATCTTGACCAGGGCATCGCCTACTGGCCCATGCCACTTCGCGAGGAAGGGCTGCTCAAGGCTGCGCGCAAGATCATGCCGCAGATTTTTGCTATCTTCCCTGCGCATCTCAGTGGCGTATATGCTGCCTTCCTGCGTCAGGAGTCCAGCGGAATGGACGCCGAGGGCGTGGTGCTGGACGCGCTCAAGCAACTCGCCGTTCCTGCTGCTCAATGGGAGGAGTATATTACAGAGGAGTTGCTCGCCCTGCGTGGCTGGGCCGGCATGATCCTCATGCTGGAGAATGACGTCACACTGGCCCCTCATGACCGCATCCGCTGCTCAATCATGGAGTTCCTCGCATTGCGCTTTACCTACACCGTTGCAGCGCTGCGGGATATTGCCGTCGAGACCACCACATGGCGTGCTGTCAGGCTACCGCCGTCGCGTTTTGATCCGCTTACTCATGTCGCACGTATGTTTGATGTCGCTCAACTTCTGGGCATCAGCAGCAGTGCATTCAAAGAGCTGACGGATGAGGATCTCGCCCATCTGGAGCAGGAAATTATAGCCTGCCATGAAACCGAGCGCCGCCGGTTGCTCCACCTTGCCTACGAGCGCAGGCATGAACGCAGCATCCTTATCCCATTGGCCAGACATCGCGCCATGCCGCAGATTGCATGCAAGAGCAACCGCTTGGTCGCCCAAGTGCTCTTCTGCATCGACGAGCGCGAGGAATCAATTCGCCGCATGCTCGAAGAGGTCGATCCCAGCATTGAGACTGTCGGGGCTGCGGGCTTCTTCGGTGTGGCTATCAATTATGCAGGCATGGATGACGCGGACGGTGTCTCGCTTTGTCCAGTCGTCGTCAAGCCTGCCCATTCCATTCGTGAGGTGCCCGTCGAAGAGCATGAGCACCTGCATGAGCAGCGTCAGGGGCTGCGCCGAGTGTGGGCCAGGGTGGCGCGCAATGGGTTCATCTCTTCACGCACCCTGGTGCGCGGTTGGATCAGCACGGCCTGCCTGGGCTTCCTCAGCCTCTTCCCACTGGCGCTGCGCGTGCTCACCCCGCTCGCCTACGGGCTTTTCGTCAAGCGCCTCAACCGCGCATTCCTACCAGAGCCGAAGACCGAGTTCACCTTCATGCGGGATGATGCTGCTTCACGAGATGCCACGTCCGGTCTCATGCACGGGTTCACCATCCAGGAGCAGGCGGAGTGTGTTTATGCTGTTCTCGGGCCCGCCGGGCTGCACAAGGGGCATGCGCGTTTGGTGGTCATTCTCGGTCATGGTTCTACCAGTTTGAACAACCCCTATGAGTCCGCCTACTGCTGCGGTGCTTGTGGTGGGCGAACTGGTGCTCCTAACTCGCGTTTGTTTGCCTTGATCGCCAATCGCCCAGAAGTCCGCGAGGCCTTGCGTGCCAAAGGTATCGTCATTCCCGAGGACACCTGGTTTCTCGGCGGCTACCACGACACCTGTAATGAGGACATCCAATTCTTCGATGTGGACCTGCTGCCTGAGACTCATCATGGGGATCTCGTGCGTGTCCATGAGTCGCTCGACAAGGCTCGCACGCTGAGCGCCCATGAGCGTTCGCGGCGTTTTGCGTCAGCAGGCCGCAACAGCTCCCCAGAGCTCAGTCTGCGGCATGTGCAGGAGCGCGCAGAGCACATTGGCGAGCCGCGCCCTGAATACGGCCACTCCACCAACGCCGTGACCTTCGTCGGGCGGCGTGCAATCACCAAAGGTCTCTTCATGGATCGCCGTGCCTTTCTCGTTTCCTATGACGCCACCAAAGATCCGACCAACGAGGCGCTGGGCCGTGTACTGGGTGCGGTTATTCCTGTCTGTGGTGGCATCAATCTGGAGTACTATTTCTCCACTGTTGACGTGGAGGCCTATGGCAGCGGGACCAAGCTCCCGCACAACATCACTGGTCTCGTCGGTATCATGAACGGTTATCAGGGAGATCTGCGCCCTGGCCTGCCGGTGCAGACGGTTGAGATTCACGAGCCTGTGCGCATTCTTTTTGTGGTGGAAACCACGCCGAAACGCCTCATGAGCGTCATTAAGGCCAGCCCGGAACTCACCGAGTTCGTCTGCAACAAATGGATTCGCATGGCCACCATGGATCCTGCGGACGGCCATGTGGAAGTTTACCGCGACGGCGTTTTCGAAAAACTCGAAGGGGACGAGGTGCCGCTTCCCGTCGCTCCCAGTTCCAGGGCCTGGTATCAGGGCAAAATGGATCACCTCGCCCTCGCCCGTATAGATCCGAGGGCCGCCGCTTGACGACCCTGGTGTTTTTCTTTTTTTCACTGTTCCCAGTTAATGCCTCTGCAAACTCTCATTCCCCTACTCATCGCCACGCCAGGAGTGCTGTTTCTCATGCTTGGCACCATCTGGCTGCTGGGTGGTCATGTTTCAGAGCGCGCCATTTCGCGCATCAGCAAGGTGATCCACGTATTCCTGGCTCTCCTAGTTGCCATCATGGGTCGGGAGATGTGGCAGCGGAATATGGCCTCCATGAATGTGGCATTGGGTGATTGGTTCACCGTCGCCGAGTATGGCTTTCCGCTCTCGCTGTTGATTGACAAGCTTTCGCTGCCGCTGGTGGGCATGACGGTAGTGCTCGCTGGCATCGTGGGTTCCTTCTCCGTACGCTACCTGCATCGCGATCCCGGTTTTTTCCGGTTCTTCCTGCTACTGCATCTTTTCACGTTTGGCGCGCTACTCGTCTTCACTGCCGGTTCGCTAGATCTGCTCGTCGTCGGCTGGGAAATCGTCGGCATCACCTCGGTGCTGCTGATCGGCTTCTTCCAGTATCGTCCAGACCCGGTACGCAATGCGCTGCGGGTGTTTGCCACTTATCGCCTGGCTGATTTGTTCATGCTGACTGCGGTCTTCCTTTCGCATCATTGGTTCGGTACCGCATCATGGGCGGGCATGTTCAGCGGTGACTGGCCTAGCAGCGCCTATAAATTCGACGGTGCAGCAGCCACCGTCATTGCCGTGCTGCTCGCATTCGCCGCCAGTGGCAAATCCTCACAAGGGCCGTTTTGCGGCTGGCTGCCACGGGCCATGGAAGGGCCCACGCCCTCCAGCGCGGTATTTTACGGGGCCATCTCGGTCCATGCGGGTGCCTACCTGCTGTTGCGAGTTGAACCCCTGCTTCATCATTCAGTGATCGCCACCAGCCTTGTCATCTTTATCGGTCTCACCACGGCATTTTTAGGCACGCTCATCCACCGTACCAGCGCCGATGCCAAAGCCTCGCTGGCCTACGCAGCGCAGACGCAGATCGGCCTCATCTTTGCTGAGATTGGCTTTGGCTGGACCACTTTGGCCGTCATACATCTGGTCGGCCATGCGATGCTGCGCACGCTACAGTTTCTGCGCGCCCCCTCCATGCTGCGGGACTACCACCGAGTCCACGCCGCTGCAGGTGGCAAACTCAGCCCTACCGGCAGTCACTATGAATCCCTGCTGCCGTCCGCCGTGCAGATCTGGCTCTACCGCTGGGCGCTTGGCCGTGGATTCTACGACTCCATTGTGGAACGCTGGGTCATGGCCCCCGTTCTGACGCTGGCGCGCTGGCTTGCTATTTTTGAACCCAAATTTCCGCGTCAGCAGCCAGAGGCCGAACCTTCCGCCAAGGTGGTGGAGACACCAGTTTCCTGAGATAAAACATGCCTGTGGAATACCTGACACTGCCCTATCTCACCACCGGACTGGTGTGCTTGCTGGGTGGAGTCGTGTCCAGTTGGCGTTCAGGTCAGCCGCGCAAGCCTGCTGCACTGGCCGCCGCCATAGCTTTTGTGAGCTTCCTCGGCGCTGCCCGGGAAGTCATCGCTGTGGGGCATGGACGCTTGTTTGATCCTCTGCTGCCATGTTTCGATGCCGATGCCTTGGATGCGGTACCGATGGCTTTTTATGCGGCGTTAACGCTCATGGTTGTGGAGCTGGCTCCCAAGCGCGATGCGGGTCACCGGGCCATGGCTGGGATGCTGATCATCTCTCTTGCGACGCAGATAGCCTACGCTGCCGCCGGCTGGACCACGCTTTTGTCAGGCTGGTGGTTGTCATGTCTGCCGTTTGTGTTGGGCATGTTTGGTGTGCAGCACTCTACCAAACTCGCGATTGGTCTGCTCCTGGCCAGTTGCTTGGCGTTGACGGCAGCAGTCGCGGTGATGCATGCGGAAACTGTTGGGAATCTCTCCCATGGTGGCTCACTGACGTTCGGGCTGATTATTCTGGCGGTCATGTGCCGCAAAGGGGTGTTTCCTCTGCATTCCGGAGTCGTGCAGGCCTTTGAAAAAGGCCCGCTGCTGCCCGTGGCGCTGCTGTTTAATGGACACCTTGGCGTGTTACTCGTCGCGCATTCCGAAGCATCAGTACTGCCGCAGAGCGCCAGGCAGGCGTTCGATATTCTGAGCGTTCTGGCCGTCGTTTCCGCCTGTATCATCAGCATCCGGGCTTTTGCTGAAACCAAACCGCGACGACTGCTGGCCTTCCTTTATGTCAGCCAAGCCAGCTTTATTCTCGCGGGCATTGCCGCTGCCAACATCGCCGGCATCACGGGGGCGCTGGTTCACTGGCTTGCTCTGTCTGCAGCCTCGACGGGGCTGATCTGCATCGTGCGGGTTCTGGAGGTGCGTGTCAGCAGTTCGGAGAATCCCTTGGTGCATCTAGGGCTGGCGGTCAAAGCACCCCGCCTGGCTACTTTTTTTCTGATCTGCGGGCTGGCTCTCATCGGCCTGCCTGGAACGCTGAGCTATTGCGGCGAGGAGCTGATCTTCCATGGGACGCTGGCCAATCATCCGGCTGTTGGGATCACTTTGCTGGTGACCTCGGCCTTCAATGCCATCAACCTCATCCGACTTTACGGCATCCTGTTCCTTGGGGTCCTGCCCAAGCATGTGATCGACATTCCCGATGCGCTGCCACGCGAACGCTGGCCGCTTACGGCCTGCGTCGTCTTCCTGGTTTTAGGCGGGTTGTTTCCCGGCATCATCATTGGCTGGCGTGCCGAAACGGTGCAGGCCATCGAAAAAGCGCTGGGCGTTGCTGCGGCAGCTATGCCTCAACGTTGATCTTCTTCGTTCCACCAGCGCAGCAACTGCTGCCGGGCGCGGTAAATGCGCCCCTCCGTGCCGCGCACCGAGCAGTTCAGCACTTTGGCGCACTCTTCATGGCTCAGGCCTTCCATCGCGCTGAGCATCAGCGCCGTGCGCAGTTTTTCCGGTAGTAGCGCCAAACCGCGTTCGAGTTTCTGCATCTCGCTCTGCCATTCCGCACTCGCATCTGGGGCGCTCTGAGGGCATGGCAGCGGCTGGTCGAGGTCGTTGATCGTGGTAGTGCTTTCGCGCTGGCGTGAGGCGCGCGATTTCGCTCGGTCACGGCACAGGTTCAGCGCGATTTGATACAGCCAGGTGGAAAGCTTGGCCCGGCCTTCGAATTCAGGCAACGCCTGCCACGCACGCACAAAAGCATCCTGGCAGACTTCGCGTGCGTCCTCGGCACAGCGCAGCCAGCGACAGCAGAAGCCGAACAGCCTTTCCTCATGCTGCCGCACGATCCACTCAAACGCGGCCATTTCGCCCGCTTGGGCGGCGCGTAGGTGCGTCACCTCCGCTGAATCGTCAGCGGCGGTTTCGACCTGCGGCAGCAGCAGGGAATCAATCGCGGGTGAGGCTGTCATGGGTCCATTTCAAAAGTTTTTCGGCCTGCGCCGGGCGCAGGTAGCGCTTCATGACAAAAAAGTGATCCAGCGTGGCCCGCTGTAGGGCCGCTTGCGCTTTGCTCAGCCGCTCCAAAGCTGAGTTCATCGCCGCCTCGTTCATCTTGGGATCACGGATGGTCTCGGCCAGCGCCACATCGGCCAAACGGAGTTCCTCTTTCAGTTTCACCCGCAGCTTTTCAAACTCCGCTTCAAGGGGTTCTAGCTTTTCATGCTGCTCTGGGGTGATGTCCAGGTGCTCATGCATCCACGCATGCAGATCCGTTGGTGCGTGATCGTGCGCATGACTTTTGCCATGGCGGTGCAGTGTCCAGTCCGTGACCAACCACGCAGTTCCACCGGCCAGTGCGGCGGAGAAAAACATCGAGATCAGCAGCCATTTTACCCGCGAGGTCATTGTACTCCCCCCGCACGGAACAATTCCATGGCTGGCGGCACGGTATGCGTGGTGTCTTGCGATGCTCTGGCCCAGCCCACCACGCCCGCAGTCACCATGCCGGAGATGGCAGCAAGAAGCAGCAGCCACTTCGCAAACGAGCGCATGCGTCTGGCCCGCCCGTCATCGACCCGCACGCGCGCCATGATCATCTGCTCCAGTCCACGCGGAGCAGCCGCCTGTGTGGTGGCGGCATTTTTGAGCATGCGGTCGAGTTCGGAATCGTTCATGGCGGTCTATTTATGCATAAAGAACCACTTTTTTTGAATTATTTTATCAAAGCAGGGGTCGAATTGGATAACAACCCAGCAGGCTATGAACACCCAGCTCCAACTTCCCTTCCGGGGATGGAGTCGTGCCGAAGAAAGCTCCAAGCACGGCTCAGGTGGGAATAAAGCACCTCGGATTGGACTGGCCCTGTCCAGTGGTGGTGCCCGTGGTCTGGCCCATGCGGGAGTGATTCAGGTGCTCGAAGAAGAGGGCATTCCCATCACCGCCATTGCCGGGTGCAGTATGGGAGCCTACGTGGGCTCACTCTGGGCCGCCGGACTCAATGGCAGGCAGCTTGAGGAGCGCGCGAGAGAAATCAAAGACCGCTCCACTTTGAAAGCACTGATGGACTTCATCATCCCGCCTTCGGAAGGGCTGATTCGTGGTGAAAAGCTGCGCAGGCATCTCGAACGCGATCTGGGAAACAAGACCTTTGCCGACCTCGACAAGCCGCTGCTCATTGTCGCCACGGATCTTGACCGTCTCGCGCCGCACATCTTCGATTCTGGCATCGTTTCCCATGCCGTGCATGCCAGCGCGGCCATTCCGGCTGTGTGTGCTCCCGTCCGGCTGAATGGTCGGCGCTACACGGATGGCGGCGCTTCTGAGCCACTGCCGGTAAGGTTGCTCAAAAAACGCTTCCATCTCGATGCCGTAATTGCAGTGAACGTCATGCCCGCACCTGAAGACTTCGAAGCCAAGGGCGACCGCGCTTTCATGGCGGACGATAAACCCGCCTTTCATGTGTTTTCACGCATCTTCCGCAGCTTCTGGCACAAGGTGAACCTACTCGCCTATGGGAACGTGCTGGACACCTTCCGCCGCGCTCTGATGGCGGCGCAGTTGCATCTCATCGCCAAAGAGGAAGCCGCTGCCGATGTGGTGATCCATCCGCATTTTGTCACCTCGACGTGGCATGACTTTGAAAATTTTGGGCAGTACCTGCAGGCCGGTCGTGAGGCCGCCACCGCTGCACTGCCTGCCATCCGTGCTCTGCTTCAGACCACAACCAACCTCAACCAGGAGACAATCAGCCATGAAATTGCTCCACAACACACCCAATTGGAATGCCGCGCCGCCTGAGGCTTGGCATGACTGGCAGCTCAAGCAGCTGCGTGACTATCTGCACCTCCGTGTCATCCCCTTCAGCGCGCATTATCATCGCGTGTTTGAAGAGCACGGTATCCATCCGCTCGACATCAAATCGTTCGAGGACTGGAGCCGCGTGCCGTTCACATCGAAGAAGGATCTCGCCAACCCGCGTGATTTTGTGCTCGTGCCGGATGAGGCGGTGCTTCGTCGCGAACCCGGTATAATATTTACCGCGTTGCTGCATGGCCGTGCGGCAGCGAAGGAGCAGGCTGAGGCTGAATTTCGCCCCATCCTGCTCACCAGCACCACGGGTCGTTCGTCGGATCCCGTGCCGTTTCTCTACACCAAGCATGACCTCCACAACCTGGACATCAGCGGCAGTCGGCTGATGCTCGCCGGGCGCTCGCAGCGAGATTTTAAACACATCAATCTCTTCCCTTATGCTCCTCATCTTGCCTTCTGGTTGGCGCACCATGCGGGGCTGGGCTTCGGCACCTTCATGCTGAGCACCGGGGGCGGCAAGACACTCGGCACCGATGGCAACATCAGCCTCATCGATAAAATTCAGCCGGACATCCTCATCGGCATGCCCACCTTCATCTACCATGTGCTGCGTGAGGCCTATGAAACCGGCCGACGGTGGCCCAATTTAAAACGTCTCGTACTCGGCGGTGAAAAAGTCGCCGATGGCCTGCGTGCCCGTCTGCGCGATCTCGCTACCCAGCTTGGCAGCCCGGACACACATGTCATGGCAACTTATGGCTTCACCGAGGCAAAAATGGCTTTTCCTGAATGCGTCGGCCAATCCCACGAAGCCAGCGGCTATCACCTGAGTCCGGACCTTGGACTGGTGGAGCTGATCAACCCTGAAACGGGGGAGGTCGTTTCCGATGGCCAGCCTGGTGAGATCGTCTTCACGCCGCTCAATGCCCGTGGCACCGTCGTGCTGCGGTATCGCACGGGTGACATCGCCGAAGGTGGCCTGACCTGGGAAAAGTGCCCCAACTGTGGCCGCACCTGTCCGCGCTTGCTCGGCCCCATTTCACGCGTCAGCGAAGTGCGTGAGCTGCACATGGACAAGCTGAAGGGTACGCTGGTGAACTTCAACCTGCTCGAACATCTACTGGATGATCAAAAAGGCATCGCCGCCTGGCAGATCGAACTGCGCAAGCGCCATGACGACCCGCTCGAAATGGATGAAGTGCATCTGCATCTCACCGCTGAAACCGGTGTGCGCGAATCCGAGCTCGAACTCGCCGTTTCCCGCCGCTTTCACGAAGCCACGGAGATCACGCCGAACGGACTCCATTTCCATACTTTGAACGAATTGCGCGATCTGCTCGGCGTTGGCCGCCTCCTGAAGGAGGAAAAACTCGTCGATCATCGCCCCAAAGCCAAACCCGCCGCAGTTCATGTGGCACTCAGCTCCTAACGCCATGAAAACTCCCTCACTTGTCATTGTCGCCGCCGCTCGCACGCCGTTCTCGCGCGCTGGCACCGATCTCGCTCATCTCGATGCAGTTGAACTGGGTCGTCACGCCGTCTCGGCACTACTCACCCGCACTGGTATAGACCCAATGCTGGTCGATGAAACCATCTTCGGCTGTGTCGGCCAACCGCCAGAAGCGATGAACATCGCCCGTGTCATCGCGCTACGCGCAGGATTGCCGGAATCGAAACCGGCCATGACCGTGCATCGCAATTGCGCCTCAGGACTGGAGGCGATGACTCTCGCGCATGCGAAGATGTGCGCAGGACAGGGCGAGGTCTTTGTGGTCGGCGGGACGGAAAGCATGAGCAGCATGCCGTTCTATTTTTCACGGCCTGCGGTGGAAAAATTCACCGCCCTGAGCCGGGCGCGGGACTTCAGTGGTCGAGCCAGAGCTGCGCTGCATTTTCGCCCGGCTGACTTTGCGCCTGTCATCGGCCTCAAGCTCGGTCTGACAGACCCCGTTTCGAATTTGAACATGGGACAGACCGCCGAAGTGCTGGCGCGTGAATTTGGCATCACCCGCGAGATGCAGGACGCCTTTGCCATGCGCAGTCATCTGCGCGCCACGCAGGCGAATCACCTGCTCAATCAGGAGATCGCACCGGTGCTCGGTCGCAACGTCATTGGGACAGACAACGGCATCCGCCCCGACTCCAGCCTTGAAAAGCTCGGCAAACTCAAACCGCTCTTTGACACTGTCACTGGCAGTGTGACCGCAGGCAACTCCAGCCAGATCACCGATGGCGCAGTGGCCCTGCTTGTAGCCACCGAGGAAGCCGCTGCGGCGCACAACTGGAAACCGCTGGGACGCCTTGTCAGTTATGCGGCCACCGGTTGTGACCCTGCGCGCATGGGCCTCGGCCCGGTGCGTGCGCTGGACGCTGCATTGCATCGCAGCGGCTGGAAACTGGATGAAGCGGATGTCTTCGAAATCAACGAAGCCTTCGCCGTCCAGGTGCTGGCAGTCATGAAATGCCTTGCCGATCCCGCCAGCGCCCGCCGTGCCGGACTGGAGGCTCCGTTGGGTGAACTCGATCCTGCGAAGATCAATGCCTGCGGCGGTGCCATCGCCCTAGGCCATCCCGTGGGAGCCACTGGTGCGCGCCTTGTTCAGACAGCGCTGAACCAGTTGCATGCCAACGATGGCAAACGCGCCGTCATCAGCCTTTGCGTCGGAGGCGGGCAGGGAATGGCGGCCTGCCTCGAAGCATTATGAATTTTAAACAGAACATTCTCATCCAACTCAAAGCCATGAAAACTTTCCTCAACTGCCCCTCAATCATCCACGATCCGCCACATGTCCTGGAGGACATCATTCACGGTCATCCCGTGCCGCTGAAACATTTCCGCCTCGATATTGACCACGATGGCATCGCCTGGGTCACATTTGATTCGCCCAAATCGTCCGTCAATGTCTGGAACGAGGAAACTCTGCGCGAATTTAACCACATCCTTGAAACCATCGAACACGACACCCGCGCCAAAGCCTTGGTGCTGCGGAGCGCTAAAGAGCGCATTTTCATCGCCGGTGCTGACATCAAGGCCATCCGCAGCATGCAGCATGTCCGGGTGAATGACCTCATCTGGCTCGGACAAGCCGTGTTTGAACGCTTAGCCCGGCTGGACATTCCAAAGGTTGCCGCGATTCACGGAGCCTGCATGGGCGGCGGATTTGAAGTCACTCTGGCCTGCGACTGGCGCATCGCCAGTGATCACGAAAGCACCAAGATCGGCCTGCCTGAGACACAGCTCGGCATTCTGCCTGCCTGGGGCGGCTCCACCCGGTTGTCGCGCATCGTTGGTGTGCGCAAGGCACTCGACCTCATCACCACCGGTAAGCTGCTCAATGCCAGCGCCGCAAAACATGCGGGACTCGTCAGCCACGTCGTGGCGATGGAGAATCTGGAAACATTGGCCCGCCGCCTCGTGCGTCAAAAACGTCCGGGTCTACAGTTCCGGTTTGAAAACCTCTTCTCTGCAATCATTGGCATCATGGCGAAACGCAAGGTGCTCGCCAAGACACGGGGTCTCTATCCTTCAATCACCAAGGCCGTGGAAGTTGTTACGCGTGCGGTTCGCGGAGAAATCGAATCCGGGCTGCTGCTTGAACGCAACGCCGTGGCTGAACTGATCCAAAGCCACGACTCAGCCCGGCTGATCGACCTTTTCTTCAAGCGCGAAGAAGCCAACAAGCGTCCTGCTTCCAGTGGGACGGCACTGCCCATTTACGATGCCACCGTCATCGGTGCGGGAGTAATGGGGGCTGGAATTGCGCATATCTTAGCTTCGCGTGGCATCCGGGTGCTAATGACGGACGTCACCAACGACAGCCTCGCGCGTGGACTGGAACGGATTCATGGCCTCGTTTCAGACGCCACGCGCCGAAGGCTGGTGACCCAGGTGCAGGCGCGGGACATGCTCGATCATATCAGCACCAC
>Ga0214171_1000265_pt1 | contig 19393 bp, 18 predicted proteins | sample TroBogEpilimnion_40_FD_153009 | JGI IMG/M metagenome (GOLD analysis project Ga0214171, IMG submission 153009) | Freshwater microbial communities from Trout Bog Lake, WI - 02JUL2007 epilimnion | ecosystem: Environmental > Aquatic > Freshwater > Lake > Epilimnion/Euphotic zone | place: Trout Bog... | reverse complement strand
CGTCTTCGAAGAGCTGCTACCGCAATGTGACGGACTCTATCTCACCTGGATAGAGGCACCTTACGAAGGCGATGTCCTGCTCCCTCCCTTTGAACACCTCTTTCAGCTCAAGGAAATCGTGGGGCAGTCCGAAGGCCTGGAATTTCGGTATTACGAAAGAAACGAATCCGTTGGGTAACAATCTGAACGCTATGGGGCAAATTGTGCCCTTGTGCCGAGAACTGTGAACAAGATCAAGCTGCGTGAAAGGCTTTGGCATCCTCCGCAAGCCAGCATTTTTGATCCCCTTGCCATTCTTCTGAGGATGCCGTGCCGTCCAAGACTGACTTCAACGAACGCGCCACCGCCTCGCTCAAGGCTGGAGGAACAGAGTTACCGATCTGGCGGAATTTGGTGCATTGGCTACCAGCGAAGCTCATTCCAATCGGAAATCCCTGCAAACAGGCCGCTTCCTGAACGGTGAGCCGACGCAAACGTTTCGGTACACGCGCAGCAATTTCGCCTCCAGACATTAGATTCGCATGATAGGAGGCCACCCATGGCTCCGAACCTTTTTCTAAGCTCTCCTGGTCGATGATTGGAGTGCGATTGCCGCCCATGGATGCAGGCAGCGTCGGAGCTGTCGTCTCAAGGTCGATAGGACGTCCTTGACCATTGAAGATCATCCCAGCAAAAGGACTTTTCCTCAGCACTGGGGTCTTTGCTGCTGTAACGATAGCCTTGCAAATCGCATCATTGCCAGGTTCGCCATACGCAGGCAGTTGCTTCAAAGCTAGTCTTACCGTTTTACGGCGCTTTTTTCCTGCCGGAATCGGCATGACCGCATCCTTGATTCCCACGAGAAACATCCGCTCGCGTAGTTGTGCTACGCCGAAGTCCGCAGCGTTAAGAATGAGCAGTCGAGTGCGATAGCCAAGTTCCTCTCCTTTGGCTTCGAGAGCTTGGATAGTGCCTTTCCACCGCGAGTTTGTGGCAAGCGCCTTCACGTTCTCCATCACAAAGGCGCGAGGACGGACATGCTCCACCACGCGAAAAAACTCCCACACCTGCCTGCTCCGAGGATCGTTTGGGTCCATCCTGCCCGCCACAGAGAATCCCTGGCATGGTGGCCCACCGATGACGACCTCAGCTGAGCCGGGGGAGGGGAGCGGTTTGGTTGAAATATCTCCGCAGTGAATCTCAGGTAATGGGGAGCCTTTGCGACTCAATTCGTTGGCATAGGTTTCAAGAGCATACGAGTCGATGTCATTAGCCCAGATCGTAGAGAAACCTGCGGCGTGGAAACCGAGGTCAAGTCCGCCGCATCCAGTATAGAGGGAGACACATTTCATTATGCTTAATTGGCCTGAGCCCGCTTTTTGTCAACACACGTCTGATATTTTCTGCAAAGTGCCGATGTGACCCAAAAAGCATTCGATGAAGAACTGGGGCGAAGACTCGTTGAGCACCGGAAGCGTCTCGCTCTTTCGCAGGACTTTTTGGGCACCATGCTACGCAGAGACCAAACCTACGTCTCCAAAATCGAAAAGGGTAAAAGAACGCTTTCCGTCTATGAACTCGTCCGCTGGGCGAAGGCTCTCAATCTTACCGCTACGGAATTGAACGAACTGGTTTCCCACGAAAAATCTGATGTCGCATAGCCTTTCCATCCTTCCATTGACTCCCGTTCAGTTGCGCACGGCAACCGATGCCGCGCTCGCTCATTTGACCAAGGAGGGGCTATCAGTTGACGAGGCTTCTTTGAAGCTGGGATTTGAGTTCGATGCATGGCTTGATGACGAGGCTCCCGGACGTTCGTGTCCACCTGTCGTGGAGATACTCCTCAACGAGGCAAGTTGGCAGGCTCCTGATGGGAAGACGCGAGGCAAAAGTTATGCGTCTTTGTTACTTAAACTCACGGACCGTTCTCAGATGCGGCGGCGTGATGCCGCTATGGTGCTGGCCCACCTTCCACTTGTACTACTACTGGCGCGTGAGTTTCATGCTTCCCCCGCCAGAATTGCAGGGCTGCTTTATCAAAGTGGGGGGCGAACGTCGGTTAGCTGGCGCATTATTGATGTCATTCTACGTGAGTTCGGCATCCAATGCGATCTGGATGCAAAAAAAGTGACCGAACTCCTCGTCAAAGACCGGCTGGATTCGGCTGCGGAACTGGGTGATGCCACCATCTCATCCATGGTGGAAAACCTTTCGGATCAGGCTTCGGTTCTCGGTCTTAGTCACCGCTTCCAGGATGCACTAAGTCTGCTGTTCTCTCCTGATCACGAGGTTCTCTTTGTGCCGTATCTGCAAATTCTTTTGTACATCTCTGTGATCGATCATTTTTTCGACCACCCGCCTGAGTACATCTACACCTTCAAACCCAGAGGGGACGTTGGGAACATTATTTTCGGAACTTTTCCTCCGGCACTTGCTCCAGGTGGCAGCCCCATGTTGAACAACTTCAAAGCTGTAGATCGGCTTTCATACGACTGGGCGGAATCACGAGAAGCGCAGGCCAAGGCACTCACTGCGGTTGTGGAAGGATTGTCATCGTTGGCATATGCGCCGAGAAACCAAATGACCGGCTCAATTCGCCGAGCTGTCATGCGCTATATCGAAATTCAGACGCCCGCTGAGGTCAGACTGGACCCCCAATCTGATCTGGCTGTCATCTTGCGATTCCTACAGCGAGTTGGTGAGGCAGAAACCGGAACGCGTGGAGTCATCGAACAACGGGTTGGCGATTTTTTTGGCATGCTCGACCACCCGCAACCCATGTGGCGGTCCCGAGGGCTAGGAGATCCCGTGAACGCGAGCAATTCTTCTTCGGGAAAATTGGGAGATTGCGATTTTCAAAATGTATCCGCGCGAGAATGCCTGGCCATTGAAGCCCATGCAGGCCGACTGACCGACGTCTATGTGCGTGAACATCTGCGGACCCTACGACTCAACCTGCCTGCACGCCTAGAAGAATGGTCCCACATATCAGAACTAGATGAATGGAAGCTGCGCATTCTCTTCTTTGTGCATGAAGACGCCCGTTCGGAAAAGCAACACCCGGCTCTTGAACGAGTGGAGGAACTCAAAGTCACCTCCTATAGCGAACAATACGAGGCATTGCTGCCGCGAGTGGATAAGGAGCGGGAACGGACGATTGATCTTTTTAATCGCTGGGTCATCACCCCACAGGATGCGCCAAACACTCCGGAGGCCACCAAGAAGAAAGCCCGCTCGCTATTGCAGTTGTGATCCATTGCATAGTAATCTCATTCATGGGGCGGCTCCATAGCCGGGCAACCCCACAAGATTTACAACCAGCTTACAACTCATTTACGAGCGTCTGACGCATTGTTTTTGGCTTGTGGAAGAATACCACCAGACAGCGAACCGGAGACGGTTCAGTCGAAAATTTCAAATAGTGGTTCCTTCTGGCTGTTGGACTCTATCAAGCGACGGGGCGGATCGGGTGATCCGTCCCGTTTGCTTTTTTCGCAGGCATCCCTTCATTAGGGGAGGTTTCTGATACTGAAATGCTTGATTTCCCTGCGCATGTCTCGAAGGTGTAGGAATCGCCGCCAACCTTAGACGATGAAATTCGCCATTTTCGGAGACATCCACGCCAACCTCGAAGCCCTACAGACCGTCCTGTGGGACGCTCAGGAGCAGGGTTGTTCCAATTACGTCTGCCTCGGCGACATCGTGGGCTATGCCGCCAATCCGGTGGAATGCCTTCAGACCGTGCAAGAGATGGGCTGCCCTGTAGTGCGTGGCAATCACGACGAAGGTGCTGCCAGCGAGAGTTCGCTCGAAGAACTCAACCCTCTGGCGCAGAACGCCTTGCTGTGGACCCGCGAACAGCTCAGCGAAGAGCAGCGCCAGTGGCTGCGGGATTTGAAGCTTGTCCGCCAGGTGCGCGATTTCACCATCGTCCACGCCACGCTCGATTCCCCCGGCAACTGGGGCTACGTGACCAACCGCTTTGATGCGATGGCCAGCTTTAGCTACCAGTTCACCCAGGTCTGTTTCTACGGTCACACGCATGTACCGCGTATCTTTGAAAAAGATGACGCCGTGCGTGCCGCCCGTGGCACCGACATCGCCCTGCAGCGCGGGGTAAAATACTTCGTCAATGTCGGCAGTGTCGGGCAGCCCCGTGACGGCGACTGGCGGGCCGCCTACGCTATTTTCGACGTGCAGGCGCAGACCATCTCGATCCGTCGGCTGGAATACGACATCGAAACCGCACAGAATAAAATCCGTGCTGCCGGTCTGCCCTCGCTGCTGGCCGACCGTCTTGCCTTGGGCAAATGAGCGCCGCTACGCGCCAGCTTCCCAGCCTGCGCGACTTCCGCTCCGCGCTCATCGTTAAACCGAGTTCGTTGGGCGACATCGTCCACACGCTGCCTGCTGTGAAAATGCTGCGCGCAGCGCATCCGCAGCTAAAAATCCGCTGGCTGGCCAACACGGAATGGACGCCGATCCTCCAGGGAAGTCCACTGCTCGACGAGGTGATCCCCTTCCCACGCAAGACCTTTCGCGGTCTCGGCGGTCTGCTGCGCTTCTGGAACTGGCGGCGCACCTGGATGACGCTGTCGCGTGAAGAACCCGAGATCGTGCTCGATTTCCAGGGCCTGCTGCGCAGCGGCGTCGTGAGCAGTTGGCGTGGGTCGCAAACCGTCATCGGCCTTTCCGATGCCCGTGAAGGCTCCCGCTTCTTTTATAATCACACGGTAGCCGTGAACGCCGGAGCGCATGCTGTGGACCGCTATCTCGAATTGCCGCGCACCTTGGGCATCCAGATCGAGCCGGAGGACATCTCCTTTGAACTCACTCCGGGCACAGCACCCGCCGACTGGCCCGACTCACTGGGAAACTTCATTGCCGTGCATCCCTGGTCTCGCGGCGAAGGCAAATCGCTCACCCATCCCGCCTTGCAGGCACTTTGTGATGCACTTGCCCCGCATCCTGTCGTCCTTGTGGGCATGACCGCTGACCCGACTCGCCCCAACGGCAGCCACATTCATGACTGGAGCCACCGAACCTCCCTGCCAGAGCTGATCTGGCTCATGCGTCAGGCAAAGTTCTGCATCAGCGTGGACAGCGGGCCCATGCACATCGCTGCAGCGGTCAATCCGCAGACGCTCGGCATTCACACCTGGAGCGATCCGCGCAAAGTCGGCCCCTATCCGTCCGGCGTTCACGTCTGGAAAGGCGGACGCATCGCGACGCGCAGCGAATTCAGCGCCGAGGAATGCCAGAGCGATGCCAGCGTGGCCGATCAAGACGCACGCGGCATCGGCGAGTGGGTGTGCCAAAGATTGGCCTGAGCTGCTTATTTCTTCGCCGCAGCGTCCTTCACCATCTTCACATACTTGGCAGGATCTGCGTTGAAGTCCTTGAGGCAGGATTTGCAGCAGAACTGCACTTCGGTGCCATCGTGGGTGATTTTGACAGGTTTGCCCATACCACCGAGTTTCTCACCAGAAATAACACAAGTGGTGAGCGGGTAGGCCGGGGCATCTGCGGCGCTGGCACTGAGAACAAAGGAGGCGAGTAGAAGAAGGGAGTATTTCATGAATGAACTGAGGTGAATGATTGAACGGACCATCTTTGCCAGATATTTGGCCTGTTTGGCATCAAACTCTGGCACGCAGATGTTAGACCAAAAATCGCGCACTTTCCGCAAGGGTTTGGCCGGAATGCGGTGTTAGTCATGTTAGAAATCTCAATGTCATGAACGACGACCAGCTTCATCAACTCCTGCGCGAATCTCCCGCGCCTATCACGCTACCAAACTCCTTCACACGGGAAGTCTGGGCGCGCATTGAGGCTGCCGAAACCACCTCGCTGCGCGTGGCTCTGTCCCAGCTCTGGCAGGCATGGCTCGGCACACTCGCACGGCCTGCACCAGCCTTTGCCACCATCGCCATCTGCATGCTGCTTGGAGGAGGCTGCGGCTGGATCCAACACCGTGAGGCCTTCCGCACACAGGGTGAGCTGGCCTATGTGCAATCGATCAATCCCTACCTGCGCATGGAACACGAGGTGCCGCAATGAAGCGCGGTCTGATCATCCTCTTCGTCGCCGTCTTGCTTGGGGTTGGCATGTTCTTTGGCTCGCAGCAAATGCTGAAGCCGTGTGATTGCGTGAACATGGCGCAGATGCCGGTCGAAAACGACAGCCTGCTGCCCGAACTCGAATGGCTGCGTATCTCGCTGCATCTCACAGACCCGCAGTTTGAAAAGGTGAAAGCACTGCACTTGGCCTACCAGCCGAAGTGCGCTGACTTGTGCAAACGCGTGCAGCATTCTGATCAGGCGTTGCAGGCGACCGCTTCGCACAGCCGCACGATGACGGAGGATGTCGTCAAACTCCTGAGCGAGCGTGCCGCTCTCACCCTGGAGTGCCAGCAGGCGATGCTGCAGCATGTCTATGAAACCGCCGCCTGCATGGAGCCAGGACAGGCGGACAGTTATTTGAAGCTAGTTCTGCCCCATGTACTGGGGGAGGACCACGCATCCCACTGATCCACGCGCATGTCCGACACGCCACCCGACGCCGACATTGCCGCCATGCAGCGACTCGCTGCGGGTGATGATCTGGAGCTGAACAGCCTGATGGAGCGCTGGAAGGACAAGGTGGCTGCGTTTCTCCTGCGCATGACCGGTAATGCCGCCACGGCCACCGACCTCACGCAGGAAACGTTTGTGAAGCTGTATCAAAGCCGCGCCCGCTACCGCCCGACCGCACCGTTTCCTACCTATCTCTTCCGCATTGCCGCCAATCTCGCGCGCAATCACGCCCGTTGGAAACAACGGCACCCCACGGTTTCCATCGACAACGAAGATGATCATGCGCCCGAGAGCGTGGATGCTCAGCCCAGCCCAGATGAACAGATGGAGCGCAGCGAGCAAATGCAGCGCGTCGAAGCTGCACTCGCGGCACTGCCAGAAGATCTGCGCGAGGCCATGCTGCTCTTCACCTACCAGGACATGAGCTATGCTGACATCGCAGCCGCTGTGGGCTGCACCTCGAAAGCGGTGGAAACACGCATTTATCGCGCGCGCCAGATGTTGCGTGCCGCACTTGGTGGTTCGCAGGCGGACTGACTCTGCCTTGTCCTGCAGTGTGCATGCCTTGTGCATCGCAAGGGTTTACTAGACCACCGGTGTTTGTCTCGGTGACCTGCGGCGGCACCCTGCATCATTGCTCGACCCACTAAGCTGGAGCGTGACATCCACACAGGCGGCGTCTGGGCTCCAGACGCCGTTTCGTTTTTATCGGACGTGCGGGACTTTAAAACCAAACCAGACGACCGCACACAAAGCGAGCGCACCACCGCTGCCAAAGGCAACCAGCGGCCCATACACCGTCCACAGCCAGCCCATGAGCAGGCTGGCAGGCAAAGCACCAATGCCGGTGATGAAATTGAAGCTGCCGAAAGCACGCCCGCGCTGGGCGTCGGGATAAAAATCAGCCACAAGTGCGCGCTCGGTCGATTCCGTCATGCCGTAGAACAGGCCGTAGGCGAGAAATAAAGCCCAGATGTGCCAGGGCTGATTTGCGAAGCCGAAACCCACATACACCAGCGCATACACGCACCAGCCACCGATGATGAGTCTGCGGCGGCCAATGCGATCACTCAGCAAACCGGCAGGATAGCTGCTGACCGACTTCACCAGACTGAGCGCCAGCCACAGCAGCGGCAGGCTGCTGTCCGGAATACCCACTGCCCGCGCCCGCAGCAACAGGAAGGCATCGCTTGAATTTCCCAGAGTGAACAACAGCACCGCGCCGAGATAGCTCTTGAAGGCGGGCGTGATGGTGAAAGGGACCACCGCCTTTTCCGTGGCGACAGTCGCAGGCAGCACTTGATCCCGTGCGCCAAAAATCAAGCTGGCCATCGCACCCACCATGGGAATCACCGCGATCCAGAACAACAAACGATAATCTTTCGTGAACCATTGAAGCATGATCCACGCAATCAAAGGGCCAAAGACTGCGCCTGCATTGTCCATGGCGCGCTGCACGCCAAAGGCCGCGCCTCGCTGCTCTGCTGGCACCGAAGCTGCCAGCAAGGCATCGCGCGGTGAAGTGCGGATGCCTTTGCCAATGCGGTCGATAAAACGCGCGCCCAGCACCTGCGCCCCAGTGGCCGCAATGGCGATCAATGGCCGTGTGAGCGCACTGAGGCCATAGCCCGCGATCATGAGCGGCTTGCGCTTCCGCACCCGGTCAGACCACCACCCACTGGCGATTTTAAGCAGACTCGCCGTGGACTCTGCAATGCCCTCCACCAAACCCACAAATGCCATACTGGCACCCAATGTCGTCGTGAGAAACACCGGCAGCAGCGGGTACACCATCTCGGTGGAGACATCCGTGAAAAAGCTCACCCATCCCAGCGCCCACACGGTGGCAGGCAGACGTGGACGGAGGGCTTTGGTTTTAGAATCGCTCATGCTGCTTTTTCCAGGTTGCCCGACACTTTGCCAAACCGCGCATACAATGCCGGCAGGAGGAACAGATTCAGCAGCGTGCTGGTCACGAGCCCGCCGAGGATGACGAGAGCCATTGGGCGTTCGATTTCATTGCCCGGCACATTTCCTTTGAGCACGAGAGGCAAGAGCGCGAGCGCAGCAGTGGAGGCGGTCATGAGGATGGGCACGAGGCGCTCAGCGCTGCCTTCCAGGACGAGTTCAAGACCGAAGGTGCGGCCTTCGTCGGTCTGCAAATGACGATAGTGGCTGACGAGCAGAATGCCATTGCGCGCAGCGATGCCAAGGACCGTGACAAAACCAACGAGCGAGCCGAGTGACAGCACGCCCCCGCCCAACCACGCCGCTAAGACTCCGCCAATGAGGGCAAAGGGCAGCGTTAGCGCGATCAGCACGACCAAGCGCGGCGATTGGAAATCGGCGAGCAGCAGCATGAGAATGCCAGCGAATGAGGCCAACGCAAGCCAGCCCAGGCGGCTCTGCGCGGACTGGCGCTCAGCCCATTCACCGAGAATTTCAGGATGATAACCTGCGGGAAACTGGACTTTGCCGACACGTTCTTCGATCTCCTTTGCGACCTCTCCCAAAGCACGTCCAGTGACGTTGCAGGTCACGTCGATGCGGCGTGATGCACCTTCACGTTTGATCGCATTAGGCGTGGGCACGATGGCAAGATCGGCCACATCAGCGAGGCGCACATGACCACCCGCAGGGGTTTCGATGAGCAACTCACGCAGCGTGGTGTAGTCAGCACGCACCGCAGGCAGGCTCCAGACCGTGACATCATGCACACGCTGGTCTTGATACACCTCACCGACTTTTCTCCCACTGATGAGAGTTGTGACCGCCTGGCGCACCTTGCCAGCCGTGAGCCCATGCAGCGCAGCGGACTCAGGCCGCAGCTTGACGGTGATCTGCGGCACCAGCGTGAGGGATTCGACCTTCAAGGCGCTCACTCCGGGCACATCCTTCAACGCAGCACCGACAGCCGCTGCGCGATCACGCAGCACATCGAGGTCCGAGCCGAAAATGCGTACGACGATGCTCGCGCTGGCACCTGTAAGAACCTCCTTCACGCGTTCCCGCAGAAACGTGAGCAGGTCACGAGTGAGGCCTGGATAACCATCCACCACCGCCTGTGCTTTGTGAATCGTTTCATCGTAATCCACGTTGGGATCGAGGCTGATCCACAGCTCCGTGAAGTCCGGGCCGACCACTTCATCCGCGACCTCCGCACGACCAATATGCGCGCCGAGATTGCGCACGCCGGGAATGGCGCGCAAATCCTTGCTGGCGGCGATGGTGATGCGCGTGCTTGCTTCGACTGAGGTGTTCGGCTTTTCCAGCCAGTGCATGAGGAAATCACGCTCCTTGAAGTTCGGTAGAAACTCCTCCTTGAGCTGCGTGTGCCAGATGAAGCCAGTAAAGGCAAAAGCACCCGCGAGAATGAGCAGTGCCAGATAGGGACTGCGTGCAAACATCGGCAGAATGGAACGGTACGCGGCCTTGAGACCGCGTGCGACGAAGGCATCACGATGTTGCCCATCCTTGACGCGGAGCAGCATCAAGCTCAGCGCAGGCGTGACCGTGAGTGCCACGACGAGCGATGCACTGATGGCGAGAATGTAGGACAGGGCTAGCGGCTTGAAAAACGTCCCCGCCAAACCCGGCAGGAAAAACACCGGGATAAACACCAGCACAATGATGACGCTGGCGTACACGACCGCGCTGCGCACCTCCAGCGAAGCCTCCAGCACCACCCGCAGCTTCGACTTCGGCTCTGCAAGCCCGGCATTCTGCCGCAGTCGGCGCAGGATGTTTTCCACATCAATGATCGCATCATCCACCACTTCGCCGAGCGCGATGATGAGGCCCGCCAGGATCATGGTATTGATCGTTTCGCCACGCCACGCCAGAAAGAGCAGCGCGATGGCCAGAGAGAGAGGAATTGCCGTGAGGCTGATGACCGTGGTGCGCCAGTCGCCGAGAAACAGTGCAAGCACGACGACCACCAGCAAACAGCCGAGCCACAGCGCCTCGGTGAGATGATCCATGGATAGCTGAATGAAAGTGGCAGGCCGGAAGATAGTGCTATCCACATCCACCCCAGGCAGCGCGGGCTTCAGCTCCTCCAGCATCTTTTCGACGCCGTGCGTCACATCCAGCGTGTTGCCCCATGGCTGCTTTTCGACAATGAGCAGGATGCCCGGACCATCGTTGATGACGCCATCACCAATCGGTGCCGGATTGCCGATCTTCACCTCGGCGACATCGCCAAGACGGATCGGAGCCCCATTGCGAAACTCCACCACCGTACGCGCCAGATCCTCCGGCGTGACGATCAAGGCCAACTGCGCCACGCTGAGCCGCTGATTGGGAGTGTCGATGAATCCGCCCGCACTGATCACGGCGGCATCGCCCGCAGCCTTGGTGATCGCGTCTAAGGTCACACCCGCCGCGCGCAGGCGCTGGGGATCGACGAGCACCTGGAACTGTTTATCGCGCTGCCCCCAGATGGCCACATTGGCCACGCCACGCACGGACATCAGACGCGGGCGAAGCGTCCAGCGCGACAGTTCGCTCAGTTCCATCTGCGACAACGTCTTCGACGTCAGCCCCACCTTGAGCACACGGCTCAAGGAGGAATACGGCGACATAAGCACGGGCGGCTTCACCACGGCGGGCAGCCGGTTTTGCGCGAGATTCAGTCTTTCCTGCACGAGCTGCCGCGCTTTGAGAATGTCCGTGCCCGTATCAAAGATCATCACCACCGAAGACAAACCCAGCACGGATTTGGAGCGCAGTGTTTTGAGGAACGGCAGGCCGTTGAGAGAGTTTTCCAGCGGCACCGTGACCAAGGCATCGACTTCCTCCGTGGAGAGTCCCGGTGCTTCCGTCTGCACTTCCACCAGTGGCGGCGCAAATTCGGGAAACACATCCAGCGGTGCGTTCTTCGTGGCATTGATGCCGACCAGCAGCAGCGCCAGTGCGGCAGCAACCACGAGCACGCGCATGTTCAGCGCCCAGGTAACAATGGAGTTCAGCATGGCCGTTATTTCCCCGTCATGAATTCCGTGCCAAACAGCTCTGCCGAGCCGTCCGTCACAATTTTGCTGCCGGCGGCAGGACCACTGGCAAGCACCGCGTCAGCACCTGCAATGCGGGCGACCTGAATGCGCTTTCGCGTGTAGGTATGCTCCGCAGTCTGGACATAGACCCATTGACCGCCCTGAATATCATGCAGCACTGCATTGAAGGGAATGACCAGATGTTCTTCCTGGCTGCCAGCCGTGGAGATCTCCACGGCAAGTCGTTCGCCAGCACGCAGGGTGCTGTCTGCTGGCAGTTGGTAATACCAGTCCACGGTATTGGTCAGTGCATTGGCCGTGGGTGGTCCGGCCACGGGTTCGGCGCTCTGGCTTTTGGCTTCAAACCCCAGGGTGCGGATGCTGGCAGCCGCCTTTGCATCGAGCAGCGGCAGCTCGCCGCTGTAAATCGCCACACGGACCCAGGCGCGCTTTTTGCCGCCCGCTTTGCCCACGGGATCGCCAAGGATGTCACGTTGAGCTTTCGCGGTCGCCAGCGTTCCTTCGGCAAGTGAGAGCGCCGTTTTGGCTTCATCGACGGAACGCACGCTGCCCGCCTCGGCATTGAGCACCTTCTGCGCGCGCTCGACGGCGATCTTTGCAGCATCAATCTGCACCTTGGCCTGGAGGATGCGGCCATCGGCAGCGGCCTGCAAATCAGCGAGACGCAGCACTTCATCGAGCGTACCACCCAGAACCGGCGCAACTCCGCTGCCTTCGCCCGCCAGCGGATAAACGACTTCACCTGAAAACAGCCGCGAGCCAGACACACGCTTCTTTTCCACCGGGACAACTTTCAGCCGCAGGCGCTGCTCGGCATCGGGCTTGAGAATGACCACCACGAGGTCGCCTTCCTTGGTCACGGCGGCGGGAGCAGAACCACCCGAATCGGCGGCATGCAGTGAACTCACTGCGAACAGGAGAGCAAAAGTGGCAAAGATTTTCATGGTATGAATGATTGAAAAATTAGAGCCGGGCCTGCATGGCATCTTCAAGTGCTCCAGCGGCAGTCTGCGCCTCGATGTCGGCGGCCATGCGTGCGAGATTGGCTGTGCTGGCTTCAATCTGCCGACGTGTGAGTTCGAGCGGTGAGAGTTCCCCGGCTTCGACCATGCGTTTCGTCGTGCCAGCGGCCGCAGCGGCCTCCTGTGATAAAGTGGCAGCGGTCTCCGCTTTCTTCCGCGAGGCTTCATAGGCAGCCAGCGCGATGTTCAACTCACCTTGGATGGTGTCCTGCTGTGCCAGAAAGCGTGCTTCGGCGGACTTACGTTTCGCCTCCGCCTGCGCAATGGGCCCGCGATTGCCATTGATTGGGAGTTCCAGACTCACCCCGAGTTGCCAGCGATTCTGCCCCTGGTTGAAATCAAACCCGGGGCCGAGTCGCACATCGGGATACTGCTTGGCGTATTCCAACCTCACTCCAGACTCCGCCGCAGCGTAATCAGCGAGCAGTGCCATCAGGTCTGCCCGCTGCGTGAGTGCCAGACGACGGCTGTTGCTGGTGCTCTGCGAGGGCAAGCGCGTGAATCCGGAAAAGTCGAGGGTGATGCCCTTCAAGGCTGATAACGGTACCCCTACCGCAGCGGCGAGTTTGGCCTCTCCGGTGGCGGCGAGTCGTTGCGCATCTTGCAGGGCCAGACGAGTGCGGTTCAGCGCTAGGCGTGCCTGAGTCAGCTCAAAGGGCGACACATCGCCCGCTTCCATCTGCGCGGTGAGTTTCTTGATCGCCTCATCATGCAGCTTCTGTTCCGTCTCCAGCAGGCGGATGTTCTCACGGGCGTTGTGCAGTTCCAGCATCGCCACACGCACACGCGAGCGCGCAGTCCAGGCCCGTGCGGAAACGCGCCATCTGGCGGCCTCGGCGGCAGCCATCGCCTGCTCCGTGCGGCGGGTGCGTTTGCCTGCGGTTTCGATTTGATAGAATACGTTGCCAGCCAGGAACCAAGGGGTGAGCGCGTTGCGGTGGAAGCTGGCATACTGCGGGCCAAAGGTGAAGATAGGATTCGGACGCTGCTTGGCCGTCTTGATCGCCGCCGCCAGTTCACCCGCCTCGGCACGTGCGACTGTGACGTCCGGGTGAAAATAAGCTGCGGCCAGCGCCAGACGGTTGACCTCCCAGGTGCCATGTTCGGCCTTTTGTTCGGTGAGAAACTGCCGCAAGCCGGGATCGCTCAACGAACGACCCGCAAATGCTGCGGCACTGGCCTCCGCCGAAAGCGGATGTGCCTGATAGCTCCTGCAAGAGGTCAGCGCAGCAGCGATGGTGAACAGTAACAGGGAAAATTTCATGGCGGGCAGTCGTTGACCAAGCGGAATTGTGAACCGGGCTCCAGTGAAAAGGTTGTCATTAAGACCATCATTTTGAATCCGCTGGCAGACTGAGAGTTAGCTGCGTGCGGCTGTCCGCCAGGACCTCGAAAATCAGGCTACCTTGATGCGATTTGGCGATGGATTCCGCGATGCTCAGACCAAGGCCGCTGCCCTCGATGGCGCTGCCGTGCGATGCATCGCCACGCAGGAACCGTTCGAACACACGGGACCGCAGTTCATACGGCAGGACCGGGCCGGTGTTGGTAATGCGGAAAAGTATCTGCGTCTCGTCCTGCTGCAACTCCACGACGATGTTGCCGTTTTTGTGGTTATGCTTCACGGCATTATCACCCAGGATCAGCAGCAGTTGGCGCAGCCGCATGCGGTCTCCGCAGACCTGCGCAGGCTGGCATGCAGCGAGAGTAACGGTGATGTTTTGCGCAGCAGACAGCAGTGTGAGGTCCTCCACCAAATCACGCACAAGTTCATGCAGGGCCACCGAGCCATGCGTGGCCTCTAGCAGGCCAGCGTCCGCCTTGGCGAGGAAGGCAAGCTGACCGACAATGACCGAAAGACGCTGCACCTCCTCCAGCATGGAGGTGATGCGCTCCCGATGGACCACCGGCGTGGTGTTATCAGCGATCATCTGCTCCAACGTGCCGTGAAGAATGGTGAGCGGTGTTTTGAGCTCATGCGAGGCATGTAGGGTGAACTCGCGCGCCTGGGTGAACGATGCCCCCAACCGCTCTTTCATACCATTGAAAACGGCGGACATGCGGTCGAGTTCATCCCCATTGCCGCTGCGCGCCACGGGTTCGGCAAGATTTGATGCCGTAGTTTTTTCCAGCGCCTCAGTCAGCTCTTCGATGGGGCGCAGGACTTGACGCATGAGAATGCTGCCGCCGATGATGCCGAGCAGCAGCGCCGGCAGGCCGCCATACAGGATGATTTCAACCGTCTCCACCAAAGGCGACTGCCGCAAGGTGGCAGCCACCCCGCCATGCTGGGCCACCTCATGCTGTTCATTGAATTCAAACCAGCTCCAGAACGCCACGATGATCAGCGCCACGCTGAGCGTGGCGGCATAATGCAGCAGGATGCGGCGGCGCAGTGTCATGGCTGAATGCGCAGCGCATAACCCAGGCCGCGCACGGTTTGAATGAGGACGGGTGAATGATCACGGTCTATCTTTTCCCGTAAACGCCTGACATAGACATCCACGAGATTGCTGCCGGGATCAAAATCATACTCCCACACACTGAGGATGATGTCACGTCGGCTGACCACACGACCTTCCGCACGCAGCAGACACTCCAGCAGCAGGCTCTCACGCGAAGACAATTCGATGCGCTTACCCGCACGCCGCGTCTCACGCGTGCCAACGTCGTAGGTCAGATCCGCGAGACTCAGCACCGCAGGCTTGAGCGCCACGTTCCGCCGCAGCAGCGAGCGCAGGCGCGCCAGCAGCTCCGACATGGCAAAAGGCTTCGGCAGATAATCATCCGCTCCCGCGTTCAAGCCCTCCACGCGCTGCTCCACCTCGCCACGGGCGGAAAGCATGATCACAGGCGTAGTTCGCCCCTGCTGGCGAAGCTCGCGCACGAGGCTGAGGCCATCGCGCTGCGGCAGCATGATGTCCACCAGCAGAGCGTCAATGCCTGCTCCCAGGGCGCGTTGGAGACCGCTCTCACCATCGCCCACATGACTGACCTCAAACTCCTCCTGCCGCAGCGCGCTGGCAAGCAGGGCTGCGGTTTTAGAATCATCTTCGACGATCAGAATGTGCATTGCGTCATAGAAGCGGGCGAGACCTAGTCAGCAAATGATGATGTTGTCATGGAACTGCGATTTCCGCCATTCACGATTACTGCCCCATCCGAAGCGGGCCACCACTTCTCACTTTAGTGAGTTTGCCGTCACGAATTGTGACACCACTGTTCACAATCACATGATCAAATCCCTCGGCGTAGTGATGCGGGTCGCTGAAGGTAGAAGGATCAGTGACTTTGCCAGGATCAAAGATCACGATGTCGGCATGCGCCCCCACCTTGATCATACCACGATCTTTAAGATGAAAAGTCTGCGCCGGCAGTGAAGTCATGCGGCGCACGGCTTCTGGCAGCGCGAGCATTTTCAATTCGCGCACGTAACGCCCCAGCACCCGTGCATTGTTGCCGTAGCTACGCGGATGCGGCACGTCCTCGCCAAGACGACGGGGACCACCATCGCTGGCGATCATCGTGAGTGGGTGCTTCAGGAAGATCTTCAAATCGTCTTCGTTCATTCCGTGGAATATGGCGCTGGCACCACCCTGCGCCTCAATCTCAAGGATCAGCTCGATTTGATCTTCCAGGGTATCTGCGCCACGCCGCAACCTGGCTGCTTCTGGAATGGTTTTGCCATTGAGGGACGGGTCGACCTTGCAGCGCGCGATCACCGCATAGCTGTAATCCTTGCGCCCCTGGCGGGCACGCATCTCGGCCATGCTGGCGATGATCGAAGCTTTTTTCTGCGAATCAGAGATGCGCGCTACGAAATCTGCAGGCTCACCTTCGAGAGCGCTGTCAGGCAAAGTCTGGCGAAGGCCTGTGCTGGAGGCCGTGTAAGCGTATTGATCTTGCGTGATCTTCAGACCGTCTGAACGTGCTTTGTCGAGCACGGCGAGCACTTCACGAGCCTTGCCCCACGCAGTCGGACCGGAAAGCTTGATGTGTGAGACTTCCGCGCGGATTTTCGCTTCACGGGCAATGCGGATGATCTCATCCAGCGCTTCAAAAATGCGTACTGTTTCATAACGCATGTGACTGACGTAGATGCCGTCATGGGCCGCAGCAACCTTCGCCAGCGCGATGAGTTCATCGGTCTTGGCAAATGAGCCGGGCACATAAATGAGTCCCGTGCTCAATCCGACCGCGCCATCCTTCATCGCCTGATCGACCAGCCCTTCCATCATCGCAAGTTGCTCAGCATTCGGCGCACGGATGAAGCTCCCTCCCATGCCCTGCTCGCGCACGGAACCATGACCGATCAGCGTGGCCACATTGAGAGCGACCTTGGATTCCTCGATTTCCTGAAAAAACTTCGCCACATCCGTGCGAGAATGACCACAGTTTCCGGTGATGATGGTCGTCACCCCCATCCGCAAAAAATTCTCCGCCGCCGGGATGAGACAAATGTCTTCCGAATGGGTGTGGACATCGATGAAGCCCGGTGCGGCCACTTTCCCGTCAGCATTGATGACCGTGTCTGCCGAGCCTTCGACCGGCCCCACCGCCACGATGCGTCCGCCCTTCACTGCGATGCTGCCATGGACCAGCGGCCCACCACTCCCATCCGCGATCTGGGCGTTTGTAATGAGAAGATCAAAATCCGCCGCCAGGGCGGAACCACTGAGCAAAAACGCGAAAAAGAGGCCGGGATTCATGGTCACAGGGAAAGACGTGGCTGCTGGCACGGACATTGCCAGGATTCCTTTTGCCAATCCGGCCTCCGCATTCCATATCTGACCACCATGATCGATCTGACGAACAAGAAAATCGCCCTCCTGATGGGCGGCCCCGGCTCCGAACGCAAAGTTTCGCTCAAAACCGCCGAAAGCGTGGCCGAGGCGTTGCGCAGCAAAGGCGCCACGGTCATCGAAGTCGATGTCACCGGTCCGGACTTCGAAGTGCCTGCTGATGTGTTCATCGCCATGAACCTGATTCACGGCACCTTTGGCGAGGACGGCCAGATCCAGGCCATTCTGGAACAACGCGGCATCCGCTACACCGGCGCTGGCGTGACCAGCAGCCGCATCGCCTTCGACAAACTGCTGAGCAAGGAGCGCTTCATCGCCGCCGGTGTGCCGACGCCACGCTCGCAGACTTATCCGCTCGATGGCAGCCAGCCTCTGGCGATTTCCCTCCCGCTCGTCGTGAAGCCGCCGCGTGAAGGTTCCAGCGTCGGCGTGCATATCTGCCACACGCAGGCCGAGTTCGACGCCGCCATCGAAGACGCGAAAAAGTTTGGCAATGACACGCTAATCGAAGACTACGTGGCAGGAAAGGAGCTGACCGTCGGTATTCTCGGCGATCAGGTGCTGCCGATCATTCACATCGAACCCGTCGAAGGCTTCTACGACATCAACAACAAGTACCCCTGGATGGGAGGCACCGGCAAAACGAATTACAACTGCCCCGCCAACCTCAGCCCCGAGGTGACGAAGGCCGCGCAGGAGGCTGCGCTGAAAGCCTTCCGCTCCTGCGGCACCGAAGTCTATGGCCGCGTGGATGTCATGCTGCGTGACAGCGATCAGGCTCCCTTCGTACTCGAAGTGAACACCATCCCAGGCATGACCAGCAGCAGCCTGCTGCCCAAGGCCGCGAAGGCCGTGGGCATTGAGTTCCCGGATCTGTGCGCCAGGATCATCGAGCTGTCGATTGCGGCCAGACCCTGAGAGGCTCAGGCCTTGGACGGCTTCCGCAGCCACAGATCACTGCAAAACAGCAGCACGCCGAGCCAGATCAGCCCAAACGACACCAAGGATGCGGCGCTGATCGGCTCGTGATACACGAAGGCTCCCACCATGAACTGGCCGCTCGGTGCGAGGAACTGCAGCACACCGAGCAAGGCAAACGGCAACTGCCGTGCCCCATGCGCAAATCCAAGCAGCGGTATTGTCGTGATGATGCCAAGTCCCACGATGAGCAGCAGATCATGCGCCGAAGCGGCACCCCAGATCGGCGCACCACTCTGTTGCGTCCAGATCAGGTAAACCGCCGCTACCGGAATACCGACAACAGTTTCCACCGCCAGCCCCTGCAACGAACCGAGAGGTGAACGTCGCCGCGCCAGAGCATACATCGCAAAGCTCCCCGCCAGCAGCAGACCGATCCAGGGAAATCTCCCCACCAGCACGAGTTGCGTCAGCACGCCACACGCAGCGGAGCCGATGCTGAGTTTTTGCAATCGTGACAGATGTTCTCCCAGCAACCGACTACCGATGAGCACATTCAGCAGGGGATTGATGAAGTAGCCGAGGCTGCAGTCGATGATGCGCCCATGCTGTGCGGCCCAGACGAAGACGCCCCAGTTGATGGCCAGCAAGAAAGCAGACCAGGCATGCGCCTTGAGCAGACGCATCTCCCTCAGCGAGTTCAGGAAGCCCGACCACTCGCCGCGCAGTATCAGGATGGGCAGCACCGTGGCCATGGTCCAAATCACACGCTGCGCCAGCGCCACATCACTGCCAAGATGGCCGAGCTGTTTCCAATACACCGGCAACACGCCCCAAAGAATAAAGGCGACCACGGCGCTGAGCACAGCATTGGCGGATGGTTTTTCAGGATTCATGCCGTTGAGCTTTACGGGTGTAGAGAATGAGCAGTGCCGCCACGATGCCGAGCACGGCATTCAATACCCAAAGCAACGTAGGTTGATGATCGTAGAGCGGCATGCCCAGCGCTGAGCTAGCAGTGCTGCCTGCACACCAAGCCAAGCTTTGAAAGCCCACGTAGCGCCCGCGCATGTCTTCGGGCG